>ERZ1032078.96-NODE-96-length-30086-cov-10.638707_pt1 | contig 30086 bp, 25 predicted proteins | sample MGYA00517101_ERZ1032078 | MGnify/ENA primary metagenome ERZ1032078 (study PRJEB33719, sample SAMN04261301) | wastewater metagenome | biome: rural village; feature: human; material: feces | host: Homo sapiens | place: El Salvador | collected 2013-01-14 ... | reverse complement strand
ACACATATAAAGGTATTCATATATACATTTTTAATAGTGGTAGTAAGGCTTTGGCTAATTATCTTTATATACTGAATAACAAAGAACTTCCTTGTTTGGCATTCAAAGAACCAACAAAGGATTGGAAAAATAAATATAAGTTGAAGAACTATAAAGAGAATAACTATAATATTTGGGTGGGATTGCAGAAAATTGCCGATAATCCAACTTTGCTTTCTGATGAAGAATGCACCCAAATAGATGGTGACTCAAACGAACTTTCTCTTTTTGCTTGTACTTTAATTTCAAATGTAATATGGAAAAAAGAGGTAAAAATGTTGAGTATAAAAAGTATGTACATAGGAGTAGATAATGGTAATAGTATAAATGTTGAAGATATAAAAACATTTAATTCTTATTTTAAAACAGATGGTAATGAATAATATTAAATTTGCACCGATAGCCCTTTTTACATACAATCGTGCTGACCATACACAGTCGGCGGTAGAGTCCTTGCTAAGAAATGTAGAGGCTTCTCAAAGCGATTTATTTGTATTTTCGGATGGTCCCAAGAATGAGACGAAAATAGAGGGCGTAAAGCAAAATCGAGAGTACATCCATACCATAACAGGCTTTAAGTCTGTGACCATTGTGGAACGTGAAAGCAATTGGGGATTGTCCAAGAGTTTGATAGCGGGCATCACAGAGTTGACGGATAAATATGGTAGAGTCATAGTCGTGGAGGATGACTTGATTGTGTCTCCTTATTTCTTGAAATACATGAATGATGCCTTGGAAAAATATAAGGATGATAACCGGGTTGCTTCCATAAGTGCCTTTTTGAATCCCACGGACACACAAACTTCCGAGACATTCTTCTTGCGGTATTTTGCCTGTTGGGGATGGGCGACGTGGAAACGTGCTTGGCAGTTGTTCAATCCTGACTCCAGGGAATTGTTGAAGAGAATCCGCTGGAAGACAAATGAGTTTAATATAGGAGGAACTGGTCCATTTTATGGCATTTTGTACTGTGACAAGGTGGGGCTAAACGACTCATGGGCAGTACGGTTTTATGCTTCATGCTTTCTGGCAAACAAACTGCATCTGTTTCCAAATCAAACGATGGCAATACAATCAGGTATGGATGGAACAGGAACACATAGTGGCATAAGTTCCACTTACAGCAATATGAAATTAAGTCAAGTGCCTATATTGCTTTCTGATATTCCTGTTATGGAAAATCAGTTGATGTATCAAGCTTTTTCGCGATTTTACGGAAAGGGCAGAAAAATTACAGTTAAAGTTTTATTTCAACGCTTAAAATCTTTTGTACGAAGATTGTTGGGTGTAGATTATAGATAACGCTAATGAATGTACAGATAGTCCCCCCCCCACTCGAATAAAAATTATGCAATTGAGGCTTTTCGTTTTATCTTTATTTGTATAATATGTTTATGGCATTGTCGTGATGCTGCGCCATGGTTGCGCCATGGTTATATTGCCGTCGAGTTTTATTTTGTCCTTTCTGGATTTTTTATATTTCAGTCATATCGAAGGCACCAGAACTTAGGAGTCTTAGACTTTACATGGAGGAAGATAAAAAAGTTTTATATACCATTCTTTATTTCCGTGATATTGTTGATGGCATTGGATAGGAAACAGTATTTTTATTGTCATGATTTATCCGCAGATGGCATTTTAATCACATATTTCTCTCATTTTCATGAGTTCTTCTTTTGTCAATGTTTAGGGCTGACCGACAAGATAGCCATAAATCATCCCCTATGGTTTATGAGTATTTTAATTTTTGGAGGAGGAATCCTTTATTCCTTACTACATAATTTTAATCAGAAAGCAATATCATTGTATATTCCTCTAATTTGTCTTTGGGGCTTTCCATTTATTCTTGACAATGGAAATCATGCCTTTCAAAATCAGATGAATCTGTTTGGCATTCAGTCATGGATGATCCGTGGAGTTGCTGATATGGGATTGGGTGTGCTAACAGCATATATTCTACAAGTAAAGTTTGAGAGCTTTAATCGTAATAAAATATTGGTTAATTCCTTGGGGGTGATAAGTTTGTTTGGTTTGTTATTAATGACTTTAGCAAAAGAAAATTATGACTATCTTGCCATAATATTTGTGCCTTTGATTATATGTTCATCATTTGTATCTTCATCTTGGTTTAAAAGACTATTTAGAGGTGATGTTTGGGGCAAACTGGGTGAATTAAGTATGTATATGTATTTTATTCATCTTTTTGTAGCTTCTGTGTATTGGATTTTAAAAGGTAAGATGGAATTCTTATGCTATATCCAAAGTGGCCTGCTGTTAATCTTGTATTTATTGGCTGTTGTGATATCTGCTTGGTTGTTGAAAATTGTTTCTGAAAAAATATACAATATGTTTGTTGGTTAAGTTAAAAAAATAAGAAATAATGAGAATATTATGGATTACTGCTACGGCAGGAAACTATCAGTCGCCTCATTCTTGTGGTGGTGGCTATAACGGTGGAGGATGGATCTCATCCATGCAAAATGAGTTGGCTAAGTGCGATGACATCAAACTGGGCATTGCCTTTTGTCGAAATGGTGAACCTGCAAAGGTGGAACAAGATGGGGTGTTTTATTATCCTATCCCCCATCATACGAAGTCAAAGAAAGATAAGATTATTGACTTGTTCAAACTCAACGATGCGGCAAGGGATGAAGTATTATGGCCTTATTATGAGCAAAAGTTCAAGGAAGTGATTGAGGATTTCAAGCCTGATGTGATACACATTTTCGGCTCGGAGCTGTATCATGGACTTGCTGCAAGAGTGGCTGGCAACATTCCAATGGTGCTTCACATCCAAGGCCTCCTCTCTCTCTATATATATATACTCCTTCCTCCAGGATTTTCTCGTAGAGAATATATCATGAGTGGTAAGGGATTGAAAGATAAGTTCCATCATCTTCAATACTTGGCTTACTGGAAACGTAGTGCTTATCGTGAAAAAGCGATTTTGAATGCAGTTCCCTATGTCATCGGAAGAACTGATTGGGATAGGCAAGCCATGGCAGTTCTCAATCCAAAGGCGAAATACTATTATGGTGGGGAAATCTTGCGTGATGTCTTTTATGAGGCAAGGGAAAGGCAAATCCCGAAAGTTCCAACGATTACCACAACCATCTCTTTCCCTACTTATAAGGGATATGATGTCATCTTGAAGGTGGCTAATATCTTGAAAAACGAGTTGCACTTGAAATTCCAATGGAATGTTTATGGAAACATTGATCCTGAGTTTATGGAAAAACATATAGGTTTGAGTCATCAAGATTTAAATGTCAATCTATGTGGTGTCGCTTCTGCAGAAACACTGCGTGATGCCTTGTTAAGTAGTACGATGTATTTTCATTCCTCATATATAGAGAATAGTCCTAATTCTGTGGGTGAGGCTCAGATGGTAGGTGTCCCTGTAGTGGCAAGTAGAGTCGGTGGTACAGACTCGATGGTTGAGCATGGTAAGACAGGCTTCTTGTATCCTGTGACAGACCCGTATATGGCAGCTTATTACATCAAGCGATTGATAGACAATAAGGAGGAAAATATGGCTATTGGCAAAAAGGCAAAGGAAATTGCCTTGGTTCGTCATGACAAGAGGCAAATCGTGGAAGAATTGTTGGATGTCTATAAACAAATAAAAAAGTAATATCATGATTGCTATTTTAGGAAAACTCTTGAATATTCCAGCGTTGGTCCGTATGCGGTTCTATCCCATGTTGAATCGTGCGCTTTTGAAGAAGAAAGGTGCAGTTTTGGGTAGGAATGTACAAATACCAGGGAAACTGAACTTGGTGACAAGTGGAAACAATGTCATAGCCATAGGTGACAATTGTTACTTCTCTTCAGGTGATGCCGTTAATCCTATATCAAGCAATCTCCAAGGCGCTATCTATTTGGAAAAAGGAGCATCTCTAAAGATAGGTAACAATGTCGGTATGAGCAGTACTCGTATGTGGATACATGATAGTGTCACCATTGGTGACAATGTGAAGGTTGGAGCATGTGTGCTTATAACAGATACTGATGCGCATCCTTTGGATTATTTGGCTCGTCGTTCATCCAATGATGGAACGAAATCTGCTCCGATTGTAATAGAGGATGATGTTTGGGTAGGTGCCCATTCTGTTATTCTCAAGGGAGTCTCCATTGGGGCAAGAAGTATTATTGGGGCAGGAAGCGTTGTTACAAAGAGCATTCCTGCTGATTGCGTGGCAGCAGGAAATCCATGTAAGGTGATAAAAAGTATTAATATATGAACATTTTAAATAGAATTATCCATCGCCTTTGTGCAGAATGTACATGGGCGAAATTAGGGCTTTACACTCGTTTTGTGTATAACAAAAGAAAGTCTTTATTAGAATACAACATTTCTAATCTGGGGGGGGGGCAATTCGCTGAATTCTGTGATTTAGCAGTCGTGACCTTTAACAACTCTGAAGTAGTTGAATATCAAATACGAACTTTGAAAAAGTTCTTTAAGTATCCTTTTCGATATACGGTATTTGATAATTCTACAAAGGAAGAACGTTCGGCAGAGATACTTGCCATTTGCAAGAAACATTCTGTCGGTTATGTCAAGTTGCCTAAGCAGGAGTTTTTGCCCAAGGGCTATGGCAGCTATTCACATGGTATTGCTTGTAATTACCTTTTCAATAAGTATATCAAGCATGGTGGCGCCAAGTATTTCATGCTTTTGGATCATGATATATTCTTGATAGATGACTTTGATTTATCGAAGCAATTTGACTCCCAGTTCTTTTATGGAGCAAAGCATGGCTTTTATATTTGGCCAGGTTTGTGGGCGATGAAAATGGATGTTATCTTGAAGCATGGAGTCGATTTTCGTCCTTCTCTTCATCTTCATGGTGATACAGGGGCTTGTAATTACTACCATTTCTTTAAAGGAATGGAATGGAGTAAGTTCCATCTTGTCAAGGATGTCCATTGCTTCCTTGATGATTCAGATGATGATATTTTCCGTAATGGCTACTCTTTGATGGATGATTGTTGGCTTCATTGCTGGAATGCCTCTGATTATATGGGAAAGGGAGTAGATAACAAGATGAATAGAATTTTTGCTATGCTGGAGGAGAAGTTGAAATAAAGTATGTAACAATGATGCGTAAATTATGAAGAGCTTAATGAACAAACTTGTAACACTTTATGAAGCTATAGTCGTGATATGTGCAGTTTTCCTTTTAGGAGAACCCTTGTATGATAAGGTGTTTAAGAACATTTGGGAATTCTTATCTTTTCAATATTCTCTGTCAATGATATGTACAGTCATTTGCTTGGCTATTTATTGTTTGCGTATTGGATATAAAGCATCACAAAAGTATATTGATAAGACACATTGGCTGATTTGTTACTCTATATTTATAGTATATGTGTACTATAAGTTTTTTTTAAAGTGTGATTCTGATGACTATTCTTTAATCAATATTGTTTGGAAACTTGATAGTTTTGTTATCTTTTTCATGGCTCTATTTGTTGGATTTATTATATGTAAATTTTTTCAGTATAGTAAAAATATAGAATCTAACGCAGAGGAAAATAAGGAGATTGTTCCTATTTACTTAGATGAACCTATTGTTTATGAAAACAATGATTTATTGCATTATGCAGAATTGGCACGTAGCTTGTCTTGTTCTATAAGGCAGAAATCATTTCCTAATAGTTATAGTATAGGTATTAATTCTCCTTGGGGAACAGGAAAAAGTTCTTTCTTAAATTTGTTGAAATTGAATTTGAAGAAAGTTTCTGACGTAATAGTTGTTGATTTTAATGCGCGGTCTTCTGCCAATGTGAATTGTATTCAAATGGATTTTCTTTCTATATTAGCAACAACGCTTTCTCCTTTCCATACGGGGATGAAGTCTGTCATGAAAGATTATATGGAAGCTCTTAGTGTATTAGCAGATGGTACATCTTGGGGTAAGTTCTTAGGATTAATACATATTAAGGACGCTACGGATAGCCGTGACCGGCTTCAAGAGGGAATCGAAAAAATAAAAAAGAAAATAGTGGTATTTATTGATGATTTGGACAGGTTGACATGTGAGGAAATTTTGGAGGTGTTAAAACTTATTACAAAGAATGCTGCTTTTGTAAATACAGTGTTTATTACAGCTTATGATAAGGATTATATAAATTGCATTTTAGAGAAGAACTTGTATGTGTCACAAAAACAAAATTTCTCAGATAAGTACTTTAGTATGGAAATTGCATTACCTGAGGGCAATCAGCAAATTCGTTCAACATTACTTCTGAAAGAATTAACAAAACTATCCCAAAAGGGGTTAATTACAGCTTGCAAGGAAAATGATTTTCAACAATCATTTATGGCAATTAGTATGTACGTTGAACGATATTTGCTGTCATTGAGGGATGTGAAAAGATTTTTGAATACTTTCTGTGCATCTTATCTTCCAATCCAACATGAAGTTTATTTTGAAGATGTGTTAATGATTTCCTTGTTGAGATTTGCTCGTAAGGAACTCTATGACTTGATAAAATCATTGGAATGCTTTGATGACCCCGATAATAAGTCTGAAAATGTTTATGTTCTAAAATTGAAGGAAAATATCAAATTTAAAGATGACTATGATGCAATGCGAGTGTTATTTCCTACTCGTTCTAATGGTAATTTGAAATCTTTAAACGAAAAGGGTCAAAAACATATTTATTGGAAACGTAGCTTCAACACTTACTTTTATAATTTGGAATATACAAGTTTCAATCAGGAAGACATAAATAAACTCTTGGAGCCCAATATTACAGATGCGGATATACGCTCACTTGCCCCAAGTTGGAAAGAACGGAAAATAGAAGTTGATATTAAAGACTTTTTGGTGAAAATAGAAAATTATCAAAATAGTCAAAATCAACTGAAGGCATATTTGAAACTTTGTATGATATGTTATAGATATACAATTAATAGTGAGATATTTTTTCTTGCATCCCGTTATTTATATTATTACCAATGGAGCAACCTGCAAAAAAAGTTTGGGTTCAGTTCCCAAAATGATTATAAGCTGTATGTTAAAGATATATTAATGAGTGAAGTAGATATAAATGCAACAAGCTATTATCTCCATTATTTGTTGCTATATCAGTTAAGTGAAAAGCGCATAGAAGAAAAGGATTGTGTATTTACAGATAAAGAACTTAAAGATATTTGTCTGGAGAGATTAAAGGTAGGTGTAAAACAACTTGACGAGGGACGAATATCAGCATCTGATGTGCTCTATTTAGGGTGGGCTTGTTTGCAAGATGCCGATCCAAGTGATTCTGGTCAAGAGGGTTTTGAGCTAATGAAAGAGTCTAAAGAAATTATCATGGATTCTATTATTTCAACTCCTCAAAAATATTTGTATCATGCCGTTGATTTTATCCCTAAAGAGACAGGTAAAATCCAATTTGAAGTTAAGCAAAGTAGCCAACTTAATGATATTTTTACAAAGGAAGAACTTCAAAACATAATTAAAAAAATTGATAGTCAAGGTAATAACACTTTGGAAAATGCTTGTGATTTTTGGAGTGAGTATTTGGACCTTTGTATTGCTCAGAAGACAATGAACTTATTAATGGATTATAAAGGAGATACTAAAAAGGTGGAGAAATATAATTATAAACAATATCGTAAAATTCTTGAGGGAGAAACGATTGGATAATTAAATAACTAAAGTTGTCATGAAAGTGGCATTGTATAAAAGAGATTTATGAAACAACGTATTGATTATATTGACCGAATGAAGGGCTTGGCAATCTTCTTGGTTGTCATGGGACATGTTTATGGTATGGCTTTTGCGCAGTCTGATGATGTTGCGTATAGAGTTATTAGTTCTTTTCACATGCCTTTGTTCATGTTCTTGAGTGGACTTGTGGCTTGCTCAGGTGTTGTGGCTCCGTATTGGGGCATCGGGAAACTTAGTAAAAAGTTGAAAGGACTGCTTTTGCCATTGATTGTGTTTGGAATGTGTTTCACCATGACCTTTTCAAAAGACTTCTTGACTGGCTTGATTGGCTTTCTTGAATCGCCAAACAAGAACGGATACTGGTATCTGCTGACCTTGGCTGTATTCTATGTCTCTCTTAGTATTTATAGATTAAATTTAAAGCAAAAATGGTTTATAGATGTAGCATTAGCCATAGCAATCTGGGGGGGCATGTTTGCTTTATGGAAATGTACGGCTCAGACAAAAGATTACTTCTGTATGCTTAACTGTGGCAATTTTTATCCATTCTTTATACTTGGAGTCATGACGACCAAATATAATTTATTGGATAAAATGCAAAAGGCGAACTGGTTATTCTCTCTTTGCATTGTGGCGTATGTATTTTTATTTTGTGTGGATATGCCTTTTCATGCTTTAGTTAGTTTAAATAAACATATATTCTTGCCTTTTTGTATGGTATATATTGTAGTGAACTTATTTGTCAGCAGACATGGAGCGACGTCCTGTTGGGAATCTCTATTAGATTTTGTCGGTAAGCGAACACTCGATATTTATGTAATTCACTATTTTTTCATCAGTATGATTCATATAAAGGATTTAGGTAATAATTGGGAAGGAACAGAAAATTCTTTGCTTATGTTTATTGTTGCTGTTGGATTGTCTGTAGTGATAACTGCATTGTCTATTGGAGTAGGTTATGTCCTTCACCAAGGCAAATTAATAGAGAAATTTGTTTATGGGAAATAGAAATAAATATATAAAGGCAGTCTCTCCTTATATTCATCCAGGCTTTCTAAATTTTAAACTTGCTCCTTTTGAGTCATGGAAGAGATTAGGAGGAGATGTGGTGAAGAGTCATTATCCTCCGAAGTGCTTGCATGGAGCAGCATTTCGATGGGAATTGCCAACAATTTGGAAAAGTAAGAAGGAGACAAGACTCAGATTTGTGGAACCTGTGTCTTTGCTTTTTGATACGTTTCCTGATTATGCAAGATATGAGGTTGTCCCTATGTTCTGGGACTGCTGGCCTTGCTATTTCGAAAAGACTTGTGAATGGTTGCACAGGCATCAGGTGAAGACTGCCATCTTTTCTTCTCTGCAGACTGCAAAGAAAATGCAGGAATGTTTCTCGGGGAAGAACAAGGGATGGCAAAAAATAAATGTCATCTGGTGCCCTGAAGCTGTGGATGATTCTGTATATCAGAAAGGAAAGCTTTTAAAAGACAGAAATATTGATTTGTTGGAGTTTGGACGTTCCAATGATAAGGTTTTTAAGGCAGATCAATTGAAGTCTGTTTTTGATAACAAGAATTGTAGCTTGAATCATGTCTGTACCAAGCAGAATGGTAAGTTCATTTATACCAATGAGCAGCTATATGAGGCGATGGGGAATGCAAAAGTGACTATTGCTTTGCCACGAAGCATCACTCAACCAGAGATTGCTGGTGATATAGAAACTCTTACGCAGCGCTATTGGGAATGTATGTTCTCAAGAATGGTGATGGTGGGGCATGCTCCGCAAGAACTCATTGATTTTATCGGTTATAATCCTGTCATAGAGTTGAATGATAAAATCTCGCAAGAAGAGCTGATTGCTAATGTGATAGAACATATTGAGGACTACCAGCCTCTTGTGGATAAAAACCATGAAACGGCAGAGATACTGGGAAGCTGGAATGTGAGAATGAAATGGTTGATGGAAGAATTAGAAAAAGATTATAGATTAAAGAAATAAATATAAATTATGATACCAAAAATTATACATTACTGCTGGTTTGGGCGAGGGCCTTTGCCTGAGCTTGCACAGAAATGCATTGCTTCTTGGAAGAAGTATTTGCCTGATTATGAAATAAAGGAGTGGAATGAGGATAATTTTGATGTGAATATCATTCCTTATACTGCTGAGGCATATAAAGCAAAGAAATATGCATTTGTGAGTGACTATGCCCGTTTCTGGATTCTGTATCAATATGGTGGAATCTACTTTGATACAGATGTCGAGGTGATTCGACCTATGGATGATATTATAGAAAGAGGAAACTTTATGGGTTTTGAAACTGATCCTAAGCCGCAGTTAAAGGCAGACGCGAGCGAAGCGAGCGTCAACCCAGGCCTCGGCATGGGGGTGGCCCCAGGCCTCGGCATTATCAAAAAAATGCTTGATTTTTATGAGGGTAAGCATTTTGTGCATGAGGCTGTGATGAGAAATCAAATCACCGTGGTGCATATCGCTACGCAGGTGCTTCGTGAAAATGGTTTGAAGAATGTGGCTGGTATACAGGAAGCTGCAGACTGCTTTATTTATCCTTCTGAGTATTTCTGTCCTATCAATGTGACAACTGGTCGCATTCATGTGGAGAAGAATACTCGAACGATCCATCATTATGCAGGAACGTGGGTGGATAAGAAGTTCTCGCTGAAAGAAGTTGTGAAACGAATAATTCCAGAAAAACTCTTGCTTGCTTTATTTGGTTTGAAAGCAAAACTTAAAAATAAATAACAATGAAAAGTATTGCACGTTTTTTCACCCTTTATTGGATCGTTTATTTCCCTACTTGTATTGCTTATAATGATCTTCCTGGTTTTTCCAGCGTAGATGAGGTAATGACTGGAATATTGTTGGCTTATACTTTTATTAAGTATAAAAATCGCAGTGTCAACAGGCGACCATGGAAAGAGTTTATGGTTTGTATAGGACTGATAGCTTTCTATACCGTTTATTCTCTTCTTTTTGGTGCTAATGTTTCTGGTGGAGTGTGGTTAGATTTAATGCAAGAAGTACGCCCCTATACCATTATTTTCTGTACATGGATTTTAAATCCAAGGTTTACCAAAAGGCAAAAGAAATGGATGTTGGCTGCAATGGTTATAACTTTATTCTCTTGGATTTTCTATCATCCGCAGGCATTGGATTCGCAAGTGGAAGCGGAGTTTCCTGTGCTTGGCCAGTTGGCTATATGTACGGGAATGTCGTGGTATCTCTTTACTAAAGAAACTAAACGTAATCGCTATATAGCCTTGGCATTGGTTTTAGCAGGTATGCTGGCACCTAAGTTTAAATTTATGGGCGAGGTGGTTTGCTTCATAGCCTTTATCTTCTTCTTGAAGAAACGACTGAACTTCAAGTCGCCGAAGACCATGATTTATTGTGCTTTAACTGTTACAATTGTATTGATGGTTACATGGACTCGTTTTGATGCTTATTATGTGTCTGGATTGAGCAACGATCAATTAGCTCGTCCTATGACTTATAAGACCTCGTTGCGAATTCTATGGGATTATTTGCCGTTCGGATCAGGTATGGGGTCTTTTGCTTGCAATGGTGCTTGGAAGTATTATTCTCCTTTATATTATAAGTATAATCTGAATGGTATCTGGGGATTGGATGAAGGCGGTGGTTTTATCTGTGATGCCTATTATCCAACTTTAGCGCAGTTTGGTATCATTGGTGTATTTTTCTTCTGCTGGTTCTGGAAGCGTCGTTTGGCAGCTTTTGATATTATTGCAGATATGCGCTATTATCGTATAGCTATGATAACCTTCTGTTGCCTTGCCATTGAGCAGACTGCTGACTCTTCTTGGCTTTCGGGTAAGGGCATGGGATATTGTATGTTGATAGCTTTGTGTCTGAATGCCAATAGAAATGCTATGGAGCAGAGAAGAAGCGGGGTAATGAGGAAAGAGATAATGGAAAAACGACGTGTGGCAGATAATAATGAAACAGAAGAACTGAAATTGGCAGAGAATACTAAATCATGACTAAAGTATTAATGGTCGGCTCCGCCGAACAGAGTGGCGGTGGAGTGGCAAGCGTGATAAGGCTGATGAAGGCCATGCCATTCTGGGAAAAATACCATTGTGGATGGCTTGGTACGCAAATTCAGAGAGGATATGGAGTGAAATTGTGGTTTGCATTGAAGGCTTACTTCAAGGCGCTGTTTACGATATGGAAGTATGATATTGTCCATTTCCATACGGTGCCTGATAAGATTTGCCTGATTATTCAAATGCCCGTGCTCCTGTTGGCATTGCTCGGCAGAAAAAAGATTATCATGCATATCCACATGGGTAATCAGTTGGAAGACCACACGCATAATCGGTTGTTTATATGGTGTCTGAACCGAGCTGACCGCGTGGTGCTGTTGGCAAAGAAGTGGCAGAAGTGTTTTGCTGAATGGTTTCCTACAGTGAAAGCCAAGACTGCTGTTATCTATAATGCTTGTGCTCCGACTCCTGCTGTGGATTATTCTATCAAGGAGAAGAGTATCATCATGGCAGCCTTCTTGAACGACAACAAGCATCCCGATTTGCTCCTGAAGGCATGGAAGAATCTGAAAGCGGATTTCCCAGACTGGCATCTTACCATCATGGGTAATGGTGAAGTGGAGCGCTTTCAGACTATGGCTCATGATATGGGGTTGGATGATAACGTTACCTTTACTGGTTATATTACTGGCAAGCTAAAGGAGAATGTTTGGAATAGAGCGAGCATCTATTGCATGTGCTCCCGCCATGAGGGATTCCCGATGGTCGTGCTGGAGGCCTGGGCAAGAGGCGTAGCAGTGGTTACTACTCCTGTTGGCGGTCTGCCCGATGTGATAGAGGAAGGACGAAATTGTCTTGTTTTTCCTTTTGATGATGTTGATGCTCTTACCATGCAGCTTCGTAGATTGATGGAATCTTCTGAACTTCGTAAGCAGATGGCTGAATATTCCAAGAGTTTCGGAGAAAGAGTATTTGCTCCTGTTATGGTAAATGGGAGCATAGAAAAACTATATGAGGAGATGTTATGAGCAAGAAGCGTTTATATTCGTTGGACATGATGAAATTCATGGCGGCTTTGATGATTACCAATTCTCATTTCCAGCCTTTGTATGAGGGAGTGAACACGTCTTTTGCAACATTTGGCGTGCAGGGAAATGCCCTGTTCTTCTTTGTGGCTGGGTTTCTTCTGATGATGGGATTTGAGAAACATAAAGGAGTATGCTTTATTGATTGGTTTAAGAGTAAAATCAGGAGGTTGTGGCCTGCGGTGTTTATTTGGGTGATAATAGCAAACTTGATATGGGATGCTCCTCTGACTTTTGATAAACTGATATTGGGGAGTGATTATTGGTTCCTGCAAACTATAGTGGTGTACTATGCTTTGTTTTATTTGCTGATAAAGGTGTTACCTGCTAAATGTCGGTTCGGGGGGGTAATAAATACATGTTTATTCTTTTCGGTTTGGCAGTAGCATGTTCTGTGACCTTTTTCTTCTGGATGCCTGTGGCTGTAGGTTCGCCTTTTCATACGATTTTTCATTTTGTATGTCATTTCAGCATCATGATGATGGGAGCTATAGTGTTTGTTTGTCGTGATAAAATAAAAACGAAACATTGGGTAATGGATGTTTCCTGTATGGCACTATCGTTTGTCTTGTATTTCCTGATATTGGCTATTGGTAAGAACAAGACAGGATTGTTGTATGATGTACAGGTGCTTGCGCTTGTTCCGTTGCATAGCTTTGTATATTATAGCTATAAAGTGGCAACGTATAAATGGACAGACTGGTGTTTCGGAAAGAGGTTCTTGGGTAAAGGAATCTCTTTGGTTGCTGGGCTTACGCTTGAGATTTATATTGTGCAGTTTATGCTTATTACTAATAAATTGAACAGTGTGTTCCCTTTGAACATCGTTATTGTGTTTGCTGTCATTTGTCTGGCAGCTTACCTGCTAAAGGTAATGACCGCTGCTTTTCTATCTTTGTTGTCCAAAGAGAAATTTTCTTTGGAGGTTTAATGAAAAATCTGATATATGAAGATATTAATCAATGCATACGCTTGCTCTCTCTTGGTATGGGAAGTGATCCTGGTATGGCATGAACGAGGTGAGCTGTCTCGCCAATAAATATGATTTGTATATATATAATTGACTTTTAGAATTCATGAATATTTTTCAGATACTACAAAAGATAAGTCTTGTTCCTTCGTATCTGTGGGATAAGATGTGGACTCCTGTATGGAAGCGGTGCATGAAACACTGTGGCAAGGGGGTATATATCCGTCCGATGTCTTCGGATATCAAGGGATTGTGGAACTTGTCTGTAGGGGATGGTACTTCTATACCAAAAGGAAGCACGATTTTTTGTACGGATGCGCCATGTACTATTGGCAAGAAGGTGATCTTCGGTCCAAATCCTACAATCATCACTGGTGATCATCGTATAGACATCTTGGGTAAGTATATGACGGATGTTACCGTGGAGGATAAGTTTGTGGATGGGGTGAATGCATATGACCAGCCTGTTGTCATCGAGGATGATGTTTGGTGTGGTGCGAATGTTACTATCCTCAAAGGCGTGACTATCGGTCATGGTTCGGTAGTAGCAGCAGGGGCTGTTGTCACCAAGTCGTTTCCTCCGTATAGCATCATTGGCGGCATTCCTGCAAAACTGATCAAAATAAGATTTACGGATGAGGAAATCAGGAAGCATGAAAGACTCTTGCAATAGTATTCGTTTCTCAGTTCTTCCTTAAAATCATGATTCACCATTATCTTCTTACTCGTTTCAACTTGGCTCTTTGGCAAGAGGACAAGAATGGTAAAGTTATTGAACGTGAGGAATGGCTCGAAAGGCGAATGGGGCTTTTCGAGACATATTGCCTTCCTTCGGTTATGGGGCAGATTTGTCGGGATTTTATCTGGATATTGTTGGTGGACGAGGAAACGCCCGCTGCTTATCGAGAGCAGATAAAGGCTTATCGCTTGCTTTGTCCTCAAATACATTTTGTCGTGGTAAAGCTTCAATATGCCTTTCACTTCGCTGATGTCTTTCGCCAAGTGGTGATGGTGGACTTGCAGAAGAAAGTGTTTCATGAGGGAGACTTGTGTCTGACTACTTATTTGGACAATGACGATTGTATTGCCAAAACTTTTGTGGAAATGGTGCAGGCGGAATGCTTGCGCTTCAATCTTCAGCCCAACGAGAAGCGTTTTCTCTCGTTCGACTATGGTCTGCAGTTGTTTACGGACTTGCACCATCTTGCCACTCGCATTCTTTATCCTAACAACCATTTCTTGACGCTTGCGGAATGTTTGCCGTTAGGTGTTTCTACTATCCGAACATGCTATGGCTTTGGCAGTCATTTCCTGTTGGAGAAGCGAGGATCGGCTGAGGTTCACCATATAAAGGACAATGCACATCCGATGTGGGTAGAGGTGATTCATGAGGAGAATGTGGATAATGATGTGAAGATGACGTTCAATACGCATGTCGTGAAGGACAAGCACTTGCTAAAAAGCGACTTCTCGCTAAACGTAGATATAGCCACAAAACACCGACTTGCTTTCTGCTTTAGGGCGTTGAAGCAGGTGTGGAGAAGAACAAAAAACAAGTTTAAGAATAAATGAAAATACTAATCAATGCATACGCTTGCTCTCCTAATATGGGGAGTGAGCCGGGAATGGCGTGGAACTGGGTGAGCAATCTTGCTAAGTTCTGCGAGCTATACATTATTACCGAGGGGGAGTTTCGGGAGAAGATAGAAGAGGTGGTTCCTACGTTGGAATGGGGTAAGAACATGCACTTCTATTATAATCCCGTGTCGGAGGACATTCGTAAGATGTGCTGGAACCAGGGTGACTGGCGATTTTATAAGTATTATCGCGAGTGGCAATGGAAGACATATCTTATGGCGAAGGATATATGCTCTAAAGAAAAGATTGATGTGCTGCATCAACTTAATATGATAGGATTCCGTGAGCCGGGCTATCTCTGGAAACTGTCGCAGGAGAATGGGGTGCCGTTTGTGTGGGGACCGGTGGATGCCAAGGACAAGTTTCCTGTGGAATATCTGGATGGTGTGAGCCTCAAAACAAAGTTGTTTATATATTTAAAGAACTTCTTAACATGTCTTCAGCTAAGATATTCAAGGCGTGTGCTTAAAGCTGCCAATCAGGCTTCTGTCGTTTTTTCTGCCTCGTCCAACTCTCAACATTCTTTCAAGAAATACATGGGTATAGATTCCCCATTACTTAACGAAACGGGTTGCTATGTGCAGAACCATCCTATTGCAGATAAATCTCAAAAAGAAGTTTTTGATGTTCTTTGGGTAGGCAAGTTGGATTTCCGCAAACAATTGCTGTTAGCATTATGGACAATTGCAGCTGTTGGAAGTCATAAGGTCAGACTGCATATTGTTGGTGGTGGCGACTCGACATATTATCAACAAAAGGCAATAGACTTAGGCATTGCTGATTGGTGCGTCTGGCATGGTGCCGTAAGCCATGAAGAGGTACAAAAGCTTATGCAAAAGTCAGACGTATTTTTCTTTACAAGCGTAGCAGAAGGAACACCACATGTTGTGTTAGAAGCTATCAGCAACAACCTCCCTGTTGTTTGTTTTGACACTTGCGGTCAAGGTGACGCTGTAAATGAAAAAGTAGGACGTAAGATAGAATTATCCACTCCAATGCAGTCCGTCCATGAATTTGCAAAGGTGCTTAAAGAACTTGAGTGCAATAGAGACCTCTTGAAGCAGATGTCAGAGAACTGCAAGCAAAGACAACTGGAATTGTCTTGGGAGGAGAAGGCAAAGACAATGGTGAAGTGGTATGAGAAGATTCTTGAAAAATACTGATATGTTTCGATTAAAAGATTTAAATATACTTGGTAGTAAGGCGGAGCTTGCCTTGCTGCCAGAGGGCAAATTGCTCATTAATACGATTAATGCTCATTCTTTTAATACGGCAAAGAAGGACAAGCTCTTTGCGGAGGCACTGACCAATGGCGACGCTCTTATTCCTGACGGGGTGAGCATCGTGAAGGCGTGCCAAAGGATTAAGGCGAAGAGCCAACCGAAGGAACGTATAGCAGGATGGGATTTGTTCGAGTTTGAAATGAACAAACTCGAACAGTTAGGAATTAGGAATGAGGAATTAGGAGTTTCCGGTTCGCGCCAGCTCACGGTGATGTTTATGGGCAGCTCGCAGAAGGTGCTTGACCTGATAGTGAAGCGGGCGGCTGAGGTTTATCCTCATCTGAAGGTGGTGACTTACTCGCCTCCTTATAAGCCGGAGTTCTCGGATGAGGACAATAAGGCTATCATTGAGGCTATCAATGCGGCTAATCCTGACCTTCTGTGGATTGGCATGACGGCACCGAAGCAGGAGAAGTGGACTTACTCGCATTGGAAGGAACTGAACATTCATTGCCACGTTGGAACAATCGGGGCTGTATTCGACTTCTTCGCCGGTACTGTGGAACGTGCTCCTATGTGGTGGCAGCGTCATGGCTTGGAATGGCTGTATCGTTTGTTGAAGGAACCGAAGCGTATGTGGCGTCGATATATTATTGGCAATGCGCTGTTCCTTTGGAATATGTTGAAAGAGAAATGTTGAATGTTGAATTGAAAGGTAGCGTGACTGATATTTACTTCCGCTTTATTCAATTTTCCTTGGGCGTTTACGAGGGCAAGGAGTTTCTTGATGGTTCTGCTCTAAAATACCTTGATTGGAATACATTTTATGAATTTGCCAAGAAGCAGACGCTTGTCGGAGTAGTCTTTGATGGCATCCAAAAACTACTTAAGGATGCTGCACCGAATTTGGAATTGCTGATGCGTTGGTTTGGCATAAACCAGAAAATCATGCAACGCAACAATGTACTGAATGAGGCTACGGTAGCTATATATAATAAGGTGAAAGATTCGGGATATAGCTGTTGTATTTTGAAGGGGCAGGGCAATGCGGTGATGTATCCTAATCCGTTGATAAGAATACCTGGTGATGTGGATGTATGGGTGAATGCTGGGCGTGATGAGATTCGTTCTCTTGCCAACTCGCTTGCTGAAAACGCCAATGGACATGTAGATGATGAGAGTTTCAATCATATAGGTCTTACTGTCAACGGCATTACCGTGGAGCTACATTCTACTCCTGGCTTTATGGCTAACTTCGTGTATAATCGGAGATTGCAAAGATGGTTGAAGCAGAATGTTGATGAGCAATGTAACAACATGGTGGCATTGCCTAATGATGCAGGTCTTGTAGCAGTCCCAACACATTCCTTCAATATTGTGTATCAGCTCTATCATCTTTACCACCATTATTTCTATGAGGGTGTAGGATTGAGACAGGTAATGGATTACTACTTCGTAGTTACAATGTTAAATGTTGAATGTGAAATGTTAAGTTCCTTGCAGAGCGAATTGAAGCATCTTGGATTGTGGAAGTTTGCAGGGGCAATGATGTATGTGTTACATAAGGTCATGGGAATGCCAAAAGATAAGATGATTGCACCTATGGATGCAAAGAGAGGGCAAATGCTTCTTGATGACATCTTGAATGGAGGCAATTTTGGACATTATGACAAACATCACGTTTGGGGGCATAACCTCCTGCGCCTGTATCGTGACGCTCGTCTTCTGAGATATTATCCTGCCGAGGCTTTGAGTGAACCTTTGTTTAGAGTTTGGCATTTTCTATGGCGGGTGAAATGCAAAAAGTAATAAATATAGGAACGCATCTTCCTTCTTTATAATATACTTTTCGAGAATGGAGTTTTGCAGTATGAATCTAAAAATGAGTTCAAAACGATGACACATCTTTGCTATGTATATATTGAAACCTATAAAAAACTGCATCAAGTAGGTATTGTAATAGACCCTCATTATCAGTATAACCTCAATATTCAAGAGAGGTGCTTGACAATAGAGAAAAAGCCATCCTTACCGAATTACTTTTGGGGAGAAGGGGTGTATTCGTTATCTGCCATTGTTGGTGGAAATGGGGTTGGAAAAAGTACGGTGCTGAGATTTATTCTTGACGCTGTAGTTGAAGGTGCTGCCAACCAAGACTTTCATGGGTGTATCGTCTTTGAAAGAGATGGTAACTTATACAAATGTACACGTAATTGTGAGTTGAATATCATTGGCATTAGTAATGTCAAAATCATAGAAACGGACAGCGAAAGTATCAATACTTTTTTCTATAGTGGTCATTTTTCTCCCCTATTCGACTACAATGATGTAAGAACTGTAGAATTGACAGGAATGTATAATGCAACAGATAACTTTAGGCTTATCAAAGATTTGCAGGATTATTCCAATGTGGACACGATGCACTTGTCAAGCAATATACAGTCTCATTTGTTTGCCTATCAAGCCCAAAACAATTATAGAATTTGCTATTTGTTAAGTCAACAGCACATCAGAGAGTGTTTGGATGACCTTAATTTCCCTAAGTACATAATTATCAGTGCTAATACCTCAGGTTTAAAAGCTATAGAAGTAAACTATGCCGGGAAATTTAATGGTTGTCAGATACCAAACTTTAAAAGAATCAGAAACAGCATTAAAGATAATGTTCTTGCAAATCTGATATATTACAATTTGATTAATACCATTGCTGACCAAGATTTTATCAGAATAGAAGCGTATGATTTTCTTGTAAGATGGTGTGGTACCTATAATGAAGACACCCAAGATATTCTAAACTTCTATCGAGAATATGTGGCTAATGAACAAATGAATGAGACGCTAAGAACATTTTTGAATGATATACATTGGTGCTTGAAGATAGTGGATGAAATATGTTCTTTTGACGATACCATAGGTTTTTATGTTGATATAAGGAATGAAGACGGAAGCCTTTATAATTTAGTGGAGCATTTACTTTCTAATCGTATCTATTTGACTGCCAAATTCTTTGATATGTCATATAGTCATTCTTTGCATGACATAACGGTATTAAGTTCAGGTGAACAAGAATTGCTAAACCTCTTTTCAAGATTGTATTACGCAGTGGTTATTGGGCCGAAAAAGTTTGATAACTTGCGTAGCCCATCATTACTGTTACTTGATGAAGCGGAAATTGGTTTCCATCCAGAGTGGCAAAGACAATATGTAAATCAACTCTGTAAGTTTATCCAATTGCTTTTAGTTTCTGCAGAGCATGAATTTCAAATTATTCTAACTTCTCATTCACCCATCATACTTTCGGATATACCAAAGTGTTGTACCAATTTTCTGAAAGAAGAACATGGATATGTCGTGAACAATAGGGATGAGCAAGCTGAGACGTTTGCAGAAAACATATTTAATCTGTATCGAAGATCTTTTTTCATGGAAAACGGACTTATAGGTGTGTTTGCATCCAACAAGATAGATGCTCTAAAAGCGAGGATTGAGCAATGCAATTCTCGTTTAGGAATGGAAACTATACGGAAAGAGATAAATTACATTGGCGATACATTCATAAAAGGTTACTTACTAAAAAAACTTGACAGTATTGCAGATAGGCTCTCATATGAAGAACAGATAGCTTATTATCAAGCTAAGATTGAAGAATTGAGGAGGCATAAGGATGAATAAAATCGAGTTTCCGCGTTTGGGAGTTGACGGAAAAGAATATACGCGTGAGTACATTCACCAATGGTATTTGACCACATTTGAAGATGCCGTCAAAAAGAGATTGGAGGAATTGGAATATAATTCCCAATATAAAGGGCAAAAGGATTTCGTCAAGAAGTTGATTTCAAACCTTACTTTACTACTGACAGGTACTCCTCCTAAACTGAAATCATTCATTGACTCGCTTCATTCTGATTATATCAAGATAGCTTCAAAAAAAGTATATAAGCCATACATGACTAAAGGAAAAAGGAGAAAGCAAACATTTGCCAAAGGTTTGTTGCATGCAATGGGGTATGAAAACTATCGTGAAAGCAAATTAGTGGAATTATCTCGTATGCTTAATATAAAGGTTTGTCCTTACTGCAACCATAATTTCACCTTGTACATAGATATTCTTGGCAAGACGAATATGAAAGGACTGTTTCAGTTTGACCATTTTTATGATAAATCCGATTATCCCTATCTAAGCATGTCATTGTATAACTTGATCCCATCATGTTCTTACTGCAACCATCAAAAGAGGACAACTCAATTGGATATAAGATATAACCCTTATTTCAAAGCTATCTCTGAGGAATTTCATTTCAAGGTGGTGGATTCTTTTCAGTTGAGAAGCGGGAAAAAGGGTGCTGATAAGATTGACATTAAAATAGAAAGGAATGTAAGCAGACAAGGTGTTGACGAGCTACAAAATGACTTGCATTTGGAAGAACAATATGGTAGGCATAGGGACATCGTACAAGAAATTTATGACAAGGTATATAATGAAACATATTATCGAAACATGCTTACTTGTATACCTGATGAGGATAGAGAAAAATTATTGAACCAATGGTTGGGAATCCCTTTGGACAAGAATGATATAGATAAAAGACCTCTGACTAAATTCTGCCAAGATGTATTGAAACAGGCAAGGATGGAATATGGGAGAGGAAATAAAATATAAATTCAAAGATTATTTATTATGAATACAATTATTATTTACATATCGGACATCCACTTTACTGGGAGAACAGCTGAAAATGAAGGTATCGTAATTAATGCCTTCCTTAGGGATGCCAAAAAGCAATTAGAAGAAATACCACATAAAGATGTATTTGTCTTTATAGGAGGAGACTTGGTACAGAAGGCTGATGATAAAGAATCATACGATAATTTCTGGAACGATGTGATAGTACCATTAATAGCATTAGGTATCAAGAGAGAACACATCATTTGCGTTCCTGGAAATCATGACATTCAAAGAACAAGCATAGAGGAAAACAAAATAGTTTACTCTTCTATTGTCAGTCAAGACTTTACCGAATGTAAATTCAATGACTTGTTGGAGAGCGAGGCTCAGGCCAATTTGTTAACAAAGAAATTTGAGAATTACGAGAACTTTCTGAAAGAAAAGTTAGAATGTCCTCATTACAATTCCATTGGTTACCAGATTGAATTGAACGACGAATGGAGTGTTTTTTGTCTAAATTCTTCGCTGACCTCATTTGCTGGAATTGACGATTCTGACCATCCCTTGTTAAAGGATGATAAGGGAAGATTAAATATTGCAACAAGAGCATTGTATCAATGGGTAAATGTCAATTCCAAAAAGAAAATTTTGGTTTTACATCATCCATTCGAATTTCTAACGGAATGGGCTGCTTCTGAATTGAGAAAGATTGTGAAATTGCATTTTGACTTGGTTCTGACAGGGCATACACATGAGCAAAATATCCTATGCAACAATAATAACTCAGACAGTTTCATTTGGTGTATGGCTCCACAGCTTTATACTGACAAGACTGACAAGTTGGGATATTGCATTATAGAGTTGAAAGATAATGCAGTTGATAAGATAACATATAGGGAATGGTTCTCCAGTCGCAACTCTTTCCGTAAGGGTATTGATTTCACAGAAGATGAAGACGGTGTTATCAAGTTTGACAGTCCTAAGGCTTTTGTTACAGATCCAATTACGGTTAAGATGGAAGAGCGTTTTCGGGACACAATGAACGTATATGGAGACCAACCGCTTATCTGGATAGACCGCTTCTTCAGTTTGGAAAGATTCGACCGCTCTTACAGATTCAAAAGAGATAATCTGTATGATGAAACAGACATTATGGACACACCTAATAATCTCAAGATTATCACACCTGCACAATACGGATTAAGTTCGTTTGCATGGCACTTCATCCTTAAGCAATGGAAAGAGCGCAAGGATTTTTGCCTTTATATAGATGGTGGATTAATAAGGAAAGGTGCCGTGAGCAAGATTATTGATGCTCAATTAAAGGCTTTTGATGTAAAAAGAGAGGATGTAAAGCGCATCATTATAGATAATTGGGTGCTTTCCAACAAGGATGCCAAAACGATATTGACAAACATAACGCAAGATTATCCTCGAATACCGATTCTCATATTATGTCCTATGTTAGAAAAGACATTGGTTGAGACTGAAAATGTAGCAACTTCAGAATTTGATTTTGCTATATTGTATATGGCTCCATTGCAAACAAGCCAAATCCGCTCCATGGTTGAGATATACAATAGGCACAAGCATATAGGTCAGAATGACATTGTGTTGAAAAGATTGGATGACGACATCCAGAACTTTAACATGCACCGCACGCCATTGAATTGCATCACCTTGTTGGAGGTATTCAGCAACTCTTTTGATGAGAATCCAGTAAATAGAACAGCTGTAATAGAAAAAGTATTGAGAATCATCTTTGATAACGAGGAAGTTCCAAGCTATAAATCTTTACCAGATGTAAAAGACTGCGAGTTTGCCCTTGGGTATTATTGTGAACAGATGATAAGAACAGAAGAGTTTTATTTCAATGCCCAACAATTCTGTGATGAGTTATACGATTTTTGCCGTACTCAAAAAATAACAATAGACGTCAACTATCTTTTTGATTTATTGCTCAAAAATCATATAATTTGTCAGTATGAAACCAATTTGTATGGATTTCGGTTTGCTTACTGGGTATATTATTTTGCAGCAATGCGAATGTCAAAGAGTAAAGAGTTTGCCCAATTTATATTGGACAAGGAAAATTATACCCATTATCCTGAAGTTATCGAGTTTTATACAGGCAGCGATAGAACAAGAAACGATGCAGCAGACATAGTGAAGAGAGACATTGCTCGTATTTCAAAGACGGTTCATGAAAAAATCGGTCTGCCAGAAGGTATCAATCCTTTTTCTAGACTACGCCTTGAAACATCTGATGAGCAAGTAAAAAAGGCAATAAAACAGTTAGAGACAAATCTTCAAAAATCAAAGTTGCCAAATGAGATTAAAGATGCTGTTGCTGATGACAGCTACAATCCTTCAACGCCGTTTCACCAAGCTGTATATAAAGTCTTTGAGAACTATTCTGTAAACTATTTGCAAGAAATAATAGGCATAGCCTCCAAAACTTTGAGAAATAGTGACTATATAGAACCAGAAAAGAAAGTAGAATTGTTGACTGCTATTACAAATGCTTGGTATGATACAATACGAGTCATATACTTAATGGCACCAGCATTGGCTAAGGATGGCGTGGCACGATATGATGGATTTGGATTAAAATTGACAGAAGGATTTGATGAGTTGAGAGACGATCCAAAAAGATTGTTAATTGCAGTTATTGCAACAATACCATATAACTTAGTCATATGGTATAAGGACAATATCTACTCGTCAAAACTTGCACAGCTGATATTTGACCAGATAGCTTCTGAGAAAAATTCTGTCATTAAGCATCTCCTTATCTGTATTATTATACATGAACAACCAGACGGTTGGAATGATATTGTAAGAAAGTACATGTCCGAATTGGATAAGTATTCTTTCTTCTATGGAAATACTCTTGACACTTTGAAAACGATGTATGCAAATGGTATTATGTCAGAGGCGAATATAGCTAGAACAAAAGACATGATACTTTTGGGATATACCAAATTGGCATCTAATGACAACAGAATGCATCCTGGAAACATGAGGCATATTAACAAGCAAGTTTTACCCAATAGAGAGAAAGGAGAGGATGACTTGTAGAAATATATTCCAATCATATGAAATGTTAAGAGAAAGTGACTCTAATGGAGACAAACAACAACCAACATAAATCCTTCCTCTGGAACCTCGACTTCGAGCCATTCACCTGGCACACCTTCTACGGAGAGCAATGTCCGCCATTCGTTACCGAAGAGAACAAGGAGGCATGGCGACGGTATCTGAAAAAAGTTATCAAGAAACATCTGAAGGCAGAGGTGATGAATACACCTGAGTTCAGAGATATTGAACTCCAGATAAGGGAAGAAAAGCTGTTGCGCATAAAATGGGACGAGAAGAGAAAACGGTCCATGGAGAAGCAACGGTATCGTGCCAAGATGGAGCGACCGAGAATCAACTATATACCGAAAGGGCTGAGTGTGGACTATGAAGAGGAATACTCCAAATATCTGATGCAAGAAGTAAGCTTTGAGCCAAGAGACAATGATGACTTCACAGCTCTGCTACGTCTGCTGGAACGATGGCACAAGAAATCCATCCCACAGATATTGGAGAAGAACAGGCCCGATGCTGCGTATGCCATAGCCATGACGCTGTGCAAACATATACCACTGCTCATCAACCGTGATGACATACAAGAACTGGTCGGCGAATATAAAAGACGTATCGGCAAACTGATATTCGACAGCTATCATGCCTTGGTTGAAACTGTCAAGGCATGGAACAATGAGGAGAAGCGGCAGGAGGTTTGTCGATTTATCGCTGAGAATGCAGGACAATACCAACATTATCGAGGGATGAAGAAAAGGCTGATGGGCTTGATGCCAGAGATGACTTTTGATGGTGAGCCCGTGACAGTGGTTCGTGAGCCGAATGACTTCGAGATATAGAGCAATCGTTTATCAACAACACAAATTTCACTAACAATGAAACAGAACATGAAGAGAAAAGCACCTATACTTTTACCTGTGTTCACAACGAGTGTGCCATTGGATTTTCCGTCTGAAGGCACGTTCGCATTCAACAAGAAGACCCATAAGCAGTTGGAGGTGACGGTGAGAATCAACGAGCACCAGTTCTTCAACATGAACTTCTTGAACCATGACGGATATATCATGGCATGCTGTCGATGGGCGCATGTGTTGGACTTCACGGAGAATGGACTTGACCGTATACAGATGATGATCAAACGTCATTTCCTGAAGAAATATCCTGTCATCAGTAGTCTGTATGGTCAGCATACCGATACTGCCGAGGACATCCACATCTCAACCATCGGCTTTGAAGGCAATCCAAAGGAATGGTATATCTCCATGCGCATCTATGGAGAAAAGTTTGATGACCTGCTGCATGGCAATCTGCTAATGAACGTGGCGTTTGCCTCTGCCGTGGGTAATCTGTGCATGGCAAGCGTGGACGTGTTCAAGGAAATCATGAAGAGTGATGCCAAGCAGCCGAAGATATTGCTGAAGGAGTTGACTGGTATCGACGAGATAGACAAGGACTTTGACTTCGGCAATTATCTGGATGCCAGGAATCCTGAGACAGGCGAGATTATATCGGCAGCGAGAGAAGACGGTAAGGCTTCGGGAGTAGAACTGCCTGAGGAAATAGAAATGCCACAGAATATGGAGATGTACCCAGTTAGTACTTATTTGTTTTTCTTCACGGACACACTGAAAGACATGGACTTTGTCATATTCAGTAATGCCTTGTATTTTGAAATCTATGGCATGATGAGGAAGTTGAAGGAATATGGTTTCTTTACAGACGAAAAGTTGGAAGAACTGGAGAAAACCATTTCTATCTTGGGTGATAAGGTGATAGCAGGAGAAGATGCCAGTACTGAGCGACTGTGGATTACATCAACTGTATATCTGATAACGAAGAAGATGCGTACACCATTGTTGGAAGAGAAATTCCATGTCAAGGAGACAGAAGAAGGTAAGTTTGCCTTAGAACTGGATGGGTATATCAAGAAACTGATATGGAGAAAATGGGATACCACCTATCTGGAAGAACGGATGAAGCAAGAGGATGAGGTCACGGCAAAGGTGGAAGCAGACCAAGCTCTTGTCAAGAAAAAGAGTGCAGAATGGAAAGCCATCATGGAAGGAATGTCGTTCAATGCCTTTCTGGTGTTCCACAAAAAGATGAATGAACTGATGAAGACCAAGAAGGCAACACTCGTCAAGTATGGTTTCCTGGCATCGGAGATGCTGGATAACCATAAGCGCTATTGGGCAAGTTCCTACTATTGGCACAACAAGAAATATGATGAATATGAATATACGACGTTCAGAAAACAGACAGAAATCATCGTAACCATCTTCTATGAAGGTATTCTGAGAGGAACACAGTATGGCAATCATCCTAGAACAAAATATGCCTTGAAGATTCATCGCATCATCGAGGAATTGATGAATAAAGACTGGAGTAAAGTCAACGAGACTCTTAAATAATGAAGGAAATCAAGCTATTTGATTACCAGGAAGATATGAAGGAACGGATAGAGAAGGCGTTGCGCCTTCATCGGTCCGTAATGGCGCAAATGCCGACAGGTACAGGAAAAACGTACCTGTTGACGGCAGCTATAGACTCTTTTGTGGAAGATAATCCAAACACGAAGGTTTGGATTGTTGCACACCGTAAAGAATTGGTTTCGCAAATAGAGGAAACCATAAAGAAGTTCTATTCTTACTCTTCGTCAAAAAACAAGTCACTATTGGTCTCTGTAAAAGCCATGTCTATACAATGGTTGTCTCGGCATTATAATGAGATTGAGGAAGAACCTGGGATGATAGTGATTGACGAGGCGCACCATGCGCTTGCCAAAACCTATAAGGAGATGTGGGAGAGGTTTCCTAAGGCTAAGTTCTTGGGACTGACGGCTACGCCTTGTCGATTGAACGGTAAGGGATTTATGGACTTGTTTGATGTGTTGGTGCAGTCGTGGAATATTCCTGAGTTTATCAGCAAAGGACGATTGGCGACCTACGACTTCGTGAGTATTAAGTCGGATGGTGTGACGCAACGGCTCATCGACTTCTTGCAGAAGCGAGGGGCAGATGGTGACTACCAGAACAAGGAAATGGATATGCTGCTGAACAAAAGACCTTCCATCGAAAGGCTTTACCAAAGCTTTGGGGAGTATGGCAAAGATAGAAAGGGCATAGTGTATGCTATCAACATATCTCATGCAAAGAAAATTATGGAACTGTATCAAGAGCATGGCATCAAGGCGGTTGCCATTGACTCGAAGACTCCTGCCATGGAAAGACAAGCTGATATTGAGGCTTTCAAGAATGGCGATATCCAAGTGCTGGTGAATGTTGATATTTTCTCGGAGGGCTTCGACTGCCCGGATGTGGAGTTTGTGCAGTTGGCTCGTCCTACACTCTCGCTTGCCAAGTATCTGCAGATGGTGGGACGTGGACTGCGTGTTGCCAAGGGGAAGAAGAACTGTGTGATTATTGATAACGTGGGATTGTATCGGGTATTCGGGTTGCCATCGCAAGTGTGGAACTGGAAGGCTACATTTGAAGGAAGATTGAAATACAGCAGAAAGAAGGAGACTCCGAAAGAAAGAGATTTCTTCTTGATGTATGGAAAGCAAGAAACGATGCCTGTTGGTCAAGATTCGGAAATGATGATAGTGATGAGCCATGAGGAACTGATGCAGGCGTTGCAGTATCGGGAGTTTGTTGATTGCAATGATGATTTTGCCATTGTCAAGCTGCCTGACGGAAAGATGACGGTAGTTAACAGACAAGGAGAACAGGTTCTGGAGCCTGGCAACTATTATGACATGAAGTTCTTGCGAGGGAATATCTTGTCCTATCGACCTCGCAGAAAAACAGTATGTTACTACGACCTCTTGGCGAGAGTTCTCATCGACGAGGACATTCACGCGAAGGATGCTCCCGAGGTAATCACCATAAATGAATGGGAGTTCGTCGTATATAATGGCCTCTTCAGGTCTCGTACCTACGAGGACTTTGCTTTACCTTATCGTCCTTTACAAAATGACCTGTTGAATCGTGGGTATTACTTGATATACCACAATGATTTTTCCGTAGGCAGTGGTTGCCAAGTATGGTACTATTATGAAGGTGGTGACGGCTTGATGCGTAAGGATTATACGGAGAGTAAGGATGTGTGCTTTTTGCGTAATGATTATGAGCATGTATATTGGCTATGTGCTAACCTGTATGGGCGAAATATTGTTGTCATGAACAGCAAGCAGGACTACTACTTGGTGGATTCAAATTTGAAGAAGACCTATATAGGGCGCAATAACCCCAAGAATGAGAATGAAGATTTGAAAGTTGTGATGCCTCGCCTTGGTAAGAAATACTATCATGAGATGATGTTGCAAAAGAAGGAAATGGAAGCAAGCGAGATGCTTCTTTTGCGTGAGAAGTCAGAGACAGGACATGTGGAATTGTATCAGGCAGGAAAGAAATGGGGTGTGAAGGTAGATGGTAAAGTTATCGTGCCACCCCTCTACCATAGTATAGCGCAACCTGTCGGTGCCTATTGTGCCTTTGAAGAAATTCCCAGACATTGGGGTATTATGACATTAAAAGGAAAAGTGATTGTTGATGCCAAATATGAGAAGGTGGAAATTCATGACAACGGAATCGCTATGGTAACAAACATCACGGGGAAAACACAGACAATCAATCTGAAATGACGAAGGATATTCAGCTTTTTGATTATCAGGAGGACATGGTGAAGAGAGTACAGGAGGCATTTAGACATCATGCCTCTGTGATGGTACAAATGCCGACTGGAACAGGGAAAACCCATGTGCTTGCAGCCATTGTGGGCTTGTTCCTGAAGAAGGAGGTATGGGTGGTGGCTCATCGCAGAGAACTCGTATCACAAATCAAAGACACGCTTGCAAGATTCTTTCCTGACTTGGATTCAGAGAAAATCCAAGTGACATCCATACAATGGTTGTCAAGACACTATCGGGAGATAAAGGAGAAGCCGAGTCTGATTGTGATTGACGAGGCACACCATGCATTGGCAGAGACATACGCTGAGGTGATGAACACCTATCCGAAAGCGAAGAAATTGGGACTGACGGCTACACCATACAGAATGAACGGCAAAGGGTTCACGGATTTGTTTGAGATGCTGTTATGTTCTTGGGACATGGAACGGTTTATTGCCGAAGGACGGTTGAGTCTGTATGACTATTACTCCATCAAGCCAGACAGTGCCGACCAACTACTTATTGATTCGTTGCAGAAGCGAGGAGTTGATGGTGACTATCAGCAGAAGGAGTTGAACAAGGTTCTGGATGTAAGACCGTCACTCGAAAGACTTTGTTTAACCATCAAGCAGTATGTACCAGGAAAGAAAGGCATCGTGTATGCCATAAGTATTCAGCATGCAGAGCATATTGCAGAGTACTATCGGGAGAATGGCATCAAGGCTGTTGCGATTTCGAGCAAGACTCCGCTTGCTGAACGAAAAGACATGATAGAACGGTTCAAATCTTCCTCGCTATCCTCTTCCATAAAATCTGCTTCAAATGCTTCCGAGGAGATTGAGGTACTGGTGAGCGTTGATTTATTCTCAGAAGGCTTCGACTGTCCTGATGTGGAGTTTATCCAACTGGCAAGACCTACGCTGTCATTGGCAAAGTATATGCAGATGGTAGGACGAGGACTGCGAGTAGCAGAGGGTAAGGAATACTGCATG
>ERZ1032078.89-NODE-89-length-30824-cov-8.239527_pt1 | contig 30824 bp, 25 predicted proteins | sample MGYA00517101_ERZ1032078 | MGnify/ENA primary metagenome ERZ1032078 (study PRJEB33719, sample SAMN04261301) | wastewater metagenome | biome: rural village; feature: human; material: feces | host: Homo sapiens | place: El Salvador | collected 2013-01-14 ... | reverse complement strand
CTTTTTTATCGGAAACACCAAACTTTTTCTTGGAAATCTACGTATCAAGCATAGGCCAACGCCTGTCACTGCTTAAAGAAGCAAAAAGACAGCATGTGCAGATAAAAAGCCTGGCCGAACAAAAGGTTTGGCACGCGGATTTCGCAGATACAACAACAAGGGGCTATAAGCCTCAACCGGGCAAGACTTTACAGACACGCCTCCGCGCTGTGCGCGGAGGCGTTTTTTTTATCGCCAAACATGAAAGGCAGCCGTAGAAAAGGGGCACGTTGGCACAATGTTTGTACGACAAAAAACATATTTCATAACCAACAACGACAAAAAACACGATTCATCCATGGACAGAATACACGACCTTTCATTCGGCGGCGAGCGCCCGTTGTTTGGCGCCCACGACGTAAAGCTGGAGAACATAACCGTGACCGACGGCGAGTCGGCGATAAAGTGCTGCCACGACATAGAGTGCCACGACAGCAAGTTTTATGGCAAGTACCCCTGGTGGCACGTGGACCGCAGCCTCATCACGAGTTGCTATTTCGCGGAGGGCTCTCGCTCGGCCATCTGGTACAGCGACGACATGACCATGCGCGACTGCGTGATAGACGGTCCGAAGTTCTTCCGCGAGATGAAGCACCTCTCCTTGGAGAACGTCACCATCAACGATGCCGACGAGACCTTCTGGCATGTCGACGACGTGAAAGTGAACAACGTGACGCTGCACGGCGGCACCTACCCTTTCATGCACTGTCATGGCATCGTCGTGGACGGACTGACGAGCGACGCGAAATATATCTTCCAGTATTGCAGCGACGTGGAGATACACAACGCCCACATCACCACCAAGGACTCGTTCTGGGAGTGCGACAACGTGACGGTCTACGACTCCGACATCGACGGCGAGTACATCGGCTGGCACTCGAAGAACCTGAAGTTCGTGCGCTGCCACCTCAGCGGCGAGCAGATACTGTGCTACGCCGACAACGTGACGCTGGAAGACTGCACCATCGACGAGGCGTGCGACCGCATGTTCGAGGACTGCACGAACCTCAACGTGTCGGTGAAGGGCAAGATAACCAACATCAAGAACCCCATCAGCGGCAAGATAGTGGCCGACGAGATTGGCTCGGTCACCTACGACGAGTTTGCCAAGGGCCACGACACGGAGATTGCCATCCGGAAATAGGTTGAAAGACGGCATGTTCCGTGTGAAAAAACAAGAACAATTATGATGACATACGATTTCGACAAGGTGGTGGCGCGCCGCCACACAGGTTCCTACAAGTGGGACTCCATTCCCGATGACGAGCTGCCCCTGTGGGTAGCCGACATGGACTTCGAGGTGGCACCGGCCATAAAACAGGCATTGGCGGAGCGCGTGGCTCACGGGGTATTCGGCTACACGCAGGTAGGCGACGACTACTATCAGGCCGTGACCGAATGGTTCAAGCGGAGGCACCGTTGGAACATAGACCCACGATGGATGCTCTACACCAGCGGCGTGGTGCCGGCCACGAGTTGCGCCATAAAAGCCCTGACGCTGCCGGGCGAGAAGGTGCTCGTGATGACGCCAGTCTACAACTGCTTCTTCTCATCCATACGCAACCAGGGTTGCCAGGTGGAGGAGAGCGAACTGGTGAGGCAGGGCAACAGCTACGTGGTGGACTGGGACGACTTCAGCCGGAAGTGCGCCGACGAGAAGACCACGGTGTTCCTGCTCTGCAACCCTCACAACCCCGTCGGAAGGGTGTGGACACGCGACGAACTGGAAAAGATGGGCAGGATATGCGCCGAGAACGGCGTGTTCGTCATAAGCGACGAGATACACTGCGAACTGGTGATGCCGGGCCACGTGTTCACGCCCTTCGCCGCCGTGAACGCGACCAACCTGCGCAACAGCGTGACGCTGAACTCACCGTCGAAGAGCTTCAACACCGCCGGACTGCAGATTGCCAACATCATCTGCGAAGACGACGCGGTGAGACGGCGCATAGACCGCGTGGTAAACATCTTCGAGGTGTGCGACGTGAACCCCTTCGGCCCCGTGGCGCTCAAGGCGGCTTACAACGAGAGCGAGGACTGGCTCGACCAGCTCAACACATATATATATGGCAACTACACCATGCTGCGCGACATCTTCGCCAGGGGGGTGCCGGGCGTCAACGCCGTGAACATGGAAGGCACCTACCTCGCCTGGATAGACATACGCGCCACGGGCCTGAAGAGCGACGAACTGACCGAACTGCTGGCACACGAGGCCAAGGTGCGCGTGTCGAGCGGGACGCTCTATGGCCGCAAGGCCGGCGAGGGCTACATCCGCGTAAACCTCGCCTGCCCACGCCACGTGTTGCGCAAGGGACTGAAGAGGATGGCAAGGTTGCAGCTGGTCTCAGGCGAGCCCACCGCTATCTTCTCCCTGTAATCGGCCGGGTCGTCGTGGGTCTAATGGGCATATTAGGTCTAATGGGCACTGTAGGCGTGGTGGGCAGTTTAGGTAAAGTGAGCTTTGAGAAATCAAAATCAAACTCAGGCATGCCCATCTCCGGGTCGTCGCGATAAGGCACCCTGGTCTTCTCCACGCGCTCTATCTCCACCATGGCTATGCCCTGCGAGAGCATGCCGAGCTCGCGCGCCGCGCCATAGCTGAGGTCTATGACCCGCCCCTTGCGATGCGGGCCACGGTCGGTGACCCTCACGATGATGCTCTTGCCGTTGCGCATGTTGGTAACCTTCAGGCGAGTGCCGAAAGGATAAGTGCGATGGGCACAGGTGAGGCTGTCGTGATGAATGCGCTCACCACTGGCTGAACGCGCGCCCGTGGCCCGTTTAGAGTAAAAAGAGGCCTTGCCCCTGCGGGTCTGAGCACCCGCGGAGGCAAAGCCCGCCAATAAGATTAGAATCGCCAACAGCTTGATGGCAAACACTTTATGATATAAATATTCCACTATGTTGTTAACGCGGCGACTTGTGCCACCGCCCTTGTTGTTTTCTATACTATGCCCTGCGCCATCATGGCGTTGGCCACCTTCATGAAGCCAGCCACGTTGGCGCCACGCACATAGTCGACATAGCCGTCGGGCTGCCGCCCGTATTTCACGCACTGTTCATGGATGGAGTGCATGATGTAGTGCAGCTTCTCGTCGACCTCATCAGACGACCAGTGCAGACGCATGGAGTTTTGCGTCATCTCCAGTCCTGACGTGGCCACGCCACCGGCGTTGACGGCCTTGCCCGGCGCGAAGAGCACCTTTGCCGCCACAAACTTCTCCACCGCCTCGGCGGTGCATCCCATGTTGCTCACCTCGGCCACACACAGCGGATGGTTGGCGAGAATGCGGTCGGCATCATCGCCGTTGAGCTCGTTCTGCGTGGCGCAGGTGAGGTAGATGTCTGCCTTCTGCTCCCACGGCTTCTTGCCGGCGAAGAACTTGGAGCCCTTGAACTCGTCCTCGTAGGGTTGTCAAACGTCGTTGCCACTGGCGCGCAGCTCAAGCATATACTCGTTTTTCTCGCCCTGTATGCCGTCGGGGTCGTAGATATAGCCGTCGGGTCCGCTTATGGTTATGACCTTGGCACCCAGTTCCGTGGCCTTCTTCACGGCACCCCACGCCACGTTGCCGAATCCCGACACGGCGATGGTCTTGCCCTTGATGTCGATGTCGTGCTCCTGGAGCATCTGGTTGACGAAGTAGAGCGCGCCGAAGCCCGTTGCCTCAGGGCGCAGGATGGAGCCGCCCCACTCCATGCCCTTGCCCGTGAGCACGCCCTGGAACTGGTGGGTCAGCTTCTTGTACTCGCCAAAGAGATAGCCTATCTCCCTGCCGCCAACGCCGATGTCGCCCGCCGGCACGTCCTCGTCGGGACCTATATACTTGTAGAGCTCCTGCATGAAAGCCTGGCAGAAACGCATCACCTCGTTGGATGAGCGTCCACGGAGCGAGAAGTCGGCTCCGCCCTTCGCGCCACCCATGGGCAAGGTGGTGAGCGCGTTCTTGAAGGTCTGCTCGAAGCCCAAGAACTTCATTATGCTTATGTTGACCGACGGGTGGAACCTCAAGCCGCCCTTGTAGGGGCCTATGGCCGAGTTGAACTGCACGCGATAGCCTGTGTTGACATGCACCTCGCCCCGGTCGTCGACCCAAGGCACGCGAAACATGTGTACGCGCTCAGGCTCCACAAGCCTCTCTATTATCTTTGCTCTCTCAAACTCCGGGTGCTGATTGTAGACATCCCTTATGGAGATGAGCACTTCCTTAACCGCCTGCAAAAACTCCGGCTCATTGCTGTGTTTCCACTCAAGGCCTTTCAATACGTTTTCAACTTCCATGGTAGATTTGCTTTAGATGACAAATTGTCTTGTTAGTGCTGGCAAATTTAGGCTTTTTAGAGATACGCTCCAAATAAAAACCCTTGGAATTTCGCCCCTCAGCTTACATTTTGTACTATTTTAAGACATGACTACCGCGCCCACTTGCTTTTTGCCGTCCATCATTATCCGGAGCGGCTTGGGGAACCTGACATGTCGCACGAGCGGCGTCTCCTGGACGGCCGGCATGGCGTCGAGCACGTCTTTCAGCACTGTGCCTCCGTCGGGGCGATTGGTGTCGATGGTGAAATAGCCCACGCCAAACGACGTGAGGTTCTGGAAGAAATGGGTGCCCTGGCTGGGGTCGACGCGATAGCCCGGCAGGGCCACCTCGGCTATGACGCGCGCCGCGCTGATGGCGGGCCACTTGACCGGCACGCCGAGCCACGGGTCGCTGCTGCCCCACCGGCCAGGCCCGATGAGGACATACTGCTTGCCCTCGTCGAGGAAGCGGCGGTTGACGCGCTCGATGTCCATGGCCACCTGCGGGTTGTTGGCCGCCGAGAAGTCGTCGTCCCAACGCACGTAGACCACGTCGGCCACGTCGTCGAAGATGCCGTGGCCAAGCGAGTTGGACGACTTGAGCAGGCAATCCTCGTCGGGTATCGCCGCCACGTCTTCCACGAGCTCCTGCTTGGTGTCGACGATGGGGCGAATCTGCAAGAGGCAGAAGTCGCCCGTGCGGTCGTCGTTGACATTGCAGGCGAACTCTATCTCCACGGGCCGACGCATGGCGCCGGCACCATAGCGCATGGCCATCCGCATGAGCTGCGGCAAGGGGAAGACACCCTGCTTGAGCACTCCGTCGAAGGAGATGACCTTACGGCCCACGTCGTAGAGCCCCTCGCGGATAATCTGGTCGTCGGGGTCGTAAGTGGAGGCGATATAGGTGAGCGCGCCATCCTTGTAGGCCTCTTTTACGCGGAGCTTCTCGATGTTGAAGCCGTCGTCGACGGTGAAGTCGAGCTTCGAGGTCGACGTGTCAAGGGCGTAGAAGCGCGTCTGCGTGTCGCGCAGGGCTATGTCCATGTCGGACATCTGCAGCACCTGGTCGGGATGGCATGGCGACACGCGGAGCGTCTGGCCGCCGTCGACGATATACTTTCCCAGTCCCAAGGCGAGCGAGGCGATGCCGTCTTCCGACTTCTCCTCGCCTATGGGGTAATAGTTGAGCGACCGCAGCACGCCCGATATGTTGGGATAATAACGCCCGCCGTATTCCTTTCCCACGACCTCCTGCATTATCACCGCCATCTTCTCCTCGTCGATGACGTTGCTCGTGGCCGTCATGTAAGCCTTCGAGTCGCGATAGAACACCGAGGCGTAGACACCCTTTATGGCCGAGGCGAGGAGCGAGAGCATCTCCTGGCGGTCGTCGAGGCGAGGAATCATGTAGGTGGCGTAGATGCCGGCGAAGGGCTGGTAATGGCTGTCCTCAAGGAGCGAGCTGGAGCGTATGGCAATGGGCGCGTTGGTGGCGTTGAGGAAGGTGAAGAAGTCGGCGACGTATTTGCTTGGCAGCTTGGCCTTGAGGAACCTCTCGAGGATGAGCTCGTCGGGGGCGTTGCTCAGGGCTATGGGGTACAGGTTGTTGTCCTCCATGAACTGGTCGAAGATGTCGGTGCAGAGCACCACCGTCTTCGGTATGCGCGTGGTGACACCGGGGAAGAGGTTCATCTCCGGGTGCGTCTTGATGATATTGTCGAGGAAGGCGAGGCCACGCCCCTTGCCCCCGAGCGAGCCGTCGCCGATGCGCGCGAAGTGGGCGTAGCGGTCGAACTTGCCACGGTCGAAGACCGCCACCACGCCGATGTTCTTCATGTTGCGGTATTGCACAATGGCGTCGAAGATGATCTGGCGGTGCGCGTCAACGTCTTGCAGCCTATGCCACGTGACCTGCTTCAAGAACTTGCTCACGGGGAAGATGGCACGGGCGCAGAGCCAGCGCGAGATGTGGTTGCGCGAGATGTGGTAGAGCATGGAGTCGGACGGGATCTTGAAGATGTTGTCTTGCAACTGCTTCAGCGTGCTGACGCGCGCTATCTCCTTGTGGGTGTGCGGGTCGCGGAACACGAAGTCGCCAAAGCCCATGTGCTCCTCGATGAGGTGGCGCAGCTCCACGGAGAGCATCTTGGAGTTCTTGTCCACGAAATGGAAATGCTCGCGGTCGGCGCGATACTTGTTTGCCGTCTCCGAGCTCTCCATTATCAAGGGCACGTACTCGTCCTGCTTCCTGATGTCCTCAAGGAGCTTGAAGCCAGCCTCCGAGTCGCGCGCGCCGTGCATGGGGAAGCGCACGTCGCTGATGACGCCGAGGCAGTTGTCCTTGTATCGCTCGTATAGCTGCATGGCCTCCTCATAGGTTCGGGCGAGCATGACCTTAGGGCGGCCCCTCATGCGCAGCGTGGCGGCGTGGGGGTTGAGGGCCTCGGTGGCGAAGTTGCGGCTCTGCTGTAGGATGTAGCCATAGAGGTTGGGGAGGATGGAGGAATAGAACCTGACGGAGTCCTCTACAAGGAGAATCATCTGCACGCCAGCCTCTTGGACGTCGTGCTCGATGTTCATCTTGTCCTCTATGAGCTTGATGATAGACAATATGAGGTTGGTGTTGCCAAGCCAGCAGAACACGTAGTCGAAGATGCTGAGGTCCTCGCGCTCCATGCGCCTCGTGATGCCATGCGAGAAGGGCGTGAGCACCACGCAGTGAATCTCCGGGAACTTCATCTTGATGGCCCTTGCCACGGTGAAGGCGTCGCTGTCGGCATTGCCGGGCATGCATATCACGAGATCCACGCTCGTGGCGGCGAGCACGCGCTCGGCCTCCTCGGTGGTAGACACCTTGGTGAAGGTGGGCGGGTAACGCAAGCCGAGGGTCATGTACTCATCGTAGACTTTCTCCTCCACGCGGCCATCGTCCTCGAGCATGAAAGCGTCGTAGGGATTGGCCACGATGAGGACATTGTAGATACGGCGAGTCATGATGTTGAGAAACGTCACGTCCTTCAATATGAATTGCGTCCACTCCTTAGGAATATTGCTCATTGCGGTAAAAGTTCTTGGTTTTGTCGCAAAATTACGGCAATTCCGCAACATTCGGCAGGGAAAACAAGAAAAAAACGCGTGAGACGGTGATTATTCCTTGGACTTTACGACATTTTTGCTTAGCTTTGCCACGAAAAACCTGCGGCGCGTTTACGGGAACAGCAGCAAGAAAAAAGAGGCATGGCACAACACATAACACGCATTCAACACTCGTTATAAACAAAAAAGGCAGGGCCACACGCCCTGCCATCAATACCAGAACAACATCAACCATGAAAATGAAGACCTTAATGGTAGCGCTGCTGGCCATCGCAAGCTCGACAGCCATCGCACAGCAAAACATCAACAACAACGGTGAGAAGACAGTATCGCCACAAGTGAACGCCGACAAAACCGTGACTTTCCGTCTGCTCGCGCCGAAGGCAAAGAGCGTGACCGTGAAAGGCGACTGGGAAGTCAACAACGGCACAGGCAAGATGAAGAAAGGCAAGGACGGAGTGTGGACATACACCACCCCAGCATTGCCATCAGAGATGTTCACATATCGCTTCGACATGGACGGCGTGATAGTCCCCGACCCTTCTGACCCATTCACCCGTCGCGACGTGGGCAACGTGTTCAGCATCTTCTTCGTGAACGGTGGCCATGCCGACTACTACCAGGTTCACAATGTGGCCCACGGCACGGTGGAAACAGTGTGGTATCCATCGGCCAACATGCCCAACAAGAACCGCCGACTCAACGTTTACCTGCCGCCAATGTATGGCAAGGAAAACAAGAATTATCCAGTGCTCTACCTCATGCACGGCAGTGGCGGCGACGAGAGCGCATGGCTCGACCTCGGCTTCGTGAACCGAATAATGGACAACCTCATCGCCGAAGGCAAAGTGGAACCAATGATCGTGGTGATGCCAAACATCAACCCAAGCGTGGAGGCAGAGGCTGGCGAAACTTCCAACAACCTCAACTACAAGCCCGTGATGACAAAGTTCCTGCCCAAATACAAGGAGGGACTCGTGGAACAGAATTTCCCGGAGATAGTCAACTTCATAGACGCCCACTACAGCACGCTTGCAAACAAGGCACACCGTGCCATCGCCGGACTGTCGATGGGCGGCATGACCTCCATGTTCGTGTCGGCCAACTATCCTGACCTCTTCGACTACGTGGGACTGTTCTCAGCCGGTCTCGACTGGACAGGCTTCAACTGGGACTTCCCAGCCTACAAGAACCTTGACCAAAAGCTGGAGAACCAAAAGGAGGCCGGGTACAAGCTCTACTGGATTGGCATTGGCAACGCAGACTTCCTATACAAGGACAACCAGGCGTTCATGAAGAAACTCGACGGCATGGGCTTCAAGTACACCTACCACGAGTCGACCCGCGGCCACCTCTGGAGCAACTGGCGTCAATACCTGCTGATCTTCGCGCAGAAGCTATTCAAATAAAAACAAATAGGTCATTAGAAAAAGCTTCTTGTCATTTTCTAATGACCGATTTGGGATAAAACCAAAGAACCCCGGAAGCTCAACCATGAAAGCTTCCGGGGTTCTTATGTCATTACCGCATGCGACCACAGTCGTAAGCGTGTATTAAGAGTAGTCACTCGTGGTGATACTTCTCGCCCTTGAGGATGGTGCACGCTCGGTACAACTGCTCCACGAAAATGAGCCTCACCATTTGGTGGGAGAACGTCATGCGCGACAGCGATACCTTGTCGTCGGCACGCTTGTAGACTGCCTCGGAGAAGCCGTAAGGGCCGCCTATCACCAACACGAGGTTGCGCCCTGAGGCTTGCCGCTTGCCGAGCCACTTGGCGAAGTCGACGCTTCGCCGCTCTTCGCCACGCTCATCGAGAAGCACCAAGCAGTCTTGCGCTGACACGTTGGCCAAGATAAGCTCGCCCTCGCGCTCTTTCTGCTGGTCTTCGGAGAGGGAGCGAGAGTTCTTGATGTCGGGTATGACCTTTATCGAGAAAGGCATGTAATGGGAAATGCGGCCGGCATAGTCGTCGATAGCGGCCTGATAGAGTTTTCCGTCGGTCTTGCCGATGAGAATAAGAGTTGTCTTCATGTAAACGTGATTATGCTTCCTCTGTCTCTACTTGCCATTAATCGCGCAATTCCTCAATTTGTCGCAAGTCCATGCCGGTGGCCTCAGCTATTTGGGAATCGTTGAGCCCCATGGCCCTCATTCGCTCCACGACCTTATACAATGCGCTTTTCTCGCCTTCAGCACGGCCTTGTGCCATACCTTCGGCTCGACCCTTTTCAATGCCTTCAGCACGGCCTTGTGCCATGCCTTCGGCTCGACCCTTTTCAATGCCCTCGGCACGGCCTTCTGCTCGGCCTTTCGCTCTACCCTGCTCAAAACCTTCGGCCCGGCCTTCTGCTCGGCCTTCAGACATGCCCTTGCGAATGGCAGCATTGATATACGTGCGCTCGGTGCGAACAATGTCCCAGAACTTGTCGTAGCCATTAAGCTGAGCATCGGTGTAAGACGATTCCTCAAGTATGTCGACGGCCTTCTTCACCTCCGGATTGGCAAGGAACTCCTGCGGCACTATGCGAACGTCGCCCATCTCCGTGAGGAAGCGAAGCCACAGTATCTGCATCTTGCGCTCGGAGAATGTGTGAGGCTTGAACTTAGGAAGCTCAACGAAAATCAAGTGGAGGCCCTCGATGCGCTTGTCGGTGTGCTCCACATTCACGATGTCGTAGTGGTGATAGTATTCAGGAATGTCGTCCATGAACACGTCGTTGACAAGGTTGAGCGAATAAACGGGCTGCAACAGATTGTAGTCTTCCTTCTTGTCGAGCTGGCGCACGTATGCCTTCGAAGCGTTGAAGAGCACGCGCTGCATGAACTCCTTTGACCAGATCATCTGCATCTCCACAAGAAACTGGCGGCCATCCTGGTCATGGCAACGCACGTCGACGATGCTGTTCTTCTTCAGCGGGTTGTCGGGCACCATCTCAACGGGGATGTATTCCACGCTCTTTACGAGGTGGTCATCGTCTAAAGGCAGGAGCGCGTTGAGAAGACTTATCACCAAGTCTTTGTGCTCGCCAAAAATCCGTTTGAATGTCAGGTCGGCCCTCGGGTCAAGATACCTCATAATGTTTCCCTCCTGTATGTGGTTTTTATTAACGACAATGGAGACTACCGTTGACGATATTGTGTCATACATCGCCTCCATTGTCGTTGGATTATCGCATTGGACTCTTATCTTATATTGTCTGAAACAAGCTTATCCTTTGTCCACCGCCTCGCGAATAGCGTCGATGATGAAGTCGACGTCGTCGTCGGTGACCAATGGGCCCGACGGCAGGCACAGGCCGGTCTTGAACAGACCCTCGCTCACGCCGTTGACATAAGCCGGCGAATCGGTGTAAACCGGCTGGCGGTGCATGGGCTTCCACAATGGTCGCGACTCCACGTTGCAGGCGTCAAGCCAAAGGCGCAGAGCCTCAACGTTGTCGTTTGGCTCACAGTCGGTGCGTGCCTGACTCGCCTGGTGAATCACTCCGGCGGCCCCACCCACGGCACCTTTCACGGTAGCCTTATAAGCCTGGTCTTGATTCTTTATCCTCACCTCAGGTGCTATCACCACGGTGTTGAGCCAATAGTTGCTTCGGCTGTCAGCGCCCGTCTCCTCGTGGAAGGTGAAGCCCTCCATGCCCCGGAACGCCTCGGCGTAGCGATGGGCAATGTGCCTATGCCAAGCCACGTGCTCACGCAACACGGTGAGCTGTCCGCGGCCTATGCCGGCGCACACGTTGGACAGACGGTAGTTGTAGCCTATGTGCTCGTGCTGATAGTAGGGGTAGCCCTCGCGTGCCTGTGTGGCGTAGAACATCACGCGGTCGCGCGTGGCCGCGTCGGGACATACGAGCGCTCCACCGCCCGACGTGGTTATCATCTTGTTGCCGTTGAACGAGAGCACGCCAAACTCGCCAAACGTGCCGCACACCTGTCCGCGATAGCGCGAGCCCAGTCCCTCGGCGGCGTCTTCCACGAGAGGAATGCCATACTTGTCGGCCACGGCCTTGATCTCGGCTATCTTCGCCGGCATGCCATAGAGGTAGACCACGATGATGGCCTTCGGCAGGCGCCCCGTCCTGCAAAGACGGTCGCGGATGGCCTCTTCGAGCAGTTCCGGGTCCATGTTCCACGTCTCCGGCTCAGAGTCGACAAACACGGGAGTGGCACCGAGGTAGCGCACCGGATGCGACGACGCGCAGAACGTGAAGCTCTGGCACAGCACCTCGTCGTCGGGACTCACGCCGAGGGCCACGAGGGCAAGGTGCACGGCAGAGGTGCCCGAAGCCAAGGCCACGACTTGCTTGCCTGTAAGGCAAGACCTGTCGAGGGCGTCTGGCCACAACTTGTCGGGGTCGCTCTCGTGAGCCTGGATACACTGCGGATAAGGCTCATTCCCTATCTTCTCTTCCCATTCCGCCTGGCAAGGCGAGGCGGCGAAGCGTCCCAGTTCCTGCTCAAAGGCGTTGACATTGGGACCAAGGGGCACCACCCAGTTGGTGTCGAAAGCCTCTTTCACGTATTTCATCTCGTTGCCCGACATGTGGGCGAGGCACAATATGACGCGTTTGTCTCTTCTTTCCATATTCTTGATTTGTTTTATTCTCGTTATTCGTATTATATCCACTCTCCTCCGTACATCATCTTCCGTCCCAATACGGTGCAGACGATCATCTCCAGGTCCTTGAAGAAAGAATAGTGGCTGAGATAATACAGGTTGACCCGAATCTTGTCGGGATAGATAACCTTGTCGTTGTAGTCCATGATATTATGGATGTCGTTATCCCTTATTACCTTTGCCAAATCGGATGGCAACGTATGAAGTATGTTATAATGCTTTTCCGCATACTCTATACCATCGTGCAGACTAACATAGCGAAAAGCTTGCATATAACTCAACCCAAAGTGTTTAGCAAACAGTTTGATAAGCATTATTATATATTCTATTTTGTCTGCTACCATAGTTATTCTAATATTATTTATATAGACCTGGCTTCACTCGCAAAATTACGCCAAATCCGCGACATCCGCAAATTCTTTTCAATGAAATTGCTTGCGTAATGCATAGGGGTGGGATGCCGGCCCTGGCATGTCCTTCATGCAAACGCATCAGACGAACCGGCACAATTGTAAAATATTATTGCCGAAATTTAACACTTGGAAACCGGTGCATTTAGAGCGGGAAAAGGGGTAGCCTTCGGCCTCTTCGCAACACCGTCGGCGGCATTTTGACCCGTTTTTGTTGCGATAATAGCCAAATGCCGTCGCCGTTACACCGTAATGGCGACGCGATTGCACCGTAACGGCGACGCGATTGCACCGTAACGGCAATGCGATTGCACCGTAACGGCGACGCGATTTTTGCGAATTGGCAACGCTGAAAAACCGTTAAAAACATAAGCTCCTAATAATCAACAGCTTACCAAAATTGTCCATAATCGCGTTATTTCAACGCAAGTGACGGCTTGGTTGAAAAAAATCGATTCTCAGACGACCTTTTGTAAAATATTATTATCCGATTAAATTAATCACGTCCTTGTAGAACTCTATCTGGCACCGCTGCACGTAGCCACGCTCGAAGCGCGAGACTATCATGGGACGCGCCTCACGAGCCATGCGCTGTCGCGCCTCGTTGTCGGTGGCCATCAGTTTCATGGCGTCGTAGAGGGCGGCAGCGTCTCGTGGCGGCACCACGAGACCGTTTTTGCCGTTTTCCACTATCTCGCGAGAACCGTTGATGTCGGTCACCACCGATGGCAGGCCCATGGCCCCGGCCTCAAGCACCACATTGGGGAATCCCTCGCGATACGACGGCATGACGAAGCAGTCGGCCTCGGCATAGGCGCTCACCAAGTCGTCGCCGCGCTTTGGTCCAGGCGTCTCTATCGCGTCCATGGCATCGATGATCCGACGCGTGCCTTGGCTCAAGGGGTCAAGCTCGGTCTCATAGTTGCCCACCAACACGAGCCTTGTGGCTGGCTGTTCCTCATGCAACCGCGCGAAAGCCTCCACAAGCTCGTTTATGCCCTTTTCGCCCACGATGCGGCCCACGAAGAGAAAGGTGAACGCGCCAGAGGCCGCTTGCGCGCCAAGGCGCGACGGGTCAAACCGCTCAATGTCCACACCCTTCACGTTGCCATGCCCGAGCACACGCATGGGCTTGCTGGTGATGCCGCCATGCTGGAGGTCGTGCATCACGCCCTTGCCCTCTGGTATGACGTGGGTGGCGCAGGCGCAGGTTATGCGGTCGGTCATCATCAGCAACCGACGCTTCAGGCCAGTGGCCGTGGGCCACACCAGTCCGGTGAAGGTATGCACGCGCACCGGCACCCCGGTCAGCCACGCCGCTATCATGCACAGCAGTCCGGCCTTGGGCGTTATGGAGTGGACCACCCACGGGCGTTCCTTGGCCATGACGATGACGAGCCTCACGAGCGACACCAGGTCGGCCACGGGCGATATGCGGCGGTGCATGGGCACCGCCACGCAGTGGAACCCGTCGTCATGGCGCAGGCTGTCGAGTTCCGGACCAGGCGACGTCACGGCCACCATGTCGTAGCCCATCGCCCTCATCTTCACCATCACGTCGCGGCAGAAGACCAGCGACTGCGCCACCGTGACGGCCCTTAATATCTTCTTCTTGTTTCTCATGTTTTATATGGTTGCTGCATCGTCCATGGTGCAGGGGCCGCAAATGTCACCGCATTGACGTGTACACCGCCTGGTAACGCTCTGCGGTATTGGCTATGTCGAACTGGCGGGCGCGCTGCCAACACTTGTCGGCCACGGCATCGTAATAGGCGCGATCGTCGTGGAGGCGCGTCAGCTCATCGGCCACGGCCCTGGCATCGCTCTCGGGGAAGAGCACGCCCCAGCCCTTGGTCACCTCGCGCAAGCCGTTAACGTCGGATGCCATGAAAGGCTTGCCAACGCTCATGCCCTCGATGTTGGACAGCGAGAGGCCCTCCCAATGACTCGCCATGCACACCACGTCGGTGCTCTTCAGCACACGAGGCACATCGGTGCGCAAGCCCCAAAAGCGCACGCGAGAGGCCACGCCAAGCTTCTCGGCCAACGCCTTCACCTCGTCCATGCGCACGCCGCGACCCACAAGCCACAACTTGTGGCAATCGGGCAGCATGGTCATGGCCCTGACGAGCGTGTCCTGGTCCTTGGCATCACGGAAACCTGCCACCATGGTCACTACGAAGTCATCTTTTTGTCGCCCCGTCACGGCATCGGGCAGTGGCTCGGCATCGTGGAAGGCGTTCACGTCAACACCGTTCTCTATGGTCAATATGCGGCCATAGCGACTCGACCGCCTGTCCATCCACTCACCGCCCATATACTCTCGAAGCTTGTCCTCGGCCACCTTCGAGATGCATATCACGTGGTCGTAGCGGCCATACATCCAGCTCTCGACGGGGGCATACCACTTCCAACCGCGTTTGCGGTTGGAAGTGTTATGCTCTGTCGAGCAGAGCTCGACAGAGCATAACACTGAGGCTATCGCCACGAAGAGTTGTGGCGACGAGTTGTGGGTATGCACTATGTCGTAGCGTCGCATTATTGGCACGAGCTTGGCTATGAACAAGGGGTTATAATATCCCTTGCCGAGCTTCCAGATTCTCACTCCGGGATTCTCGCGGCGCAGCCGTCGCATGAGTGGTGTCTCAGTGCCGTCGAAGACGCACACGTCCACCTCATCGCCCATTGCGCGCAACCGCGGCACGAGGTTGACGACCAACGTCTCGGCACCACCAGTCTGAAGAGACGTTATTACTTGCAGTATCTTCATAATTCGTTTATGCTTTGCAGGGGCCGGTCTTGTGCTGGCCCACAAACAACGTTCGACATATATTATCAAAAGTGGTCGGATTCATATTCAGCGGTTGAGGCATTTTTTGTGGGCCGGCACAAGACCGGCCCCTGCAACGTCACGCTGGTGCATAACCCACCCCAATGGTCTCAGGCAATGCCACCACGGAGCGATGCGTGGCACCACAGACGTGGCGGTGCGGCAATACCAGAAGCGCCAAAAGTTGATGGCGGCCTTGACGCGCGCCATGAATGGCACGGGACACTCGGCAAGCTCCGCATAGGTCAGCATTGAGGCGCTCGGGCTCTTCATCCTTATTCTTACTATATTATCCGTCAGTCCTCCATTTAAATAGTCGCGTAAATAGACGACATCATGACACAACAGCATTTTATGTTTCAAGGCTATTCGATTCAACAAAAGAGCCTCGGGACAAAACCGCTCATTTGGCACAACAGGAAATGGATTCTCTGTAAGAACCGAGGTCTTGAAAATCTCGCACATGTCACCACTGACTTTTAATTTATACCTTAGGTTCAAAGAGTCTGTCAATATATTATTGAGAACTGGGCGGCCTATAACTTGTCCGTTGCGATGAGCCATATAGAAGCAAAGTCCATCCACTTTATCTTCATTTTTAACGGCATCGAATTTTGCTAAAATATTACCTATAGCAGTTGGAGGTAACTCGTCATCACTGTCCAATATCAATGTTAGGTCTCCTTTGGCAAGCTGAACGCCTAAATTTACCGCAGTATGTTTGCCACCATTCTCCTTGTATAGGCAGGTCATGGGGAAAGCGTCGCCGCAACGCTCCTTGATGCTCGCCAACACCTCGTGCGTGTTGTCGGTAGAACCGTCGTCAACGACAATCCACTCAAAATCCTTGAATGTCTGACGCAGCAAGCTGTCGAAAAGTCTCGGCAACAACGACGCGCGGTTGTATGCAGGGGTAAGTATGGTGATAAAAGGATGTTTCATGGTTATTGATTTAATGCTTTTCTGAATAGCCTTGCAAAATCATCAAGGCGCACCACCAAGACCTTTGGAAATTCCACACTACCCAACTCATTGAAATGCTTGTCGTCAGAAACAATAAAGTCGGCATTGGCAAAAATGGCACAATCCACAAACTTATTGTCGTCAGGATCTTTATTTATAAGTGGTACGCAAATGCTCGGATGCAATGTCATGCAGCTTCTCTTCGCTCCAAGACCCAGAGTCCCACAACTTGTCCATCTCTACTTGCAAACGCTCATTGATAAACTTAACCAACAAACGTTTCAAGTCTGCCAAATCCTCATCTGTCTGCAAACAGGAAATGACATTGAGAACGGCCTGCTGAGCAGGGCTGAAATGCGATGTCTGAATCGGCATAATGATAATTTTTGAAAGTTAATAATGCAAATATAGACAAAAAGTATGAATGCACAAAAAGATTATTCATTTTTAGCGGTGCACAAAACGCGAGGCTCTAAGGCTATAATTCTATTTCATCGTATCGTGCCCCATTCAACAAAGAGGCTCTATAAGGGAAACCGCTATGATACATTATATTATCCCGTACCAAGAAGACCGTCGAGGCATAACTCAACATATACATGTCAAGAAACGACTTCATGTAAATCTTCTTAGACGCATTTTGTGTAAACCCTATATGAACCACCTTGCCTGGCATGACATAAACATAAGGTAAGTTCCGTTCTTTTAAAGTATCAAGAAAAGTATGGCTATCGGCAGTTACCAGAATCTTCTTTTCTGGAATTTGTTCGTGCAATTTCAATATTGCATTGATGCATTTCTCAATATATGGCATACGCTCATCCTCCCGCAAGGTTTCACCACCCTCTTTAAAATCACCTAAAAGTTGTCTGAAACGGAATGTTGCCGACACGTAATTGCCTGCCCCACCAAGTTGAGCAAGATGATAATCTATAAGATTCAGAAGCTCCTTGGTTGGCTTAAACAACTCCCCAAATAAGGAAGCATATTCCTTGTCAGAACAGAACATATTTGAATATACATGAATTTGTCTAAACGGCTTCTTCAAGTAACGTTTCAATATGGCATGTTGCACAAACCGCTGCCAAAAATTACGTGAATTGTTATGGTATGTAAGGATCACACATGGATAAACGCAAGAAGTATCCCAACATATTTCATCATCATTTATACGCCAGTCGTATTTATTAGGCGACAAGTAATCTTCGAGATGTAATGGTTCAAAGACTATACGGAATGGTAAACCCATGCGCTTACACTCTGAGTATATCGCCACTATACCTCGTAGACGATCACTAAGTCCACCACTGAACGTGGTCTCAGAAAGGGCCATATAAACCACCGTTTGGGGTGCGTCTACGTTTATAGGACTTTTTCTTTTTGCCCTCTCATTCTTCAGTTGATACAATACCTTCAAGTATTTGCGCCACCTATAATTGGCAAGGAGGATAGGCGTGAAATAAAGAAAGACATTTAGAAATCTAAATAACTTACCGAGAACAATACTCATTATGAATTTTTCTTTTTGAGCCCTAATTTGAGTACTTACAATTTGCCGCCCAAAAGAAATCCAAGGGCAAATAGTTTATGCAAACAGGTCGTCGAGTGTGACAGTAGAGACAAACAGGTCGGAATATTCATTTTGCGCCAGCGGGGAACTGCCGATATAAGTAAGGTGGAACGTCAACGAGGGGTAACTGTGCTCCATGGCTTCCACCCGCTCCGCAAGGGTGCGTGCATACTGTTTCGTAACGGCAAACGGGGAGCGGCAGAATTTCATCTCGCAGAGGTTTACCACATCGTCGGCCCTCTCTATGAGAAGGTCTATTTGCATTCCGTCCTTTTGGTCGTCGCCTTTCACCACGTAGGCCGATTCCACCGATTCCACGCCGCCGATGTTGAGTGCTCGTTTCACCTGGGAAACGTGGGTGAGACAAGTCTCTTCAAAGGCTATGCCACGCCATGCCGCAACATCACTCTCCTTGAGATGCCGTTCCCAATAGTCGGCTTGGGTGATGCCTTTCGTCTCCTTGAAATGTAGCCAAAACCAGCAGAAGGAATCCACGAGCTTGTAGTGTTCTTCGCGTGGCGAGATGCCGAAGGGCACATATCTGATGATGAAGTCGCTGCCTACCAGCGCCTTGAGCATCTTGGTGAAGTCACCGTTGGGGTTCAGTCCTGTCCGGTCTGCAATCTCCTGACGGGTGAATCCGGCATGTCGTCTGGCCAGACACTTCACTATCCTCATGCAGTCGTCGGCATGGTCGAAAACCGAATGAAACAGTCTCTCAAACTCATCACCAAGCTTGGCATTGGGAGCAAAGAACAGTGCGTCGATATTCTGTGCCAGACTATAAGACGGATTGAACAGGTTCATGTAGAACGGTATGCCGCCCATCACCATATACGCCTGTGCCACATTGTATCTCGACAGTTTGACGCCTCGGCTTCTGTAAAAGGCCTCACACTCTCTCAGCGTGAACGGAGCGAGTTTCATCTCCCCCGTAAGCCTTCCGTAGAGTCCGCCCTTGTTGCTTATCAGATTGTCGAGCATCCACGATGTTGCCGAACCGCACACCACAAGCAGGAGATTGTGACGGGTGTTGCCCCATCCATTCCAGAAAGCCTCCAAAGCCGTGAGAAATCCCGACCGTGCTGTGTCCATCCATGGCAGTTCGTCGATAAACACTACTTGGCGACTACCATTGTCGGAGATAGTGAGATATTGTTCGAGCAGGAAAAATGCTTCCATCCACGATTTAGGCATGGCTATATTCTCCATGCCATGGCGCAAGAGCGAGAAATAGAAGTTTTGCAGTTGGGCTTTCATCGTCACCTTGCGCCGCCGGTCATACGGCGATAGACCAGTGTGGTGAAAAGTCATGTTGTCGTGAAACACCTCATCGATGAGAAACGTCTTTCCCACGCGGCGACGGCCATATACGGCCACAAACTCCGCCCTGCCGCTACGGTAATATCGCTGCAGTTCGGCAATCTCCTTTTTCCTGCCTATTATGTCGCACATATCCTTGCTCTTTATGAAAACGGAATGTTTATGAAATCTGTATGTCTATCACAAAGGTAGCTTGATTTTGACAAACCACAAAGTAAAATGTCGTTTATTTCGCTACGAGAGGTCACAAGCAGTTACTCGTAGCGGAATAAACGATATTTTTTTGCATTTCTCTGGGAGTTATGTTCCACCGCACAGTTCCGTTTTTTCTTCAAACATATTTTCTTCACACTCTAAGTGAATATCAACTGCACAAAGATATGATTAATGTTTTACCTTTGCAAACTTTTGGGGATAAATATTTTCCGCGAAACCCATAGCCGCACCCTGTCAACAAGCCAGCAGGCAAGAAACACGGCCACGAGAAACGCGCCAATGCCTGCCACGGCAAGCAAGCCAGATGTGGACTGGTAAATCCACCGCACCGCCATAGCGAAATAGTGGAACAACAAAGGGTCGAAATGGATGATGTAGACAGCGAAACACGCCGTGGCAAGACTGTTGACCACACAGCTATGGAAGCGCATGCGAGCAAACGAGGAAAGAAGCCCTAACGATGACATGATGACTAATGGGTTGTCGTAGCGCAACATGCGTGCGCCATTGCCAAAACGGGCCATAGCCACGATGCTGACCATGGTAACAATGAGAAGACAAGCAAAATAGACGGCAGCACCGTTGGAGGCTATCACCTTGACAGGATAGAGCCTGAAATAGCGCGCCGTGAGGTATAGGCCACAAAAGAACGTGACGCTGTAGCCACTGAAATAATCCAAAGCCCCAGACACCCAACAAAAGTAGCACTGGAAGACATAAAACGCCGCCAACACCATTTGAAACTCACGCTTTGTAGCGTTCTCCACGAAAGCGTTGAGCACTGGCGACAAGACATAAAGCCCGATGTACGCCATCACGAACCAATACTCATCAGTCAAGGTGAGGCACACCTTTATGTCATGCGCGTTGAGCGTGGCGTTGCCTGTTAACAAGAAAACAGCGTAGATGCCCCACAGCAGGAAGAAGACCTCGAAGAGGAGTTTTGCCAGACCTCTCGGTTTGGCATGAATGCCAAACCAACCGGAGATCATCACGAAGATGTCTACACCACCCACGACCACACTGCTGAAAAGCATCCTCATCACCGACGATGACGTGGACGACACGAAATCAGACGGTGACGGCAAGCCTAATACCCTCGCGTTGGCATGGCCAGCGAGAACCATAAATATGGCTATGATGCGCAGAAGTTCAATGCCGCTCTGTCGGCTCTTGTCCAAATTCTGATGGTTGTCCATACCCTTGACCTTATTGTTCCTTCCCACTGATGTTGCTTATGTTAAGGTCTACCTTGAACCTCAACGGCGCACGATAGAGCTTATTGATGTCATACATATGGTCATACTCCCAGTTTTCCCATGAGTAGTCATTTGCTCGCACACCGTTGCTTAGGAAGGTCTTGTATGGATAGAGGTTTGTAAGCGGTGGTGTCTGCCAAGCCATGTACACTCGCACGTAGAGCAACAGGCTCACCACGATCATCATTGGTGCGAGAAGGGGCTTGCGCTCGCTTTGGGTGCAAAGGTAAGTCAATGTGGAGATGATGCCTATCATATAGTACCAACTAAGGCGACCGCCATTCTCGGAGCGGATGAAGAACAAGAGCATGCCGCAGAACACGAGCGCCATGTTTAGCATGAGCACATTGACGCGACGGTTGGGTATCAGGCTGTAGTTTCTTATGATGACATACAGGAAGAATGCCGCCTCAAGGAAATACTCCACGCGGAAGCCTCCCGAGGCGTTGTATTGCGCGTTTTTCTCCACCATGCTGTTGACATCACCATACGCCATGAACAAAGCGTTGGGCAAGGGCGAGATGCCAAGGATGAGGAGAACGAACATGACACAGAGAATGGTCATAGGGGAATATTTCTTTATCGGTATGAAATACAAAGGCAGGAACAGCAATGCCGACTTGTGAATCTTGTAGGCTATGAACCACACTATTAGGAACTTCCACAGTTGCCGCTTTAATATGTAGCGAATGCCCAGCCATGCCACCGTGGCCCCAAGCACCTGACGGAGGTAGGTGAACGAGAAAAAGAACCAAAGGCCAAGGAAGAGCATCACGGCATATGGATAGTTGTCGCAATAGCGACGTAGCGACCGGTAAAGGCAGGTGTAGGTTATAAGTGTAATCAGGAGGATGAAGACGTAGCGGTTTGCCGTGAACCACGACAACACGATGTTCAAGAGCACGTAGCCTTGCTCGCTCGGGAAGAATATGGCGAAAGCACGACCATAGCCCCCCCCCATGGTGGTTGTGTCGGCGATGGAATCGAACACCTCGCCGTAGATGTAGCGATCGTAGCCACCAAACATGTCGCTCATGCCCACGAAGAGGGCGAGAAACGCCACGTAGACCATCAAGAACGCCTTGCTCTGGTCATTGCTCGACAGCTTATACGCCAAGGCTGGCATCAGGAATAGCAAAAGATAAAGCCACATAAAAATGTTATATAATATTGTGTACTGTTTATTTCTTTAATTTAGGCCGAAAAGCTCTCGCGCGCATTTGGCTGCATCGTGCTCCTTGAGCACTGCGGCACGCCCCCTCACCGCCATTGCCTCATACTTAGCCATGTTGCCAGGGATGTCGCTGAGGACGGCAATGGCCTCCGATGGGTTGTTGAAGAGCACGCAACTCTCTCCAGGGGTCACGGCGATGTTCTCAAGTGCCAGCGGCGTGCCCATCATGAGCAGCCCATTGGAAATGGCATCGAGCACCTTACCTTTTGTACCCGTGCCCACGTCGATGGCGTTCACCTGTATGTCGTGCCTCTGCAACTCCTCAATATAGTCGGGCGCGAAGGTTACGTGTTGGCACGTCCAACCTGCGTTGGCGAGTCGTGCCGCCCATGTCTCCCAGCCTTTCCCAAGAAAGGTGACCGCATAGCGATTCTTCAAGTCATCAGCGGTCATCATGGCCTCAAGCAACCTGTCGCTGCCATGCTGGCAATAGAAGTCATAGCGTCCGGCGAAGAGCAAACGAATCATTGGCTTGTGAAAACGGATGGCCTTGTCGCGATGGGCGTAAAGCGGATGGGGCAGGAACACGACCTTGGCCTCGGGGCACACCTCACAGAAGAATGCCGCGTCTTGACGGCCAACGAAATGAAACGTAGCCTTATAGCGTCGCATGTCACGCTCCATGCCGCGATATTGCCAAAAGGCCACGGCGTAGCGCATGACCTGCGGCAGCGAGAGCGTGGCGAAATCCTTGCCCAACAGGCGGTGGTAATGGAGCGACTCGCAGTCGGGCATGGTCACGACGCAAGGAATATCGGGGAAAAATCGCGCGAAGCAGGCGGTCTCCTCACCATAAATCCAAACCATGTCGGGCGCATAGTCGTGGATTGAGGCAAGGGCCTTGTCGCGGAGCCGAAGATAGCGAAGGTAGGGATAGCGCAAGGCGGCGCGCAGCACCGCAAGGTGAAGCCTGAACATCCATGCCATCCACCTTGGCTGCCGCATGATGTGTATTCGCACGCCGAGAGCACGCTCCGTCTCCTCCACCTCGTCAGCGGAAACGTGGTTGCTATTGTAGCTCCACACCTCAAACTCCGCCTTGTCTCCTGCTCCCTTGATGATATGGTAAGGCAACGCGGATGCCGCCCCGCGGTTGTTGAACGTAGGTGTGGGAATTGATATTAACGCAATCTTCATCGTGTGAGATGGTTAGTCATGAATGATGCTCTATAAATTGATGTATCGAATCCGAAATAGTCTTAGGAGACTGACGCTCATGCATCACAGCCATTATTGTAATTCTATTGCCTGTTTGAATGTAATAGACAACATTAGAAGACAATATTAAATGCCTAACTGTATACAAATCAGTGGAATACTTCTTATCATAGATTCCGCTTTTACGGTATCAAGTACTTCAGAATGTGGAATAGTCGTCCCCGCTTTACCTTCCAAATAAGCAAAATCCGCTGCTGCTTGCATGGCACCATCATCCAACTTATCGACAAACTTCTCCATTGTCTCGTCACTTGAACTCTCATCATCCAAAGACTTCTCTATCATCAAGACAAGACTACTGCGGTCTTCCCTGCTCAAATCCTTTATCTGATTCCAGATTTGGCCTATTGTGTTTTGCGCAATTGCATTTGTAGTAAACATGACGTTTTCCCTTTATATGTTTCAAAAATATCGGGTGCTAAGATAGTCTTTTTTGGCGTTTCCGCCAAATCTTGATTGGGATTCTTTATATTCTATGACCTTTGTTTATCACAAAGTCAAGTTCCTTAAAAATAGTATCAATGGTTTTATATGCCCACTCCTGTACCCTTGTTTCATCCCAAGGCTTTTCATACGAATCAGAAGCAATATTGTAATCCATTGTCAGATGCATGTCGGCAATGTCAATCCTGTCTTTTTCCTCTTCTCTATCTAAAGTGTTTTTGAAACCGCTTTTTAATGCTTCCTCGAATTTTTCAGGCTGCTTTTCTTGCTTCATGCCACTTTGAGAGTAAGGATGAAAATGCCAGTGGGGTTGAGGATGTGGCATATCCTTCTTGGGTTCTTCTGTCCATTCTGCCCTGAACAACAGCCTTTCCGTATCGAACACTTGAAAAGATACGTTCGATACAACAGGCTTCTTACCCATGTTTGTATAGCCAATAGATGCGTACAAGTTGAAGCCTTCTCGTATGGTTACTATCGGGACGTATTTACCATGAGCACCTACCATTTGAAATGTGACGGAACAGGCATTATAGTCCTTGAGAGTATAGGAAATAGAATCACTACCGTATTCCTCATCCATATTCAAATTTACATGTTGCCCGATTTCCACCTTTAGCTTTTGTAGAACACCTCTAACAAAAGCTGGTATATTTTGTTTAGCAGCCATAGAGTCCCCTTACCAGGTGTTCACATTTGTAATAGTCAAACCTAACACCTTTTGCTATTTTCTTGCCATATCCAATCAGAAGCTGCAATGTATAGTCTTCATTATCAGAAAATCTCGGCAATGGAATCTGGTCAACATATTTCTTCTCCAAGTTAAACCAATTTCCGCCAGCCAATTGCTTGGAATATATCGCCAACAGAGTGTTGAAATACTCTGATGACAATATCGCAAGATAGGCGTAGAGATGATCTGTTGGCATTTGCTTGTCTTTAGGTAGCCATGCCAATCCTCTTTCCACAACGAATCGCCCTGATTCATCAATGGAGAAATTGGAGGAATTTCCAAATTCAGCAGAAACCAATCTTACTTCTGGTATAAACTGCCAATCACGTGGACGTGTCAATGCCCACCATTGTCTGATACCACCGGTGCGTGAGGCCAAGGCTTCTTTTGAACCTATTATCTTCTGATAGTAGGTAGGTGCTTTATCCTTGAAATCTTCTTCACTTAGAATATTCAAGCCATTCTCGTTATATGGGAAAAATACGAATGAGTCTTCTTGAAGAACATTGTTTTGCAAGCTGCCACTGTCAACAGACGGCCTAAAGTAACTCCGTTCCTCTTCTCCCATTGCCAAAAACTCTTGTTTCTTTATCTTGAACAATTTGTTGTTTCCTGTGCGACAGCCTTGCTTTACACTAAAGACATCCTTGACACACTCCATAACACCGCAAGCGAGCAAGCCGTCCAATGTGTTTTTTACCTGCATCTCTTTATAAGACAGAGGCATCCAAACTTCATTGTTCAATACGCTTATGGCATCTTGCTGATAAATGCTGACTTCCTCCATGTTCAGGGGAAAGGTCGCACCATAATCTATCATTCGCAACTTTCGCAAGGCATCAGGCACAAGTTTTCCTTTGTTGTCTGTCCATAACATAGTCACGTTTCCATTATCATTAGGCTCTGCCTTTGCCATTACGACACAGACATCCACAAATGCCCTTTGAAAAACGAAACTTCCCAAACGACCGATGTAGAAAGGCGTAGCTTTTTCCTTGGAAACCTTTCTTAGCTCTTTTGTCGAGTCATTTATCAAGAAAGACGTAGGCATGACGCATCCGATGATACCGTTTTCCTTCAAGGCATTTATTGCTTTCAGGTAAAATACGCCAGAAAGATTTGGCTTTCCTTTTGGCATTAGCTCTTTTACAGACTCACGCTGTACCTCATTCAATTGTTCCCAAGAACTATAAGGAGGGTTCATCAAAACTATGTCCACATTTGGCCAGTTACATACTACAGAATCGTGTTCCTCAATATGCAATTCCAAGTTACCATCCCATTCCTCCTTTTCAAAGTGGAGTACGAAGTTAGCGATGTTGATTGCTACAGAAGAGACATCCCATCCGTAAACGTTCACCTTGCCAGCGAATCCGAGCGTCTTCAATTGGCGTAAGGCTTCAACCAAAAACTCCCCAGAACCACAGGCAGGGTCCAAGATAGAAATCTCCTCCTTATCCTCAATATGGCTTTCCTTTATCACCTTCTCTACGATAGAGCGAGCCAAATAAGTTGGTGTATAGAATGCTCCTAACTTTTGAGGGTCGTAAGCATACTTGATGTCATAATTGGTAAACAGATTCAATTGAGGATTGAATTTTGCTATATAATTGGCTTCCTCGAAAAGCTGACCTGCCGCATGACGCAAAAGCAAAGACACATCTGGAAGAAATCCATCCATGCCTTCCCTCAGATTTTGCAGGTGTTCTTCTATAGATGGAAGATTGCCGACTATATCAAGCGTGTTGTCTGGCAACCCCAAGGATGCAAGATTATCATTGCCGACATTTCCGTTACCTTTGATGGAAGCTAACATATACAACAACGCTGTCATCGAACTTTCTGCACTATCCTCTTCACGCAACCAATTTCTTATGCCACGAAATTCTCTCATGACAAAAGGAACTATACCTTCTATCGTTGGTACATTCCGTTTCGGAGAAATGTACTGATAGAATTTCTCCATGTTATTCAGCACAAGACTTTTCCTTATGCGTTCTGGTTCAGCTTTCCCTACACGATACAGAACAACGTCATCTCCTGCAACACGTATGTAATTACGCATATTTGAAGACCAAGCCTGTTGACGGTAAGCATCGACATCCATGTCTTGGCTTTCAGAGTAGTCAAGGCAGAAATTGTTGATGTCACCGTCCAACATTGCATATTTAAGTACACCTGCATCTTGACCGTGAAGCAGATTTACTGGCAAGACGCCTGTTTGCTTAGCCCAAAGAGATATATGCTTGTTCATTATCGTTATAAGTATAGTTTCTTGCAAAAATAACAAAAGTTGTCGAAAGAAGACACAATACTATTATATTTTTAAAATATATTAATTTACACTATGCATTCGCATGAGGTAGATACAAATGTTACCATCCAAAAGATATTGCATGACTAAAATTTCAGTGCGTCCATACAGGAATGCTTTCCCTCGTTTATCAAGCGTATAATGTCTTCCGCACTTTCTCCCCCCTTCCAACAATTAGCATATTTGGAAATCATACGTTTAGTTTTTTCTTCCGGTGTTTTCTCATTCACAGAAGACTCTGCAAGCGAAATGGACAAAAGAGTTTTTGGCGTTACCTTATCCTCCTTTTTTCCAATTCTTCACCTCGTTTCACACGTTAGAGTGTCGACTGTTATTACCATTTAGTAATGTCATAATGCCTATTTTTTGCAAAAATAACTATTTAGCTTGACAAACACAAGTAATCCATGAAAAAATAATAATATTCCAGCACAGAAAACACCACCAACATTCCATCCCATCATGCCATTCCAGATGCCTTAGAAATCGCTACTCTATTGATAAGGACGAATGGAATTCATACTATTTACAAAACAAATAAACAATGTTCAACACTTTGCTTAATATAGTCGTCTTCCAAGAAAGACATTTACCCTTGAAGGGAAAAAGCTCTTCCTTAGAAGCAAGCTGTCTGAGTTGCCACTTGTCTTCCTTTGATAAGTCATCACGAAACAGCAAACGAAGGAATAGGCTAACTATAATGGAATTGCTACGCTTTTGATAGTTGTCTATTATTTTATCTTTAGCCTCAATATTCAAACCGCATGGAATCTGTCTCAATGCTTTCGCGATAATAATGTCACTTCTCAACCCACGCATAACCTTCTTTCGTGTTCGACTGCGATCTGTTGAGGTCCCATTCCAATTATATTGATACGTGCAAATGTCGGTAAACATCATCTTCTTTGCCAATGGGGAAGCCTCTGCGTTAAACAGAGAATCCTCATGGGCTATGTTCTCATTAAAAGTCAGATGGTTGTTTAATATGAAAGACCTCAAAAAGCACTTAATACATACCGAATCAAAGTTAAGACCATTCAATATGGCATCGTTTCCGTCATAAACGACAAAAAGAGGCAAATGTTGAAACCAGCCTAAACTTGAATTTCCTTCTGCGTCATAGACCTTTCCCATGGAGCAACAAATCTCCAATGAATAATTTTCCATTAACCTTATTATCTTAGCCAACGAGTGTTCTATGAATCTGTCGTCTGAATCACAAAAAAACAAATACTTGCCTTTAGCCATACCGATAGCCCTGTTTCGTACACACCCTTGTCCTTTATTGGTTTGGGAAACACAAACAATGTTGTCGTGCTTGAGAGCAAGGTCGTTCATCAACGCCAATGAGTTATCAGTACTACCATCGTTGATAAGAATAACCTCAAAATCAACCTCATCAAAATCCTGTTTATAGCACGAATCAACACACTCTTCCAAATATGCCTCGGCGTTGTAGACAGGTATTATTATACTGAACTGTTTCATAAATCATCCATGCATTTTACGTAAGAGCAACATAACCGCTCGCGAACCAAGATTGAGGAAAGACAGAATGCGTTTATCCCATCGACTCTTCGAGAAATACAACTGTTTCAACAAGATATAGATGGGCATAAAGCTTATGTCTACCCACTCTTTGCCAACCAAGAAACAAGGCGAGACAAATGTATCTTTGGCATTCAAAACAATGTTTTTTATATTGTCGCTCAAATCTCGCTGACGTTTAATTTCTTCGTAAAGATAAGGTCCAAGAATTGGAGACAACGATGAGTCTTGTTGATGAGAGAATGTATGCAAGATGATGGCTTTATGGAAGTATTGAATGCTAAACTTTACTTGACAATTATAGATTCCAGACATGCTTCGTATAGGATTGCCCATTTCTTGACAAGTCTTAACTAAAGGCAGCTGGTCTAAACACACGCCTTTATCGTTTGCTATAAGCCAATTTCTGTGCCATGCATCAAACAATTCATAAGCTTCTGGTACATCTCTGACGAAAAGCACCCCACTATTATAGACATCAGTATCTTGTTTATAGTCAACACCGTAGATGCTTTTCAACCTATCGACATACATTATTTTGAATATCGCGGAATGGCAAACAATTTGACTGCTGCAGTTATAATCTTGAACTGCCCCTATAAAATTCCGGAAACTATCGAAATATGATTCTTCCAATGTACCTGCGACGATAGTATCCGCGTCTATGAACAGGAAATCACCTTTTACCAAATGGCGCATTGAAGTCTTAATCCATCGGGACTTTTCTTTATTGGAATAATGCTTGTCAAAAGGAACCACAACAATGTCATCAATTAGACTTTTCGCCTTTTCGCGATAGGTGTTATTGATTGTCATTAAAGTTGACTCGTCTGTCAGCAATACAATGTAAGCATTCTTATTATAATGCTTAAGCGAAAACATGGAAACCCAAGCCTGCTCAAAATAGTTGTCTTCTTCTGTACTTATTACGTCATATACAATCTTTAGTTTCATGGTCTTTTCAGTTGTATTCATTGCTATTATGAAGAATACAACTGAAAAGACTATGCTACCTACACTCTTCCAGAGCCTGCCTTAGAGCGTCGATATAACCGCATCCATGGGTAAGGTCTGGCTCCATATAGTTGCCCTCGCCCCACTCGTTCCACGATTTCAACATTATCAGTTGATATTCTTCTGGTTTGTCTTTTATCGCATCTAACGCTTCTTTAACATGCTTGTAGAAATATTTAGGCTCGCTATTGTAATAGATAGTCGCAGCCTTGTCACCACTTCGTGGACTATGATCCCATTGCGGCACTATTTCAGGAATAACATCAAGTCGTCTTTCTTCCGATGTAATAAAATGGTGGAAGTCATAGGCATAGTCTCGGGCACCGCGCGGACGTCCTGTAACAGCCTGTTTTATCCTGCGTTCTGCTCGTGCAAAGATTTTTTCCACGCCATTCATGTGGGCGTACTCTCGATCCCACAAGGATGACATGCGGCCATATACTACGGCATCGTAACCTTTCTTCTTAAAGTAAGTGGCACCCTTCGTTACATCATAGCTATTCGCTACAAGATATAACCCTTTGAACCCTGCTTCCTTTGTCCACTCTTTAAACCACTTGATATATGACTCCGGCAACGATTCCGCATCGAATATGTGCAAGAATGGACAACCATCAACCTGCACATACCTCTTGTCACGGAATGCTTTTAGCAAGAACTCAAAATGCTTCCAGGCATCATCTATTCCTGGATATGTTTGCTCTATAAGGAGCTTATCCTTTGCATCCTTGCCCCAAACTTTAGCATACCACGAATGATTTGCCCACGCCAGGCAAAATGGAAAATCTGGCTTTCCAGAAGCAAGCACTTCATCAAATACGTCAGCAAGCAACCTTTTGCCGTTGCCGAACCAATAGTGCCAATAACAGAAAGAGTTTTCCCCCCCGTTTCGCCAATTCAACTTGCTGCTGCCTCACAACAGGCAAACGCAAGTCGTAATAACCTAAGTCTGCGGGAACACGAGGTTGATCATGTCCCTTAAACAAAGGTTTAGCCTTACCGACATTTGTCCATTCGGTAAAGCCCTTGCCCCACCACTGATTATTCTCCTCGCAAGGATGGAATTGAGGCAAATACAATGCTATGATTCTTGGTTTCATATCTTTGCGAATTTTATAGTTTCAAGCTATCTTTTCCATTCTATATTCTGCAAAATCACTTTTGCTATTACCCCCCCCCACTAAAGCACGAGGCTCATTTATAGACTTAGTGACAACCGCCCCCTGCGCTATAATACACCCATCAGCTATAGAAACTCCTTTTGTAATTATTGTATTGGAGGTTATCCATACATGGTTGCCAACATTAATAGGCAAATCCGAAACTTGGGATTTACCGTCGTGAAATATGGCATGCCCATCCGAAGTATTAATCTGGACATTCCATCCGACCTGACAATCATTGCCAAAAAACAAATTTCGTGAAGCTCTAAAATAACAATTCTTATTGCAATAAAAATCATTACCCAATTCTATAAATGCACCATTGTCCATTTTCAATACAGAGCCTTGGGAAATAACAGTATGCCCTCGAAGTATAAGATGAGAGTTCTTGGAAAATATTAATTTACCTTTCATCTGCTGCAATCCAAGACTTCCCCAACACCCAAACATTACACTCCTGTGTATAGGTTTACAAAGAATGAGCTGTCCTCTTTTCAAGCCATGAACTCGAAAGTTTGTC
>ERZ1032078.84-NODE-84-length-31254-cov-9.928107_pt1 | contig 31254 bp, 8 predicted proteins | sample MGYA00517101_ERZ1032078 | MGnify/ENA primary metagenome ERZ1032078 (study PRJEB33719, sample SAMN04261301) | wastewater metagenome | biome: rural village; feature: human; material: feces | host: Homo sapiens | place: El Salvador | collected 2013-01-14 ... | reverse complement strand
TCAAAACAGTGATAAACAGCAGAAAATCAAGGTTTTCGGACGGTCTGAGGGGGGGGACCTGAAAAACGATGAAATCATTAACTGGGTTCTGTCTAGAATAGGTTAAAAGTATATGAAAGTTATGGAATGTATATCAGCAGATACAAATCACGTAACAGATACACATGACGAAAGAGATGCATTGACATCTCATGGTGCTGGACTTGCCTCCAGTGCGCCCTCCGAAACGATGAATCCTTCTCATGAAGGAAAAAATCAAGTAGGGGTGTCCACCAACTATACCCCTTCGGGAATTAACAGAATACAGGAATTTCCTTCCGGAAATAACCATAAACAGAAATCCCAGCATGCCGCTTCCCACTGGTTCGCACTGCGAACCACCTACGGAAGAGAGAAGAAGGCTTACGATTATCTGGTAAGCAAAGGAGTAAAAGCCTTCTGCCCTACCCTTCACGTGACCAAAGAGGTGAAAGGCGAAAGAAGAGTGGTCGTGGAATCACGATTGCCGAATATCTTCTTCGCACATGGCACAGAAGAGGAATTGGAAAAATATGTCTTCGACAATGTCAACCTCCCTTTCCTCCGGTTCTACTATCGCCACTATCACCAGGGATCACGAATCATGAAGACGCCGCTTATCGTGCCCGACTATCAGATAGAGAGCCTCAGAATCATCTGTGAATCAGAAGCCAATGACGTTCTGCTGGTTGCTGAAAACGAAAAGAAATTCAAAAACGGACAGAAAGTGAGAGTCATCGAAGGCAAGTTCAAAGGCGTAGAGGGCAGAGTGGCTAGATATCATGGCCAGCAGCGGGTAGCCGTCATCATCGACGACATCGCTACCATCGCCACCGCCTATCTACCAAGTGCCTTCCTCGAATTCATCGATTGATAAGACATTTAACGAGAAAAAACAAATAGAGTTATTTAGAATAATTAGGATAATAAAGTCTGAACGTGCGAAAAGTTTTGATTCTTCTCATAGCTGCAATAGGTAATGTGATGGATGTACCTGCTCAGGTGAAAACCACCGACAGTACATTCATAGAGAATTCACGCCCTATTATCTATGTGGTAAACAAGACTAATATCAACGCACAGGACCGAGAATGGATTACCAACTATCTCATTCCGCAGCTCGAAGCTTTGGGAGATAGAGGTATCATCCTAGGTCGTGCCACGGCATCACCAGAAGGTCCTACGCCCAACAACGTTCGACTTGCCCGGAGCCGTAGAGCATCCATGGATGCCCTGCTCGGCAAATTCGGCATCAACATCAATCGCATCAGATATGATGTGGTGCCCGAGGATTATCCGCTCCTCCTCACGCTGATGCAGATGGAGCACGATAAGCAACTGCCTGTGGTGGAAGCCTACGTCAGGAAATACCACGGCAAGGGCCCGCAGCTCAAGGCGGCTCTGAAGCGACACGACAGAGGAAGACTCTGGAAATATCTGCTCAAGAAATATTTCCCGCAGTTGCGTGCCGTGAGAATCATGCCGATAGACGAACGGCTCGTGGATACCATCCCGTTGCCCGAGGCAAAGCTCATTCATGCAGAATTGCCGTTTCCAAAGCCCCACATCTATGTGGAAATGCCGCTCCCGGAACCTGCTCCCGTCATAAAGGAACGCCGGGAACTGCTGAGCATCAAGACCAATCTGCTCTACGACTTTGCCTACATGCCGGGCTACAACCGCTTCTGCCCCATCCCCAACGTGGGCATCGAGTATTATCCGCTGCACGGACATTTCACCTATGGTGCCAGTTTCGAGGGTCCCTGGTGGCAGAACTACAGCAAGCATAAGTATTTCCAGTTGCGCAACTACCAGTTGCACACCCGGTATTACCTGCAGAGCGGCGAAACGGGTTTCAGGGGGTTCTTTGTAAGTGCTTACGCGCACGCGTACCTTTATAATATATGCTTCGGCGAAAAACGGGGCTGGGAAGGCGAAGGCTGGGGAGCCGGAGTGGGCCTGGGATGGGCGATACCGCTGGGACGCTCCAAGCACTGGCGACTCGACATCGGCCTGCAGGCAGGATTCCTCAACACCCGCTACGACCCCTACCAGTGGCTATGCCCCATCGACCCCGACTACGACAAGGAGCAGTATTACTACAAATGGTACGGCGAAGCCAAGGATTTCAGAAAGCGCAAGCATATCTACAACCGGATGGGTCCTACCCGACTGGAGATAAGCCTCAGCTACGACCTGCTCTACCGCCGCAACCACAAGAAGGGCGCAAGTTTCCGCAGCAAGGAGAAGATAAGGAGGGCGTATGAGGAATAACAGATATTTCCTTTGCATCGCTCTGCTGGGCATCTTCCTTTCCAGTTGCGAGCGAGAGCCGATGCTCAACCTGCACCAGGGCGGAAAAGATATTACCATGGATATGCCTGTCATCGACCTGAAGCTCGATGTTTATTGGGATTACCAACTGAAATATGATGTGGTATATGACTGGAAGGCGGAATGGTTTTACGGTTGGGATGAGAAAGACAAGGAACTTTTCGGCATCCTGGGTTACTCCGAGCCGACGGCATTCGATATTCGCCGCTATTATACCGGAAGGGTATCGGGCGCACCGCACAGCTCTCCCTACAAGCATTACATCACCAGCCATTCTATTTCGGCGAAATACGATTTCGGATTCTGGGACATTCTGGCTTGGAACGATATCCAGACGCCGGACGGAGTGCAGAGCGTAAGAATCGATGAGGAGAGCACCTACGATTACGTAACGGCGAAAACGGGCGAGACGATGCATTCCGTGAAATACAACGCTCCCCAGTTTCCGAGGGCGTTCTATCAGCCGGAGGAACTCTTTGCCGGATATGAGAAGGGCATCGAGATTAATGAGAATCTGGATGGCTTTACCTTCGATGAGGACAGAAACTGCTGGTACAGGGTGCTCAACCTTCAGCTCCAGCCAGTCACCTACATCTATCTGTTGCAGGTAATATTGCACAACAACAATCGCAAAGGTCGCATTGTGACGGCGATAGATGGCAATACCAACCTGAGCGGAATGGCCCGGTCGGTGACGCTGAATACGGGGCATACGGGTACGGATGCCATCACGGTGAACGGTAATCTGAGGATGAAGTTCGACCAGAAGGACAAGAATGGTGAAACGGTGGATATCATCGGTGGAAAGATTCTCACTTTCGGGATGCCTAACATAAATCCGGGCACGCTGAACCCCAAGGCTTACAAGGAGTCGCTGGAGAAGGTGAAGGCTGCGGATTTGAACAACCGCCATTATCTGGATGTAACGATGCAGTTTTATAATGGCAAGGATTCTACTTTGGTTTTCGACGTGACCGACCAGATACGTCGCCTTTTCCGTGGTGGAGTCATCACCGTAGATGTTGATATGGATCACGTACCGGTTCCCGTTCGTCCCGGCGGTTCTGGTTTTGATGCGGTGGTAAAGGACTTCGAGGAGAAGGAATGGGAAATTGAGATGTAATTGATAAACATGAATATAAAATCAGGATATAGAATAATAAATTATAAACATTTTATGGATATGAAGAAATATTTATTTATAGCAGCTTCTGCACTCGCACTTGCAAGCTGCTCAAGCGAAGATTTCGTCGGAACAGAAGGCGGAAATGTTGAGAATGGTGCCAATAAGGCGATTAACTTTGGTGGTGGAACGGGTAAGATTACTCGTGCTACAGGTGCAGATGCAGCCAAAGCTCTCAACAGCAATTTTGTTGTATTTGGCTATAAGACCAAAGACAAGAGTACATCAACTGTATTTGACTACTACACTATTAAGTGGAACAATCAGGCAGGTCAAACAGAGTCTAACAAAAAAGGTTGGGAATATGTTGGTGAGACTCCAAATTCTTTGTCTTCATTGAAGGACCAAACCATTAAATATTGGGATTATTCTGCAACACAGTATGACTACGTTGCGTTCTCTTTTGGTACAGCAACTCAAGGAAAAGGAGAAGGTAAAGTTGATGCATCAAAAGTTACCACTACTCCAAAGCTTCAGTATACTCTTACAGGAGCTGTTAAGGATTTAGCAAAGTGTTTCATTGCTGACCGTATCACTGCTAAGAAAGACTTGACGGATGATAATCAAAAGAAAAGCAACAAACTTGTTGGCTACCAAGACAATGTACAGTTCAATTTCCGTTCACTTGCAACCAAAGTAACAATGGGTATTTACGAGATTGTTCCAGGCTACTCTATCAAGGATGTGAAGTTCTATTCAGACGCAAATACACCACTCACCGCTGAAAAGAACGTTCCAACACTCTATTCAGGTAGTAAGAATATTCCTTCTGGAAATGGAACTGTCACTGTAACTTTCCCTACAATAGATGAGAATAATACAGATTATAACAAGGCACATGTTTCATTCTCTGCAACAAATACAGAAAATGATATGATGTCAGCTATCTCTTTTGACAAACTCTCAACTGTTGGTAAAGAAAGGGCAGAAAAAGACGAAAATGTATATATTGGTCGAAACATCACAGAATTCTCTACTCCAAAGTATGATAATAATACCAACAAGTACAAAACTGTAATTCCTGCTCATGTTGGTCCTCTGACCTTGAAGGTTGATTATACACTTGTATCAATTGATGGCTCAGGCGAAACAATCAAGGTAACAGGTGCTACTGCTGTTGTACCAGAAAAGTACACAAATTGGGAGCCAAACTACGCTTATACATACATCTTCAAGATTTCTGATAAGACCAATGGTTCTACTGGTACCAAACCTGATGATCCAGCAGGTCTCTATCCAATCACCTTCGATGCTATCGTAACAGAGACAGAGACAGGAAAGCAGGAGACCATTACTACTGTTGAAAACAACTCTATCACAACTTATGCAAAGGATGAGATCAACAATGAGTATAAGACCAATGCAAACATCTATGTATCTGTTAACAATTCAACTAAGCTCCACATCAATAAGGGAGTTGAAGATGCTACACCAACAAATGTTAAACTTTATACTGCAGTAGGTACTGGTTCTTATGAAACTATCACCGAGGCTATAGTAGCTCATTGCTTAGCATCTGGTACACCAACAGGAACTACTGGTGAGAAGAAATTATCAACAGATGACAATAACACATTAATAGTTACTCCTGCTACAGGTCTTCTTTCTATTGCAGATCAAATCGAAGCAAAGGATGCTGTAGATGGTAATGCTATTTCAGGTAACTTCGCTAAGTTCACTCCTACAGAAAAAGGTACATATGTATTCGAATTTACAGATGGTGATACCAAGTATTATAAGGTTATCAAAGTAGTTGCCGCTACAAAATAATAATTTGCATGGATTAGTTCATGATTATTTCCATGATTCATCATGGGATTCTATTCATGACATTATGATATAACGTAAACCGGACGGGGATATTCTCCCCGCCCGGTTCCTAGGTTAAAAATACAACGAAAAAAAATATGCAAAACTTCCGCATCTTATCATTTTTGATCTCGGCTTTATGCCTTTTGTCCTGCTCCTCAGAACAGGATAAACCAGAGACACCGGAGCCTAAGCCAAACGTGGGAATCGCTTTCGGCGGTGCCAACGATATATGGCAGGATGCACCTACCACCCGCTCCGGCGAAACAGGATTGGAAACGCTCTTCAAATCCTTCCGGGTTTGGGGATACAAAAACTATGCTGCTACTCCCAACTCCCCACAAGTCATCATGGACGGCTATCAGGTAAACTTTACGCAAAGAAGCGCAGGAACCACAGAAAGCAATACCGCCGACTGGGAATACGTCGGACTTACTCATCCTAAATACTCCACTACTCAAACCATCAAATACTGGGATTACTCAGCATCCACCTACCGCTTCTATGCTTATACTCCGTGGAATGCCCCTATCACCCCAGCCTCATCAGCTGACAACAGTTCAGCCTCATCGGGAACCCCGACATCCACTACAGAAGACGTCTTCCAGATTCCATTTACTTATTCAGAAGACGCCACGGCAAAAAGCGTGCCTTACATCAGCGATTTATGGTTCTCCAACAATACAGACGCCACTTCCCCTTACGGCAAGTGCGTAACCCTCCGTTTTTCTCCGCTCATCGCCAAGGTACGATTCAAGTTCACCTATCCGGCGAACACCAAGCGCATCACCATCACCAATATCCTGTTTGGTGACAGCAGATACATCAAGAATCCATCTTCTGCCCAAACCCCGCTCAAGGGAACCATCACGGCAACCTATCCCCTTACAGGAATAGAACCCCCAACCAGCAATACACCTTCTTTTGCGTGGAAAACTTCGGAGGAAACAGGTGCCACAGGATTCCTCCGCCTAACGATACCTTACGAGGAAGCGAGCGATGCCATTCATCTACTGCAAAACAAGAGCCAATATAACAAGTGGTATTATGTGCCACCATTCAACATCGCCCAATACCCACAGGGCGCTTACACCATCAGCGCCATCATCGACGGAAACAAAACCCTTGCCACCGTTCCGGCTGAATACATGCAATGGAAGGCGGGCTATCAATATACATACATCTTCAAGATAACAGAAACAGGCAGCCTCATCGCCTTCTCGAAACTGGATGTGGAGAAATGGCTGCCAGGAAAGGAAATTGATAACAACGGCAACGGAACCGGAGGCTGGTAAAAAGCAAAACACCGGCTGGTAAAACAAGACGAAAAGTTGCCGAAAATAACAGGAAACCAATTACAAGCAAGAACACGGATATGAAAAAGTTTTTAAACATAGTAACACCATTGATTATTCTCCTCGCAATCCTCACCGCTTGCGAGAGCAACGACATGCCGATTCAGCATGCCGACAACTATGCTTATATCTCCTTCTCGGCAAAAACCGAGAAGACGCTTACCCGAACCAACCCCTACGAGGATTACGATGCCGCCAAGCATCCAGCCACCATGGGCGTATTCGGCTACCAGTCAAGCACCAGTCATCCCAAGCTTGATGGTGACAACACCATCTACAGCAATGAATCGGTGAGCTATAATTCCACCACGGAAAACTGGACGGCTACCAGCCGCAAGCGCTGGAACGAGTACCTGGGCAAGGCTACTTCCTTCCATTTCTTCGCCTATATGCCAAAAGTGGATGGCGCCAAGGTGATATCCACCAACCGCACCTTCACCCTCTCGTTCCCATTCGCCATGAGTACTTCTGCCGAAGAAATATCATCAGAGAATACTTCATCCAATCCTACCCCAAGCCCTGTTATCTTCGATATCAAGAAAGCCCCTATCATCTGTGCCCAACCACAGAGCAAGGAGGGAATGGATGCCCAGAAGACAGAATACACCTTCGACCGGGTGGTGAATTTCCAGTTCGACCAAACCCTGACAGGTTATCGCCTTCTCTTCAAGCTCGACACGAAGATGGGTGCCGTAAGACAATTCCGAATCAAGCGCGTAACCCTATCGGGCAATTTAGCCACCTCTGGCACCGTAAGCCGTTCTTATACCTGGGATGAAACCAAGAAGCAATGGACCCAGGGTGCCATAGAATGGAAAGAGGACGACCTCACTTATACAACTTTCGAAGAGAGCACGGCAGCCGGAGGGAACACCGTCACCGCTCCATTTAAGATTCCTTACAAGGACAATAAAGACGATACGAATACGACATCATCTGCTTTCGAGAACGAAACGAAAAGCATTCTTCTCGATAATTCGATAAAAGACTACACCCAATGGGGACCGGTCTTCTATACCATTCCCGATAAGAATTTCACCCCTACCATCAAGGTAACTTACGATGTGGTGTTCAAGGACGAGAAGCAGCAGGAGGTGATTACCCGAAAGGATGTAACCTCTGCCATCGAACTCAACGAAAAGAATTTCGAAAGTCTGAAAAATCAGAAACAAGGCGTCACCGCCATGATATATCCCATCCGCATCCTGATTCAACCCCGCTATCTCTATGTATTGGCTGATGAGGATGCCTACACGGGCCATCTGTTGATAGATTAAAACCCTATCACGATTTTTACCAACCAACAAATAAAAAGATACATTGCAATGAGAATACATTCAATATCAACAATATGCAGAAAATGTTTGATGCTGCTGGCGCTGCTGCTGGCGAGCATCCAAATGGTGCATGCCCAGGAGGCAGGCGGCACTACTACCACAGAGATGAAAGTATATGGTGAGCCCGACCTCATCGCTAAAGACTATGCTGGTGGTTCGGGAACAAAGAATGATCCATGGCTTATCAGTACTGATAAGCAGCTGGCGAAGTTGGCACACGATGTGACCAGCGGAAATTCTAAGGCTATGTTTGCCGGCAAATACTTTAGACTTACCCAAGACATCGACCTGAGCCAAGGTAAATGGATGCCTATCGGTACATGGAAATGCAATAAGAAAGATAATAACGACCGCTATTTTGCAGGAAAATTTGATGGTGATGGACATACCATCAGCAATATGAAGATAGAATGGGTTAATGAGAAAGATTTTGAGGCATCATGGGGTCTTTTCGGCCGACTTTATGGTACCCCGAAGAATCCTAAAGACCCAAAACCAGAAGAATATGCGACAGTTACCAATCTGGTAATAGAAAATGCACAGATTAAGAAGAAAAAAGGATATATCCCGCAAGGTAGTTCTGTCATCAAAATCGGTATAGTTGCATCCGACCTGACACAATATGCAGAAATCAGCAATATCATCATTCGAAAATCCAAGATTACTGATAACGAAGAAAAATATGCATCTGCAAGCAATTACCGCGTGGGCGGCATCGTGGGATATATAGATAATGGAGGTAACTTCAGAATCTTCAATATCTCTGCCGATACGGAATTGAACATGCACAAGGACAATGCATCTTTTACAGGTCAGATGACCATTGCAGGTGGCTTTGGTTTCTCAAGTATCTATGGAACTCATACTACGGCCATCCTGCCAACCCATCTTTATTTCCATGGTCCACAAATCCAGACCAAGACCTCTTCCAATAAAATATACAGAGGTAGCCTCTTTGTTTTTAACGATAAAACAAACAATCCAAAGCAATTTTCTGAGAGTATCAAGAACACCTGGTTCTACACCCCGACAAACAAGGTTAGTGGAACCAACAGCTATAACTATGGCGTACAGAAAGAGATTTCTGAAAACGGAGAAGCCTTTGCAAAGCAAAACAATGAATGGCTCAGCGAAAATGAGCCAGACAAGAAAATCTGGATATTTGCTGACGGAAAGTTTGCTTTCAGTACTATCAAGATCAAACTGGACAGAGGCAAGCAAGATGAACTGAAGGTTTATGATGGAAAGAATACAGAACCTTCTACAGCCCAATACGACTGGTATGTTTCTACCGACAACAAAAATTGGGAACTGAAGAAGACAGCTAGCAGTACCTATTCGCTACCACGCCAAGATTACAATCAGTATGTTTATGCCACCGATGGAAAATCACGTACTAATTCTATATTGGTAAAGGCTATTCATGTAACAGCATCACTTTCAACCAACAACAATGTATATACCGTCAACGTAACCAATGATACGGAAGGATACAGCAATGAAGCTTTAGGATTGAAAATCACCTACCAGTGGTATAATGGCGATAAGTTACTTTCATCAGAAACATCATCCAGTTTTACCCGTCCTGACAACGCAACCTATAACGATAAATACAGCTGTTATATTACCGTTACTTCCGGAGGAAAGACTCTTCTCGGGACCTGGGTAAGTGCCACTACAGTAGTATATCTGAATCCAACATCAGGTGAGGATAAGGACGAAACCAATTGGGGATATACTCAAGATAAACCGATGAAGACCTGGAAGGGAGCCTACAGCAAACTCTCGGAAAAAGGATCATGGGATGAGAATATCATTGTATTGATGGGAGAAAGTAACAAGGATGTAACAAATAACACCGAAAATGGTTTCAACATTACCAAAAACAATACTGGTAATACCATTCTTTCATCAGGCGATTGGAATAAAGCAAAAAAATCTCCACTCTTCCGTAACGCTACCATCACTGGCGAATATGGCACTTACAAAGCAGGAGGCTCCATCGAAATTACAAGTCTCGATATCGGACTGCCTCTTTGGGGAGATACCCGTTTTGAATATATCACCTTCAAAAATACCGACACAGGAACTTTAGCTTATAAGAATATCTACTGTCAATACAACAATTTGGAAATGGGTGAAGGTATTAAGATGGTAGGCTTCAACGAAAATGCTATCAACTATGGCACCATCGATGGTGCCGTAACCACCCCTATGCAGATATTCGGCGGTTTCTGCAATGATAGTCGTTTCTATCCCTTAAACCATAAAGACAGCATTACTGCCTTCAACAATTCCATGCCTCATGGCAAAGAAGGTTTCAGTATCACCATCAAATCGGGCTTCTATTCTGCTATTTGTGCTGGCGGACGTCAGACTATAGTAGGACAGCAGCTGAATGGTGTGATGGGAACTCCAACCCAACCTATTAAGTGTACCATCACCATGGATATCAACAGAAAATGGAACGATGCCAACAATCCCACAAAAACCATTGAAAATACGAAAAGGACAAACGACTACGATGCCGGTATTATCCTAGCCGGAAACCACGAAGGTGCAATGTATGCCGATGTAGATATCATCATCAGGAGTGGAAAGGTGGCGCGTGTGGTAAACGGAACCCTGGGAGCTCAACGTCCATTTACTTTGGAATACGAAAGTAAAACATACAATGTTCCATTGAATTCATTTATGGGTAGAGCCAATATTCTTCTAGACCCACAAAATTCTGAATATAAGAAGAGCGATGGTCTCAAGGACAACGACCGTGTTGTTGTCACCGAACTTTATGGCGGTAGTATGGGACGTGGACATACAAGCGATGTAAAAATCAATAATCCGTTCTATGGCTATAGCACCATCACCATCAATGGCGGAACCTTTAAGGTTCTACCTGAAGATAACAAAAAGACAGACCTCATCATCTGCGGTATCTTTGGTGCAGGAGCAGGCGGTATGAATGGTATCGGTACCGATGCTCACCATACTCCTGATGAAAGCATTCCGTATTGGAACAGCAGCAAGGACGTGATGCTTTATGGTCCTTACGCAGATGCCAATGGAAAGCTAATTTCCTACCATTGCTATAACGCAAAAACATATACTTATACCGATGTAAATCCTCTAAATACAAATACAAAGATCATCATCAATGGTGGCGTTTTCGGTTCGACCGCTGTAAAAATAGATGGAATTTATGCAGGAGGTAGCGGATATATGAGTCCAGGATTGTGGACTAAGACTTCAGCGACACCAAGTCAATATGGTGGCAATGTTTATGGTCAGGAAGGCAAACCGGTAGCTTCACTTACCATCAATGGCGGTACCTTCTATTGCAAGAACGGTATCTTCGGCGGCGGTCGTGGAACGGACTATTTCTTCTCTGAAGACAAATATGGTGGTGCCAATTACAGCGATTACAAGGAATTGGGTCAGACCTATGGAAATGTAGAACTCAAAATCACTGGCGGAACCTTCTACTGCCCTATCTTCGGCGGTGGATATGGTGTGGCGTATGCTAAAGAAAAAAACAAAACAACACCAGAAATTCTTTCCGATATGGCTCGCCTCTTCGGAAAATCTACCATCAGCATCGAAGGCGGAACCTTCTATGACAATGTATATGGAGGTGGCGACATGGCGCAGACAGAAGATACAGAATTGAGTATCAGCGACAATGCCGACATTCGCGGTTCTGTGTTCGCAGGTGGAAACGGAAGAGAGAAGGTAGTAAAAGCCAACGACAAAAACTGGCATCCGGAATATATCGGTAGAGTTACTGGCAGCACCAGCCTTACCTTCTCCGGTTCATCAGCACAAGCTCCATCCATATATGGCGACATCTATGGCGGCGGAAACCTGGCACAGGTAGGAGAAAAGAAAAACGGAGAAAATACAAACGGAGAAAATACAAACAAAAGCAGTACAACCATCAATATCTACGGTGCCAACTTCGCCGGAGAAATCTTCGGTGGAGGTAAAGGTAAAATCACAGATGATAAAGGCAATCTATTAGCATCGAAAGACCTCTATACTTCTGCCGATGTAAATGGAAACACGAATATCTATCTGGCACAGGACCCGGGCTTACAGACAAGAGAGAATAACGGAATATTGAAGGATAATTTCTCTATCAATGTGATATGGAATAAGTTATGGAATGACAGCATTCAGAATTTCTACGTTTGGGAGAAAGTAGAAGGAGAAAACTACAAGGTTGACAAAAATAAGTTCTATGACGAAGCTAAAGACAAGTTCCTCAACCCTCACAACATCTATGGCGGCGGAAATCTTGCCTGCACCGTAACAGGAACTGCTACGGTAAATGTACAAAAGGGTATGACCCCTTATTCTCTCCTGAAAACACCGGAATGGAAGGAATCTTATGATGACAACAAGAACCCTCATTTCTCTGTGTTCGGCGGCGGATATGGTGAGAACACCAGCGTGGGAAGCACCGATGTTACCGTGAACGTGGAAGGTGAATATGGTGAATACAACGGAGAAGTGGATGATGACACCGATCAGCTCGCCCGCCCTCATAGCAGCAAGAACAAGAGTAAGAAAGCACGCAAGGCAGCCCTAAGAGCTGCTGCCGAAGGAACAAATACGAAGAACGACATGAATGTCTTCGATAACTCGAAGGGCGTTCCAAACTTCACCATCCTCAGTGCATTGGGTGGTGGCTATGCTGGTACCGTAAAGGATAGCACCAAGGTAACCGTGGATGGCAATACCTTCCTGCATCGTGTGTATGGTGGCGGATTCGGCGACCCGGAATCTACAGCAGATAACAATACAGGAAGCATCGGCGGCAACACGCAGGTATTCGTCAAAGGAGCCTACATTCATGGTGATGTATTCGGCGGCGGTGCCGGCGTGAATCCTAAGAAGACCACAAATGAAACAGATGGCACAACCCAATACGCCTACTTCACCCAGGTGGCTAAGGTAACGGGAACCACTCAGGTGGAAATCTCAGACGATGCCAAGATTTATGGCAGCGTATATGGCGGTGGCGATATCGCCAACATCGGTGATGTTATAGAAACACCGGATTACTCCAGCAAGCCTATCAGCGTATCAACCATCGCACAAGATGATAAGAACGGACATCAAGCAGGCGAATTCATCAGTTACAACGCCGAGAACTACAAGACCTTCGTCAACCTGAAAGGTGGCGATATCTTCGGTAATGTATTCGGCGGCGGAAAGGGACTCAAGAAGGAGAAAGCCCCTGAATATCATAAGGTGGGACGCATCAACGGTAATACCATCGTGCATATCGTCAACACCGATGCTGCAGCTTCTACAGGACTCGACTACCAGAACAACGTGGTGCCATTCGTCTGGGACAACGTATATGGCGGTTGTGCCTATGGCACCGTGGATGGCAACACCCTGGTACATGTGGAAGGCGGAAAACTGGGACAGAATATCTATGGCGGTGGCTATGGACATGTTAAGGTAGAACTGAATGGCAAAGAAACCGAAGCGGAAAAGCAGAAGAAAACTCTCCAAACCGTGCTCGGCAAGAAGGATACTGCCCACGAGGGAACCTATGCCAACATTCTGGGTAACACCCAGGTGCAGATAGACGGCGGTACCTGGATATGGAATCGCAAAGCTGATAGCAAGGGTAATTTCACCACCTGGCTTGCCGCTCAGGCAGACAGCGAGAAGATTTGCGATAACATTGAGGAATTCAAGGAGATAACTGCAGCCATCCTGAAAGCCAAGACGGCGGATGAAATTACCAACGAAAAGGCAAAGGCTGCCATCAACCGCATCATGAACAATGAGAATACCCAGCAGTTCTTTGAATTTACCAATGGCACCATGAACTCGGGCGCCTTCAAGAGCGACCATAATATCTATGGTGGCGGCAACCGTGCCTGCTATGTGGGTACCTATACCAACGATTCTACTGTGGTAGATAAAACCGGCGATGCTATCGTAATCGTCAACCACTCGCCACTTTCTGATATCATCATCAAGAATCAAGACAACAGCATCAAGAAACTCAGTCTCTTTGATGAGACCTCACTGCCTGGCTTGTGCTGGTATATCGGCAGCAAGAACACGAACGACCCTGAGTTCTCGGTATTCGGAGCCGGCTTCGGTGTCAATACGAAGGTGGGTAAAACCCAGGTATATGTGCAGCCGGGTGCCAAGATTGGCGACGATGGCATCATCGCCATCGACGGTATCAAATACCGATATATCAATCAGGTAGAAGACCATAAAACCTACTTAGACTTCGAAATGAGTATCTATAACGGCTTCCTGAAGGTTTCCAAGGAAGACAAGAAACTCTATTTCGGTAGCGTTACTGGCTGCAATCCTGGAGAAGAAGGCTTCGACCCGATGACCTACAGACGCTATCATGCCAGTCGCTGGGCATGGATTCTCGGTTTGCCGGGCTTCACCTTCCAGGACATCCATGGCGGTGGCTACTCGGGATATGTTACGGGCGACACCTATGTAGAAACCGATGCACAACCAGTATGCGAAAATATTTATGGAGCAGGCCTGGGTGCGCTGCCTTACGGCGACTTCACTGACGGCAATGGTTATGACTTCGGCAAGGTGGGCACATCATCCAGAGTATTCATCAAGTCGGGTTTCATCGCCCAGAATGTATATGGCGGTGGTGCCGGCATAGAATCTATTTCTAATTCTAACAATGAAAAGAATAAATGGATTGACTTCCCAAATATGGCTCGCGTTCCAAAGACGGAGGTTCATATCTACGGTAGAAACTTTAATTATACGGCAAAAGGAAAAAGCCTGGGAACGATAGACCGTACCATGATATGGGGTAGCGTATATGGCGGTGGCGATGTTGCCAACGTGGGTAATACAGAGGCAGGTCCAGATGTATTTACCTATGAGCAGCACAAGGTTCCTAAGAACTGCACCTCGCTGGTCAATATACGTGGTGGCACCATCTTCTCGCAGGTATTTGCCGGCGGTAAAGGTCGCCTCGCATCAGAATGTAGCAGCTATCAGAATCTGGGTGGCATCTATGGCAATTCCTGTCTAGTCATCGACCGACCAGTCATCTCTTATCCATATTACGATGAAACTACCAAGAAGGCTCTCGAACCTTGGAGCACAGAAGCCATGGATCATCCGGCTAATACTGTCAATGCCAATATCATCCCTAGCTTCCACGAACGCATCTACGGCGGATGCCAGAACGGAACAGTATATGGCAATACCTTCATCAGCATCTGGGATGGCGAAATAGGTCATGGCATCTATGGCGGCGGATGGGGAAATAGTGATTCCGAGACAGTGAATGGAGAAAAGACTACCAGCAATGGAGAAAAGATCACTTCGGCAGATGTAACCGGCAATACCAACATGATTATCATGGGTGGCAAAGCCCTGCTTTCTTCTTACTGGAACCCGGATACCCGTGCCTGGCATCCAGCCAGCATCATCGATGGTATCACCTATTCTCCACAATACAACCACGAGACCTTGAAGTTCAAGGTAAACCACAATATCTACGGTGGTGGCAACGAGGCCTGCGAAGTGCACCACAACACCAATATCACCATTGCCAATGGATTCCTGCATAAGGATACGGAGGTGAAACCTGGACAGGCCAAGGACTTGCACTTCTACCAAACCGCCGAATGGAAGGAGATATATTATAAGGTGGGATCTCCACACTTCAGTATCTTCGGTGGCGGATTCGGTGAGGATGCTATTGTTGATGGAAATACCAACATCAACATTGATATGGTGAGGGACAAGAAAATTCACTACGGCATCGACTTTGAGCTGGGCAAGGAATACGAACATTTCTACAATGGCTATTCTTATATGGACATTGTGGGCGGTGGCTATTCGGGAAAGGTAAAAGGCAGCACCAACATCAAGGGAGCCGGCGGTGCTTTCTGCCGCCGTGTGTTCGGTGGCGGATTCTACAGTTCCGTGAAGAGTACCAACATCACCGTCAAGGCCATCGACTGCCATGATATCTTCGGCGGCGGCTTCATGGGCGATGTGGAGAAATCAACGAATGTCACCATCGGAGAAGACAACAGTAAGAAAACAGCCACCACAACGGGCGATGAAAAATCGGGTACAGATACTACAACATCGGGCAATAATACCTCGGGGGAACCATCAGGCGAATCTCCTTATGACAATACCGATATCTATATCCATGGCAGCGTATATGGCGGCAACGACGTATCGGGCTATGTAAACATTGTGCTCGACTCCAAGGGTTACTTCAAGGACAACCTGGGCTCAGGCACCAACATCAAAATAAATGGCGGTCATATCTATGGCAATGTATATGGAGCCGGAAACGGTAACTATCTGTATGCCAACGATAGAAACGGCAACACCAAGGTAACGGTGAACGAGTATTATCCGCTGAACCCAGACGATCCTAATTCAGAGAAAGTCGATCTGGTTTATACCGTACCGATGCGTGAAACCATGCCATCCCTCAAGGCGGCAAGCGATGCTGCCAAGATTGTGAACATCAATTCATGGCGACCACTCACCAACAGGGTGAAAATCGATATTACGGGCAACACCGGCAAGGTTGAGGACAATCAAGTCAACAGCCAGGAAGGAATGGTTGTGATTGATGGCGATGTATATGGTGGCGGAAACTCTGCCACCGTACAGAAGGTGTATGATTACAATGATGACTCACATAAGAAGGTGGGCGACATCAAAATCAACATCGGTAGCCATGTCAATATCCGAAGCGTGTTCATGGGAAGTAATGGTGATGAACTCTTTACCGCTACTGCAGAGAACGACTTCATGAACATGTTCCAGAGACTGAACGGTAGCGTTGAGGACTATACCAAGGAGCTGAACCTTGCCGACAGCATCGACTGGGTTAACGACCCATCGAACAAGGTAATCAGTACCCTCTATCTGCCAACAAAGAATGAAGACCGTCCTAAGGTATATCCTCACCTGATCGACCTGTATTTCCACCCAGTGGAAACAGATATCCAGGGCACGCTAACCTGGAACGGAAGAGCAACTGGCGAAGGACTCACCGACTGCACCATCGGCACCTTCTGCTGCGGCGGTAACCGTGGCAACATGAATGTTTATCCGAAAACGGCAGCCGACTTCCAGGAATCTGAAACCAAGAAGATTGGCAACGTGGTGGATTACATCTTCCCGGAGGGTCTTACCATCACCGACAAGATAGTGGGTGGCTGCAACAATGCCAACTACGACTACAAGGGAAAGGCTACTCACACAGGTGGCTATCTGCTGGGCCTTGCCCACTCGGAATATCCTTTCATCAAGCTTACCATCAAGAATAAGTTTGAACCGAAGACGGATGAAAAGAACAATGCCTACATGGGAGGTAACGTCTATGGCGGCTGCTACCAGAGTGGAACCATCAAGGGCGACGTAACCATCGACCAGCAAAGCGATATGCTGGCTGGCAAGGACAAGACGAAGCTGGAGAATGCCAACAACCTGATGCTGCAAAGTGCCCAATATGCCAGCCTCAACATTTATGGTGCAGGCTACGGTATGGAGAGTTATGTATATGGCAACACCCATATTCTGATGGGTGAGAATATCAAATGCGTTGCTCCGACCATGAATGAAGACAAAGTTAACAAAGTCACCCTGTTTAATGCTTGCGGTGTGGTGGATGACAAAAACAATCCAGAAGGCTTGGGCGTATCTGCCAACTTCGTATATGGTGGCGGTCAGCAGGGTAACGTCATTGGTCTTACCAATGTAGATATCCTCAATGGTCACGTGTTCCGTGCCGTTACGGGTGGTTCTTATTCGGGATATGTATATGGTTCTACCCAGGTAAAGGTGGGTTATCCTAAATATTATAAGGTGAACAAGGCTAACCACAAGGGCGGCAGATACGCATTGAAGCGTACCGACCAGAAGAACCTGGGTTTGGAAGACTTCGATGGCAAGACGAAATCACCAACTGTCAAGCAGCATATCTATCTGCTGAGCGATGAGTTGATTACCCAGGGTACACGTGAAGATATCGTGGCTATCGATAATGGCAAGAGGGTAGAGATTACCAAAGACAACTGTGCCGAATATTTTACCGGGGAAACAGCGACACCAAAGGTAGATTGGAAATATGTAAATATCAACATTGATGAAGCGGTATATGGCGGAGGATACTCCCTCGCCGAGGGTTCATCGGTGATGGCCAACAACAACACCGTGCTGAAATATACCAAGGAATTTAATGTGGATGAGGCATTTACGGATACCAAAGAGCATCTTGATGAGCTTAACGGCTTCCCTAACGGAACCACCGTAGGCTTCGGCGGCAACACCGTTATCCTGGTGGGTGACAATAAGGACAGCGAGCACATCACCATTTCGCATCAGGAAATGCAGCAAATCGACGACTTGCCGGATGGCACCGACCTCTTTGGTTATTACTACAAGCATTATGATGACGACGATGCATACAAGAAGGGCATATACACCTATCGCTTTATCTCGCTGCAGGATAAATACTTCTATCATGCAGGAGCTACAGAAGCAACACGCCCTAAGCTGGAAGGTCTGAGAGATAACGTCTTCTATGAATACGACAGCGAGGGTGGTATCTTCGGCGATGGTCACCTTTCATACGCCGAGGGTTTCCGCAGCACCGATATCACCGGTTATGGCTTTGCAGCCCACACCATCGACAATCCGAAGATTATCAACACCTTCCAGCGTATAGACATTCTCCGTCTGGAAGACAACTGCTTCACCCTGCTCGGTGCACGCGACTATACCGTGAACGAAATCAACAAGACTCCATATTCCATCGCCCGTGTGGGTGAGCTTAAGATGGTGTCGAAAGAAATAGCTTACAATAAAGACAGCTGTCTGCAAGCCAAGGCAGACGATGCCACCTCGTTCAAATACCGTATAAAGGCACGTAACTACATGGGATTATCCAACAATATCCACTATGTGGGTGCTGTGGTTTCGGATGTTCCGTTCAACGACAAGACGAATGCTCCATGGCGCAACCATCTGGGTCAGGTGGCAACGGCTGCCGACGAGAACGGTAATAATTTCACAGGCATGTCATATCAGGGAGTAAAGCAGAAATACATCGATGATTATAACGAAAAGAAAGACAGTACTGATACCGGCAATGCGGGAGACATCTACGGAACCTTCCAGAAACGCAACGACGGTACGGCTAAGAACATGATTGGCATCGCATCGGGCTATGCCATGAAGATTCAACTCTGCCAGGTAACCTACGATGAGGCTAAACAAAAGGCATCAGAACAGCAACATTACGGACCTATTTATGGCGTGATAGAGATGAACCTGATTAATGTGCGTGAGGACGAAGGTGGCGGTTATGTATATGCCGACAACAACCACAAGAAAGAGACCGACAAAGAAGGCAAGATACCTGCAGAAGACTTCCTGGAAACAACGGGTAACTTCGTGTTCCCATACAAGAATGGAAGATACATCGTGGACGACTGCTTCCCTACAGGATACTATAGTAGTACCGATAAAACCAAGCTGCCGGAAATTCACTATTGGTATGTAACAGGTTTCCACTACTACTACAATGCCCATATCACGGGTTACACCTTCAAGTCATCTCCTGATCTTCCTATCAAGTTCAACAGCGACAATAAGGATGGCCTTACCGTGCTTTCGGGCTTGAAGAGCGGTCAGACGGTACGTATCAACAGTTGGAAGATGAGAAGCGGACATCCAAAGGATTTCTCCAGCGATTTGGAATATCGCAACTATTTGAAAGAAGGAGATACAGGTTATAAGGCTGCTGTTGCCGGCGGTTACCAGCTCTATGTGGGTGGTTCATCGGATACCGAGTTCAATGGTGCCACATCTAAAGATGATACCGACAAGCAGAAAAAAGGTTTCTCCGCCTTGCTGGAGATGAATAATGCAAAAACCACCGACAACGTTGAAATCTTCAACAACACTCTGCCTTCGGGCTTAACCGAGGATGCCAAGATTTCATTCCAGTTGGTTGACAAGGTTAACAATACGAATGATGCTGAAAAAGATTACTTCAAGAATCACCTTGCCGAAAAGAGTCTGGCTACCCTGGTTATCAAGGCTCCTGCCTACGAGATATACAAGGGCGAAGGCAACATAGAGAATAAGCCTATCTATGCACATACAGAGAAATTCTTTAAAAAAGATGAGAATAATAATTATATAGAGATAAAATCCGGCACATTGGATCCTGCCAATACCTATTACCAACCACAGACTGACGAGTATGTAAAGGTAGAGAAACTCTATGTTTATGACACGACTAGCAAGGTGTATAAAGAGAGGGCGCTTTCAGGTATAACCATCGGTGCTAACGAACAGGTACAGTATTATGTTCCTCGTGAATATACCTACACCATCTATCTCACCATCGAGTATGTGCAGGGACCTACCGTAAGCGGTAACATCAGCATCGAAAACTGTGCCTTGCCGGGAGAGATGATCAGAATCAACAAGAAACTGGTGAAGATTGATGCCGACGAATCGTTTGCTGCCAACGGCTACTATTGGCACATCGGCAAGCTGAAGCGAGACAAGGACGGCAAGCCTGAATTTGAGGATGGAAACACTTGGCTGAAAGATATCTTTGACAAGAAAGATACTCCTCAAAACAACACCTATCAGCAGGGAACAGCCACAGATAAAAGAACCGACCTCTTTGCCGGAACCTACTACGACAAGACGGAAGACTATCTGGAAATTCCGGCTTACTACTTCATGAATGGCTACGGTGTGCAGTTGGCTATCTCCATGACGGGATTCGACAAGCAGTTGTTCCCCGTTCCGGTGCAGCTATCCGATACCCTGGTGGTTCACAACTACCAAGAGATGGATCCGCAATCTGACAAGGTGAACCTGCATATTCCTGAGGCCGTGAAACGTGCAAGGGAAGCGGCAGAGGCTCGTGCCAAGGGTGAGCCACAGTATTTTGCGGAGCCTCGCATCTACATCAAGAACCTGCGCGACCTGACGGCTTTCAAGAAATACCTGCAGGAAGAATCGAATGATGGTGGTAAATATGCCCAGTTCATCCTGCAGAACGACCTGACCATCGCAGACAATATCGATGGAACAGGAACCGTGTTCAGGGGAACCTTCCACGGCAACGGTCATGTGCTGAAAGGCTTCAGCAAGGACAAGGCACTCTTCCTGGAGAATCAGGGAGAAATCTACAACTTCGGTCTGGAAAACGGCAACATTGCTACCCTTGGTTGTAACGAAAAAATGGGTGCCTACCACTGCTGCTTTGAATATAATCCTGCTGAAAGCACCACCCCTATCGTCTATCGAATGAATGGAGATGCCTATACGGATTATACAGACGATGACTTCAAATATGGCAGGGTGGCATACGACCTCAACGAGTACTATCTGCGTGCCCGCTACAGCAACGACATGACGAATGCTGACGACAAGGCGGCACTGAAGTACATCTACGATTACTATGCCAACGGCGACTATCAGTATGCCCACCGTTCGGATACCTATACCGGCAACAACACGGGTATCGTCTATCTGCGTACGGGTGGCAGCAGTGCCCTGACCCCGAACTACGGCAAGAGTCAGACACGTCACGACCAGACGCATGCGATAGACAAGGCACGTGCACAGGGTTACACGGCTGCCACAGAAACGAAAGCAGAATCGAGAACCGGCGATTACCTGCCACTGTTTAACGCAAACCTGACGAAGACAGAGGCTGATGGCACAGGTAAAGACACCGAGAAAATGAACGATTTCCTCTTCTGGGGCCAGTCATTGCAATCTACTCCAGACAACTATCCTACCGAGATTACTTCCCGACAAGTAGATTACATGACCAACCGTGTATATCGCACAGCCGGTTATTACGGAGACCCCCAGCTCAATGCCTTCCATTACAATGCCTACAACAGTACGACGAGTCAATGGAGTACCTACGTGTATGAACCAACGACAACGGCGATAGACTTTACTTGCCAGAAAGACCTCAACGAGGCTACGGGCATAATCAAGGCAGAAGGCAGCCAGGAAAGCGACAAGCCAAACATCTGCGAGCGCGGTATTTTCTACCCGCCAGTGGCCGACAATGCCCAGAAGTTCTACGACCTCATGATTAAGTCTGAAGTTACCCAGAACCTCCTGGTATATACCGCAGCAAACAGTACAGAGGCGGCAGATACCGAAAAGGCAAACACAACCGAGGCTTACGACATCGTTAATGCGGCGCTCAACTATAATGAAGAAAAGGAAGAATTCCGGATTAAGGGTCATCATCTTGTAAGAAATGGAACAACCGGTGGTTTCACCACCCCTTACTTCCATCTCGTGGAGCGCACACCTGAGGGAAAGAACAGCGAGAATGAGAGTTGCATCAACAACGACTTCTGCGCCCCTATCCCATTCACGGTAACCAAGCATGCCTGGTATGTGCGCAAGCCGATGTACTATGCCGAGGAAACCACGGGAGCATGGGAAGGCATCAGCCTGCCATTCACCGTGAACAAGGTAAAGGCACAGGTAAATGGTGAGATTACCCATTTCTATGGCACACCAACAGCAGATGAACTGGATAACCCAGCCACGAACACGCACACCCTGCACCATGAGTACTGGCTGCGAGGATTGACTGGGGTAAACACCGGAGGGAACACTGGGGTGAACACCGGGGAAACCACTGCTACCTTCCAGCGTCCTGGCAGCAAAGAAGATGGACTCTTCCAGGCAGACAATGCCGCAAGCTGGGATTACAGTTTCAAGAACGACTTCTTTGTAAGGACATACGAAAGCAAGCTATATAATAAGGTGGATAATCCATATTATAACGAAGCACATACATATAATGCTTATCTTGCCTTGACAGCAAACATTCCGTATGTGGTTCGTTTCCCAGGTTACCGTTATTATGAATTTGACCTCTCAAGCAAGTTCTATAATGAATACACCAAAAATCTGGGAATCGATAATACCCCGGCACAGACGGTTACCTTCCATGCTTACGGCATGGAGTACGAGCCAAAGGACGGAGAAGTAGTAGAACAGGGTGCCATCGAAATTCCTATCACCACATCCACGGGAACCCTGAATGTAAACGGTTATTCACACATGGGAACCTTCAAGGCACAAAAGGTGGCAAACGGAACCATCTATGGCATGAACGATAAGGGTACGGCATTCAGCGATACATTTGCTGATGCTTCGCCATTTACCACCGTCATGCCATTCCGCACCTATCTCACACCTGCGGCAACCACATCTCAGGCACGCTCATCTGCTGCCCCATCCGTGATTCGCATCGCAGATACCACGGGCATCGAAAAGATAGAACCTGATGTGAAGATTACCGATGATGATGACCCATCGGGCAACTATCTCATCGTGCAGCCTATAGGAGGCAGGCGAATCCGCATAGAGAGTACCTATGCCACCCAGCTCCAGGTATTCTCAACCACCGGTCAGCTTTACCGCATCCTGGATGTTCAGCCGGGCACCGCCACCTACAGTGGCTTCTACCCTAGCATCTACATCTTCGGAAACAAAAAGGTGATCGTAAGATAAAAGTAAAAAAGAAACCAGCAAATATGAATACAAAGAAACAAATAATAACCCTACACCTGGTGCGTTCCATCATGATACTGCTCATGATGGGATGGACCGGTGGTGCATGGGCACAAAACGGGACGGTGTCCGAGGAGGTGATTTATACCACCGACTTCACAGATTGGACCAAAGAGATTAATAGAAAAGAAGCCAATCAGGTGGTTGTCAACAAGCAAACCGAATTTGGAGATACGTTTTCCTTTACCCTGAATGGTGTAGGTATCTATCCTAAAAGCATCATTTCCTCGAACCAAGGTTACATGCAGACTGCCAAATACACCTCTGAATATTCGGCAGCCCAACCTAGTGTAGTAACCTCTGCTCTCAAAAGCATCACCCAAATCAAACTGCACCAGGCTGCTACGGGTGACAAACGTGGTATCAAGGTATCAGTGAAAGGAGATGGGGATGCCGACTGGGTGGTACTCCACGATATTTCCATCGTAAACAAGGCAGGAGAAGACCTTACCTTGCAAGTGAACCGTACCAACTGCCAGATTAAATTCGAGAACTATTCGGGTGGTCTTAACCAAAACGCATACGTCACCGACCTCACCATCCTGGGAAACGTAGAGCTGAAACCAGAGGTTACGGTTTGGTATTACGACACCCAGGGACAGTCCATCGGTTCTGAAACCGTTGCCGCCAAGACTCCTTTGAAATACAAATTTAATGAAAACAGTCTGACACTTCCTGAAAATTACGTATTCCGTGGCTGGTTCAACAACACTGAGGTATCTGCCACCAAAGTGCCAGAGGGAAAAAAACTCGTTACTGACCTCCATCTCTATGCCAAGGCTACTCCTAAGGAAACTACCCAATATGGCAATGAACACGCTTACGACCTCACCAAGAAATATTTCTATCCGGAAGACCATGACGGATTAATCAAGATAGATGGCGGAGCATGGCAGAACACCACCAACGGCTGGTACTTCACAAAGGGTGGAACCATCCAGCTGGAAGTGGCCCAGGCTGCCAGCATCAACCTGCCCCTATGCAATGCCAGCCAGGCAGGAACCATCAAGGTGTATCAAGGCAGCAATCTGCTGACCAGTTTCAATAACCGGAGTGCATCGGGCAAAGACGGAGAAATCCATACCATCCGCTACGACGGAGGAACCTCTACCACCCTGACCCTGAAAATACCAGCGGGCACTTACATCCGCAGTCTTGATGTGCGCAACATCAAGCTCATCATCGTGTCCTTCTTGGGAAAGAGTGTAAAGGGCGATATCCCTTCCAGCATCAAATGCGATGTAAAGGGCGAGGCACAGATGCCTACCAACGCCCTGTTCTACCAGGAAGGCCACACCTTCCAATACTGGACCGATGGCGAAAAGAACTACGAGGCAGGTAAAACCTATGCCTTCACCAAGGATGTGACTCTCACCCCGAAGATGACGGCAAACAAGCTAGACCTCACCGATACCAACAAGGAAACAACCGTAACATGGCCTTTCGATATCAGCGAAGCGCCTGAAATCAATATGCAGCATAGTTCGGGCACCAAGGGCTATACAAGCACAGGCAGCATCTTTGTGGATGACAACACACTGGTAAAGCAAGACGTAAACCTGCTGATGGATGCCTCTGCCTCTACGGCAAAGATTGATAACCACGATGCCCGCATCAATGCCCTGGAAGGAAAGGGTGCACAGGTGAACAACGGAACCATCTTCACCCTGCCTGCCGTGTATGGCATGAAGGTAACGGTGAAGGCTTCTGCCAAAAAGGATACCGCCAACGATCATACGGAGGCTTATTTCAGTAAGGATGCCAATGATGCCCAGGCTGCCAGAATCACGGTGACAGACAACAACAAATTCACCGTACCGGCTAGCGATATCGAGATTGCTGACAACAAAACTATCACCTTTACCTACAAGGGTGATGCCACCAGTCTGCATATCAACATCATCAAGGCGGGTTCTACCAAAACCTGGGGTTTCTACGAGTCTATCAGTGCCACCTATCCGGTTTTGCCTAACGTGGTAAGCAAGAACAGCATCAGCAATGCCGACTATGCCGACCCTGAGAAATTCCCGAACGAAAAGAACGAGAATGCCGGTACCGTTAATATCAGCTCCACCTCAACCCATACCAACAGAGGCAACCGCTTTGAGGTGGGCGATGTGGTTACGCTGGAGGCAAAGGCAAACTATGGCTACACCGTAACCGGCTTCAAGGTGGAAGGCAGCGACACCTCATTGCCGATGAAAGAGAATAAGGAGAATACAGAGAATCCTGAGAATCCAACCATCAGTTATACCATCAATTATACCATCACCAGCGAAGCACTCGCGAAATTCAACAACATCATCCCTATCGTTGTTACTTATCAGCGACAGGAGATGCGCAAGGTGACTGCCACTTCTTCGGATGCCAAACTGGGTAGCGTGGAACTTTCGCCAAAGTACAGCAACTTCTATAACGAGACCAAGGAAAACGGTAAGGTGGTAAAGGCGGAGAGCTGGTACACCGCAGGCACCCAAGTAACCTGCGATGGCGAGACAATCACCGACTATATGATTGATTACTGGCAGGATGAAAATGGAAATCAGCAGAAATGGTACACCTATCAGTTTACCATGGGCAGCACCGCAGAAACCTTCATCAACCGAACTTTCACCGCTCATTTCGCTCTAGGTCACACGGGAAGCGTATCCTTCGAATATCAGCCAGGAACCAAAGTGGATGGAGAAGACCAGAAGAAGGACTATCAGAATATGGTGCCGGAACTGGAAAAAGCCATCATAAGCGAACTGCCAAGTGCCATGAAAAATGTGCGCTCCTTCACCATTCCTACCAACTACACCCTCTTCAAGAGCGTGAATGATGATGGAACGATGAACAAGAATTATTATACGCTCGACCATTGGGCACTCAAGACTGACCTCAAACAGATTTACGAACTGGGCAAAACCTATTCGTTCAGCCAAGATGACGAAAAGCTCGTTCTCGTACCTGTATTCAGAATAAACCCAGCCACTCAGAACAACCGTACCAGCAGTCCTGTAATCCGCTATGACTTTGGACGCAAGGTAAAGGAATATCCCGATCCGAATACCGGAGAAAACCGAAAGGTATGCGCACAGGTGGTAAACTTCGAAGAGAATAAGAATGTTTTCTGGACATCAGAAGTATTTGTCAAAGTGCGTGAAAGCGGTAAAGACTATCCGCATTGGCGCGCCGCAGCCTTATGGTGCCAGACGGGCAGCAAGGGCTTTATCCGCAACACCGATTTAGACAACTGGTGTGCCTTCGGTCCTGGCACCACTTTCTGGTTTCCTTCAGGAACAGGAACCAGAATCTCCATCCTCTCGTATTCCAAGATAACCTCCACCACCATCGACGGTGTGGTGCCTACCCTCGACGAAGAACGTACCGACATAGAGCGTAAGAACGCCGGTTTGCCTTCGCTGAAGGAAGAGGAAAAGGGTGCCAAAGCGCACATGTATGTATATAGCTATACCACTCCAAGTGCCAAGACCCGTCTTCGCATCATCATTGGCGATGACTATTCGTACTACCAGTGGATAGAACTGGGAACACAGGCAGCCAACTGGGTGAAACTGAATGCCGAAACCGAAGATGCAGCCCGCGGTAAGATAGACAAGATTGAAACCGCCAACAAGGGAGAAGGACACGAAACCAATGACCTGCCAGACGGCGGCATCGCCTTTAGACAAGGTGAGCGAGTGAGAATGACCCTCTACAGAAAGAAGGGCTACAAACTGGATAAGATTGTGGATCCTGCCAAGACGGATGCAAACGGAGAACCGCTCGCCGTACTGAAGATAAACGATGACGGCACGGTGGATATGGTAAAGATGCAGAATGCATCAACCACAGAGAAAGTAAACATGAATGAAGATGGAACCTGGGGTATTGCCAGCGGCTCCCAGCAAACCGTATTCGTACTGAAAAAAACAGAATGCTACCGCACAGGCGAGACCACCTATCTGGCAGAAGACAGCATCCGCACCAAATACGAACTGGAGTTCGACATCACCAACCACCGCCACCTGCTGGTTTATTTCAAGGAAAAGACGAATACCTACTACGTTACCTACAATGCGGGATCGTATGCCATGGGTACACCCCCAGAAGCTACCTGGGTGGAGAAAGGCGACAAGTTTACCATTCCTAGAAATACCAGCCTCTACTACGAGGGAAATACGCTGAGCTACTGGATTGATCTATCGAAAAAGGATGAATCTGACGTGGATAGCTCAACGGGGGATGATTTTACCTATGGTATAGGCAGACAGTATATCGCTAAGGGCGAAAACATCCGTCTGTATCCAATGTTCAAACCTAATGAATTCAATATCCTCGCTCTCAAGCAACCAACCACTGTCACCTGGTATTTTACCAAGGACATGGGAGCACCAAGCATCAATCTTCAGAAAACAAAGGGTATTCTTGTTACCCAGCTTACGATGAAGCTTGGTGACGATGCAGAACAGGGAACCGTGGGAGGAGAGGCAAGCATTGACCTGAAGATAGACCTCGATGCAACGAATGGTAAATTCGACAACACCACCGAACGAACCGAGCGAATGCAGATTAATGCGGGTTCTATCATCTCCTTCCCTTCTACCCCAAATTGCATCGCCCAACTGGTGGCTACGGAAGGTAATAAAAAGGTGAATATTGCCGGAACAGAGGTAATGCTGGATGATAAATATGTAGCAGAAGCTACCTGTTCGGGTAATACCGCTACGCAAAACGTGGAATTTACCGAGGGCCCATACAGCGAGAAATTCAGCGTAACCTATCAACCACAAAAAGAGGAATTGCCTGAGATTACAACACTGACCTGTGGAGGAACAACGTACAATAAGAATGAGATTGAAATGCAGTATGGTAAATACCAATATCTCATCTTCCATGTTAAGCCATGGGCATACACTGATGAAAAGATACCAGGAGTAACGGGTACTGCCACCAATGGGGGCACGGTTTCCGCAACCTCTGCAACGGTAAAAGAGCCGGAATGCATCGTAACGGTAAAGAATAAAATAGGTATCACGGTAACTACCTATCACGTAAAATTCGATTTCGATATTCCAAATGATCCTCCTGTCATGGAACAGATTACCATCAATGGCAAGACATACCCAATAAATGCCACAAATTCCGATATAAAAATCGATGACACAGGAACCCATTTCACCATCGAGGCTTCAGATGTGCCTGCCAATGGTGTCATCAAGTTGAAGTTCAACCGCACGATGCAGGCAGTGAAGAGAGGTCTCTTCCAGACTGAAAGTGCCGAAAGAGAACATGTGTTTAAATATTGGGATTTGGAGCCAGGAACCGATTTCACTCTTAACTTCTCTGCCACAGAAGCAGAGGGTGGAAATGGTGGCGAGGCCATCTTCAAGGATATCTATGGCATGGAGTGCAAGCAGACGCTGACCATCATCCTGCATATTGCGAAAAGTGAAACCTTTTATCACAAGCATCCATTCGACTTCATCGTTGGTAAGGATGGTACCCTCGACGAGGCTATCGAAGCGGCAAACAACAACACCAAGACAGATGGTCACCGCTATTACATCTTCGTGCCTGATGGAGAATATCAGTTGACAGGAAATGCCGACAATGGCGTAACCCAAATCAAAAAGCCAAAAATCTCGCTCATCGGACAGAGCAAGGAAGGCGTGAAAATCTACAATCTTCCGGAAAAGGAAGGCATCAACCAGACTGCTACCCTGCAGCTGATGCAAGAGGCTACAGACTTCTATGCTGAAGACCTGACCCTGGAGAACCGGTTCAACTATAAGAATCAGAGTTCAGATGTCAAAGAGGCTGTAGCCTTCCATACGCAAGGCAACCGAAGCGTAATGAAGAACGTGAAGCTCCTCAGTTGGGAGGATACCTATTATTCCGACTTTACTAATTCCGACTTCCGTGGCTATCTGGAAGATTGCGACCTTGCGGGCGTGACAGATTGGGTTTGCGGCAATGGCAATATCTGGTTTGAGAAATGTAACCTCATCCACCGTGACCGGGCAGGCAACAACATCGTGGCTCCGAATACGGAGGAGATGCAGGAATGGGGCTATGTGTTCAACAACTGTAATATCAAGACAGAAACAGAACAGCTTAGCCTGCTTAAAGACAAGGAATGGACCCTGGCACGCCCTTGGGGTCAATCGCCAGTCTCACCAGCCTGCACATTCATCAATACCAGGATGTACACGCAGCCCCGCAACTACGGCTGGGGAAAGAAGGATGCAGGATTAAAACTGAGATTTCACGAATACAACAGTAGGGATAAATCAGACAACGAGATTTCTCTTGCTACCCGTTCGCTTGCCGCCTGCTCACCAGCCGCCGGCTCTGACGACTGCATCCTCTCAAACATCTCGGATTACAACATCCGCAATGTATTGGGCGGTTCTGATGCTTTCGAGCCACAAGTGCGCTGCAAGCAGATAGATGCAGCATCTGGATTATCTCCTGTTATTAAAGAAGATGAAGTAAACAACGATGTACCCAACCGTCTGGAGTGGAAGGATAACATCGTGCTAAACGATGAGCGCCTGCAATGGCAGCCACAACAGGAAGCCCTCTGCTACTTCCTCTTCAAATGGGATGAGAAGACAGAAAAATGGTTGTATCAGAAGAATACAACAGAATGTGAGATTACTCTTACCGAATCGGGCGTTTATTGCGTACGTGCTGCCAACCAGCAAGGTGGTCTGGGTATAGCTACCAAAAACATCGAATATACCAAGCACGATCCATATAACCTGATTATCCAACCTGTGGGTAACTACAAAGTTGACGGATACGCTTGCGGTTGGACTACCATCTGTCTGCCTTTCAACGCCAGAGTACCTGCGGGAGTGACAGCGTATGCTGCTACAGCTCATAATAAAGAAACAGCAACCGATCAGGTTACTAACTTCACCATGACGCTGACACCAGTGGATATTATCAATGCCAACCAGGGATATATTGTTTATGGAAAGGCTACTTCAGAAACAACCCCTGTAACGCATGAGTTCTATCCTACTTCCAGTGTAAGCGACAAGCCGACTATCCTCAAGGGCAATGCTACAGACGAAGACATCTCTTCTACCAACATCAACTGTTATGTACTTGCCTACAAGAACACCCTGGGATTGGGCTTCTATAAGTTCACGGGTACAAAACTGAAGGCTCACCGGGCTTGGCTGCCACAAGACATGGTAAGTACAAGCAACCAGGAAATCTTGGCAATGGGCCAACGAGCCATCCACTTCGTCTTTGCCAAGGGTGAGGATACCGCCATCCACAACCCTATCATCTGGCAGAATGATTCGGAAGATGACAAGTACTATAATCTCTCAGGACAACGGGTGGAGACGCCATCAAAACCAGGCATCTACATCTCGAAGAAAAGGGGAAAAAAGATGATCAGATAAACTCCTGTTTCCGCCAGGCGTCCCGCCGGATGTAAAACAAAAACGCAAGCCCGCTAGGCGTCCCGCCGGATTTAAAACAAAAACGCAAGCCCGCTAGGCGTCCCGCCGGATATAAAACAAAAACGCAAGCCCGCTAGGCGTCCCGCCGGATTTGAAATCCGGCGTTAAAAAATGTC
>ERZ1032078.81-NODE-81-length-31454-cov-8.000510_pt1 | contig 31454 bp, 20 predicted proteins | sample MGYA00517101_ERZ1032078 | MGnify/ENA primary metagenome ERZ1032078 (study PRJEB33719, sample SAMN04261301) | wastewater metagenome | biome: rural village; feature: human; material: feces | host: Homo sapiens | place: El Salvador | collected 2013-01-14 ... | reverse complement strand
GTTTTTGGTGGCTTTTTACCTCAGGGCGTTGCCCTGGGCTATGTGCTTCTGCCCCATCGGGGCGTGCTGCTTTGAGTTTTGACTTTACCCTCCTTTTTTATTCAAGTATTCACTTGGTTTTTCCAAGAAAATCCTTCGCATTTTCAAAAGGAGTCCTTTTGCATTCCAAAACGAGTCCTTTTGCATTCTAAAAGGAGTCCTTTTGCATTCCAAAACGAGTCCTTTTGCACTCTAAAAGGAGTCCTTTTTCAGAGCCATTGCTTTCCACTTGCGATAGCCCATTACCGCTATCACCACATACAGACCGTACAGTCCTGCCTTGAAGGGTATGCCTTTAACCACATACAGATAGCAACAGACTGCGTCAACGACTATCCAGAACGCCCATTGCTCTACGTATTTGCGTGCCAATGCCCACAAGCCGACGAAGCTAAGGGCATTGGTGAAGGCGTCGAGAGCCGGAACGGTAGAGTTGGTGAACTCGGTGAGCACGTAATATGTAGCCGCCCATGCCACTACGAGAAACACTCCGGCTGGCAGATACAGACGACCCGGCATGTGGGTGATTGGCATTGCGTCGCCCTGCTGCTGTCCGCGCTTCTTGCCGAAACGCCACACAGCATAGCCGTATATTGCAGCAAGAGTGTAATACACAGCCATACCGGCATCGCCATACAGTCCGTGGCTCCAGTAGAGATAAACGTCGAGAGCCGGCATAATGATGCCCACTACCCACAATGCTATGCTCGCACGATACTCAAGAATGAGATATACTATGCCGAGAATGGTAGTGAAGATGTCGAGTCCGTGCTCTATAATGAAATCAGCCATCAGATTCTTAGAACTTCAGAGTGACGTGTGTCATGCATGTAAAGCCTGCCATCGGGATGTAGGCGAGTGTCGATGTGCGCTTGCCCTCGTTATACCAGTCGTAGTAAACGTAGCCCGATGCAGCATAATGGCGGTTGAAGATGTTGTTGAAGTCGATGCCAAGTGTCACCTGCTTCATTCCAAGCGCCTTCGAAACCTTGCTTGTGTAGTTGAAGGCGAGGTCGGTCTGCGAGTAACTCGGGATTGAACGCTCCGAGCTTTGGGTGTTGTCGAGATACTGACGGCTAACGAAGTTGGTGTGCCATGTAGCGCTGAATCCACCGAAGTGTACGTCAACGAATCCGTTGAGGATAGCTGACGGCGAGTAAGAGAGGGTCGACTTGGCGTATGTATTGTGTACAGCCTCGGTGTCCCAAGCCTCAACCTCCTCGGTGAAGTTCTTCAGCTTGTTCTGGCTTAGCGCAGCATTGCCCTCCAACGAGAGCCACTGCAGCGGGCTCCAACCTGCCGACAGCTCGGCACCAAGACGATAACTGTTCTTGATATTGCTTGTAATAGCCTCGCCGATGTCGCTCTTTGCACCAGTCATCACAAACTGGTTGATGTATCGCATATAATAAAGGTTGGCGCTGGCATACCAGTTGGCGGCACGATACTGATAGCCCAGCTCTGTATCAAACAGATGCTCTGCCTTCGGAAGCGCTGCGCTGCTGTTGTCGGTGAAGTTGTTGCGCTCCGGTTCGCGGTTGGCGTAGGCTACCGATGCGTAAGCCTTGTGGCCGCCACGTGTGTAGCTGATACCTGCCTTAGGATTGTAGAACACGTAAGTCTCGTCGATGTTGAGCTGCTGCTGAGTGTAGAACTTGCGGCCGTCCTTCTTTCCCTTAATGAACTTGTCGTTCACTCCGTCGGTGGTATAGTCAACGATGCGCATCTGCATATCGGCAAACGCATTCCAACCCGAACCGAAGTTGTAAGCAGCCTTTACAAACCAGCTGTAGTCGTTCTTGTCGGCATCCGAGTCGTAGTACTTGTACTTGCCGCCATCCGTCAGATACTGGCGCTCCACTTCCTCATTGGCTATATATGTAAGGTAGCCCCAGTGGTTGCAGCGGAACATCTGGGCGCTGAGTCCGCCGATTACGTTCCATGCGTCGTTGTGATACGACACGTTGTAGAGGGCACCGTAGTTGTTCTGCGTAAGTCCCTTGCGGCGCACAGCCTCCGACTCAATCAGCTCGCCGTCGGCATCATATACGTTCAGTCCAAACTTCTTGCCAAGAGCCGAAGCACGACGGAACTCGTTGTAGTAACCGTAACCGTAGGTATAGTGAAGGGTAGCGTTGTGAGTCCAATGCTCCGACGGCTGCCATACAAAATTGAGGATATTATGGTTCTGATAGAAGTTGTCGGTAGTCTGATTCCACTTGCGTCCGTCGCGGAAGTAGAACGACTTGGTAGAGAGACGACCGCCGTCGGTCGACGGATATACAAGGTCTTCCATGAGCTGGTTGTATCGTCCCAGTCCATAATTGTACATATCCTTATAGCTGTTGATGCCATACGACGAGAGCGAGTAGCCGTCGTAGTCGCACGCAGCGACACCGTTCCATGCCTGACCGGTCTTCTCGAAGTTGCCGATGTTCTTGTAGCTCAACTTGAAGTTGCTGCCTATCCATGTCAATCCGCCGTAGTAAGAGCCCGAACGTCCGCTTGTGCCATGTATATAGCCGTCGGTGTTGGTCTCATGATAGGCACCGTCGAAGATAAGGCTGTTGCCGATGAGGTTGGCAGAGAAGTTGATGCCAGTGTTCCAAGTGTTGTACGAGCCGAACGAACCGGTCAGTTCAACGTACGGAACAGTTGATGGAGCCTTTGTGGCAAGCGAAATACTACCGCCGAAAGCGCCGTCGCCATTGGTAGAAGTACCAATACCGCGCTGTATCTGGGCGCTACCCAACAGCGAAGCATAGCTGTTCATGTTAGCCCAGAACACCGTCTGGTCCTCGGGCGAATTAAGAGGCACACCGTCGATGGTGACGTTTATACGGCTACCACCGGCACCACGCATACGCATATACGTTGTACCCGTACCCATACCGTTCTCGCTCCATGCCAGCACACCGGGTGTTCGGCTGAAGAGGAAGGGCATTTCCTTGCCCGAAGTGGCAAACTTCTGTAGTTCGCTGCTCTTGATGTTGGCCACCGCAAAGGGGGCATTCTTGGGTGCACGTACACCCTTTACCACAACCTCGTGAAGGTTCTGCACCTTCAAGGTGTCAAGTGTGGTCTGCGCCTGTGCCATCTGTACAGATGCAACACATGCTGCAGCCATAGCTACACCGATTGTCTTTTTCATCTTTTTACCTGATTTTTTAACGTCATACGGCATAAAAGTTTTCCTGAAATCATCCGCAATGACTAATAATACATAAAAGGGGCTGCCTTTAATGCTTAACCTTTTCGCTACGCCGGTATTATCCGGATCAGCTCTGAGGGTATAATCTCAGACGGAAATATTCCGCCACCCCTTGGTATGCACTTTGCATTCCGAGTACAAAGTTAACAATATTTCGCTAAACTGACAATCTTTTCGGTGTAAAGACAAATATAGTTTGCCACATAATACTTGTCAATTTGATACGGTATTAATAATATAATATATCTTTTTAATATTTTATACCGTTTTCATTTGTCAGTTTGCTACAATTTATTACCTTTGCAAAACGAAATTAAAAACACAACAAAATGAGCACAATAATAAAACCAGAGCATTATCATGCCCTTCTCGATACGCACAAGACCGAACAGGGCATCAAACTCATAAAGGATTTTTTTCAGGAGAATCTTTCAACTGAGCTGCGCCTGCGCCGCGTCACAGCACCGCTGTTCGTGCTTCAAGGACTCGGCATCAACGACGATCTCAACGGCGTGGAGCGCCCGGTGACATTCCCAATCAAGGACCTTGGCGACCAGAAAGCGGAAGTTGTACACTCGCTTGCCAAGTGGAAGCGACTCACATTGGCTGAATATAACGTTAAGCCGGGATACGGTGTGTACACCGACATGAACGCCATCAGAGCCGACGAGGAACTCGACAACCTGCACTCATTGTACGTTGACCAGTGGGACTGGGAAGCCGTTGTCACCGAAGAACAGCGCAACGTGGCATTCCTCAAGTCGATTGTGGAGCGCATCTATGCCGCAATTCGCCGCACGGAGTATCTGGTTTGCGAGACATACGAGAACATCAAGCCCTTCCTTCCCGAACAAATACACTTCATTCATAGCGAAGACTTGCTGCAGATGTACCCCGACCTCTCGCCGAAGGAGCGCGAGGACGCTATATGCAAGAAATACGGAGCCGTATTTATAATAGGTATTGGCGGCAAATTGTCGAACGGCGAGAAGCACGACGGACGTGCTCCCGACTACGACGATTGGTCTACTGTAGCCGAGAACGGCAAGGAGGGCCTCAACGGCGACATCCTTATATGGTATCCTGTGCTCGAACGTTCGTTCGAACTTTCATCAATGGGCATACGTGTCGACAAGGAATCGTTGCTCCGCCAGCTCAAAATTGAGGGCAAGGAAGACCGTGAGCAACTGTATTTCCACCGCCGACTGCTTGCCGACGAGCTGCCGCTGTCAATCGGCGGTGGTATAGGTCAGAGCCGTCTCTGTATGGTTCTGCTTCACAAGGCGCACATCGGCGAGATCCAGGCAAGCATCTGGCCTGAAGAAATGCGCCGCGAATGTGCCAAGCTTGGTATGCCCTTAATCTAAGGAAAGGGCATACCCTCAGTCTGACGAAAGCCTCAGCGTACGCATGGCATTCAATACAGCCAGCACCATAACGCCCACATCGGCAAACACAGCCATCCACATAGTAGCCAAACCCACTGCGGCGAGCAACAGCACGAGCACCTTAACGCCTATGGCAAACCATACATTCTGCCGTGCAATGCCCAGTGTACGACGCGCTATGCGGATGGCTGTCACCATTTTCGAGGGTTTGTCGTCCATCAAAACAACGTCGGCAGCCTCAATGGCAGCATCCGAACCGAGCGCTCCCATCGCTACACCAACGTCGGCACGCGCCAATGCGGGCGCATCGTTTATGCCGTCGCCGACGAAAGCGAGCGTAGTGTTCTTCTTTTTCTTATCGAGCAATTGCTCGAGTATGCCGAGTTTGTCGGCAGGCAACAGTTGTGTATGGCAATCGTCAATGCCCACACGGTGTGCCACATCCTCTCCTACTTCCTTGCGATCGCCAGTCAACATGACGGTACTGCTGATGCCCATGGCGTGCAATCCGGCTATAGCGTCGGCAGCATCTTCCTTTATTCGGTCTGCCACAACGATATGTCCGGCATACTCACCGTCGATGGATACATGCACAGTAGTACCCACTACATGACACTTATGCCACTCTGCGCCCACCGAATCCATCATGCGCTCATTGCCAACGCACACCGTATGGCCATTAACTATGGCACGTACACCGTGTCCGGCTATCTCCTCAACGTCTTCAACCTTGCATCCGTCTGCTTCATTACCGAACGCCTGCTTCAGCGAAACGGCTATGGGGTGGGTGCTGTATCGCTCCACATGGGCTGCAAGATGAAGAAGCTCTTCGGGCGATATCTTATCGGGATGGATGGCCTCAACGCAGAATTCGCCATGAGTGAGGGTTCCTGTCTTGTCGAACACTACGGTGTCGAGTTCTGACAGGGCGTCGATATAGCTTGCACCCTTTATCAATATGCCGTGGCGCGACGCTCCACCTATGCCTCCGAAGAACGACAGCGGAATGGAAATGACTAAAGCGCAGGGACATGAAACCACAAGGAATGTCAACGCACGGTAGAGCCACGTGGTGAGTGCTTCGACATAACCGCCGCAGAACATTGGCGGAACAAACGCCAAAACCAGTGCCACTATGACAACTATAGGCGTATAGACACGTGCAAAACGGGTGATGAAGGCTTCGCTCTTCGACTTCTTCTCCGAAGCATTCTCCACCATACTTATTATCTTTGAGGCTGTCGACTCGCCGAAGCTCTTCTGCACCTTGACGGTCAGCACGCCCGATATGTTGACGCATCCCGACACAACCTGGTCGCCCTCATGCACGTCGCGCGGCATACTCTCGCCCGTAAGTGCTACGGTATTGAGTGCCGATGTGCCGTCAACTATCTCGCCGTCAAGCGCCACACGTTCGCCCGGCTTCACAATGATGGTCTCGCCGACGGCTATTGTGTCCGGACTCACGGTCTGAATCTTGCCGTCGCGCAACACATTGGCAGTGTCGGGTCGTATGTCCATTAGCGCACGTATGCTGCGGCGCGAGCGGTGTTCGGCATAATGCTCAAACAGTTCGCCCACCTGGAAGAACAGCATCACAAACACGGCTTCGGCAAACTGCGGTTCGGCTCCGGGCAAAAAGCCTATACACATGGCTCCTACGGTAGCGACGAACATAAGGAAGTCTTCGTCGAAAACCTCGCCATGGCATATTCCTTCAAACGCCTCGCCCACAACATCGTAGCCCACTACCAGATAGGGCACAAGATAAATAATGAGCATTTGCCACACGGGCAGCTGCACCGTATGCTCAACCAGCGCAGCAACGGCGAGCAAAACGGCTCCAACAATGATTCTAATAAGCTTTACATTCATATCTGTATGTTATTTAATTGTTTTCTGAATGCAAAGGTATGGAATAGCGGGTGCAACATGGTTGCATAGTTGAATTACTCCAAATTCAGAATGACCCATAAATTATTATTATCACTCCATATTCCGGATAAACTAAAATTCAAAATTGAATAATTCACAATCGCAGGCGTAGCCGAGAACAATTCAAAATTCAAAACTCAAAACTCAAAATTCAAAAAGGAGTCCTTTTGGGTTGCAAAACGAGTCCTTTTGGGTGCTAAAAGGAGTCCTTTTACAATGCAAAACGAGTCCTTTTGGAATGCAAAAGGACTCGTTTTGAAAGCTACCGCAGCCAACCTACTTCACTCCCGCAGTCACGCTGCTGAAATAAGGTACAAATCGGATGTCGCCGTCGATAATGTCGGCAGGTATGGTATAGGTGCCGTTGTTGAATCGGTCGGCTGTCACGACGGTCTCGGTCCAGTCGCCCTGTGCGTTGCCGTCGATGTTACGGCCGTGGCGGATTACGAGTTTGTTGAATCGGAATCCCGGTGCCGGAACAGCCTTCACGCTCAACGGCTCGCCACACTTGGCTGTACGGCCCGTCACAGCCGACCCGTCGGCAAGCAGGATGTCACCGTTGAGTCCGCCGCCAAGGTCGTCAACGCCTCGGCTGAGCGTCACAAGGTCGCCACGTTTGTAGATACGTGAGGTTGCAAATGCACCTACAGTGAAGAATGGTTTTTCGTCGGCTGAGAGCACGATGTCGTCGATGTAGGCAGCGAAGTCGGCTGTCAGATTGTGGGGCGAGGTTGCATCGGGCACGATGAGCAGATTGTGTATGGTCACGCCATTGGCTCCCGACACGGTAAACACGGCATCGTTCCAATGATTGGCAACGAGCGGTTGCGAGGCTGTAGTCCAAAACTGCTCGGTCAGGGGCGACTGGTGTGGACGGTCGTCGCGGTTGCCTAGTCCGATGAGCATGGCTGGTCCGCCCTTGGGCGAGTATATCTTCACGTGCACGTATTGCACGGTCTTGGTCTGTGCGAAAGGTTCTTTAAGCCCTACGAGTGCACCGAACGTGTTGCTGCCGAAACGCGAGCGCTGCACGGCGAGTATGTGGCGCGAGGGATTGGGGACAAAACCACGCACAGGGTCGGCATCATTCAGGTGATTCTGCACTACCTGTATGTTTCCCTCAGCGGATTTGTTGCGGAAGGGCGAGTTCTCCCACGTGTCGTACACCCTTATCGAGCGGTAGGCATCAGCCGACTCAAAGTCGCACAGCTTGCGCTCGGTGTTCTGCGCCGATGCAGCCATAGGCAGTGCCAGCGCGGCTATGATTGTATATATCTTGAAGTTCATTGTAGTATGATTTTAGAGAGATTAGAATACCGACAGACTCTGAATCAGCGGACAAGCCTTGCTGTCGTTGATGGTAATGCGCATTGCCTTCACCTTATATCCGTCGCCCTCGTAGCTCTTGGCGGTAGATCCGTTGAGCGGAACGATGCGCTTGTAGCCTATCGTGGTGGTCTGGATGTTGGTGGCGCGCGGCGTGAATGTGGTGCCGTCGTCGCTGGTCTCTATCGTGAACGAGCGCACACGCTGTCCGAGCTTGATGTGCTCCATGAGCTGAACGTATCGCACGGTGACTGCTTTGTCCCACTTCAGCGTGATAGTGGCATGTGTCGTGGCGTCGTTCGTGGCCCAATAGGTATTCTTGTTGCCGTCGGTGAGTCGGCGTACGGAGTAGTCGGTGTGTGCACCTGGGGTGCGCTCCTCGCTCACACTAATCTTAGCCTTCAGCGCAAGGTCGTTGCCCAGTCGCGTCTTCAGCATGCGTCCGAGTTCAGCCATACGTCGAGCGGTGGCTTGCGGAATAAGTCCGTTGACGTCGGGGGGCAGATTAAGGATGAGTGTGGCGTTGCGTCCCACTGTCTCCAGATACATCTGGAAGAGTCGTTCGGCTGAAAGCACCTTCTCGTTCTTCTTCCAGAACCATCCGCCTGTGGTAGCTTTGGCGTCACTTTCGCCCGGACACCAGCGCCAGGCATCAGCATTGCCGCTCTCGCCCGACCCCATTGCCCAGCAGGTTTCGCCTGCGTGGCCTGCTTCATTGCCTATCCAGCGCACCTCACCGCCTACTCCCCACATCACAACGTTAGGAAGCAGCTTGTGAATGGAGTCGCGCAGGTTGGGAATGTCGTAGAATGTCTGTGCATTGTCTATCGTTCGGCGGCCCGTTGTGCCCTTGCCGCCGTATGCTCCACCGTAATATCCGGCATGATCGCCACCCGTTGCACCGTCAAACCACATCTCAAACTGATCGGAACCATACTGCGCCAGTTCTACACATTGGGGGAAAAACACCTTCTTTGCGTAGTTGTCGGTGTAGCGTCCCTGACTGTCTTTCTCGCCCCAATAGATGCTGCTGAGGTCCCACGGCGACACGTAGAATCCGTATTTCATCTTCAGTTTGCGGGCAGCACGGGCAAAGTCGCGCGGAATATTTGTCTTGCGGGCAGTCTCGGTGGCTGAGTTCAAGACGCTGTGGTCGGTGGTCTTGGTGGGCCAGAGGCAGAATCCGTCGTGATGTTTCACTACGGCTATGCCGCCCTTCATGCCCGCCTGCTTTGCCACACGGAGCCATTGGGCAGGGTCGGGCACTCGTGTCGGGGCGAATGTGGATTCGTCTTCGGTGCCGTCGCCCCACTCCTTGCCGGTGTATGTGTCCATGCCGTAGTGGAAGAAGGCGTAAAACTCGGTCTCGTTCCACAGCATCTGTCTGCGGCTCGGAACGGGAAATACCGGACGAGGGGTGTTCTCAGGATTGGCAACATTGCATTGCTTCAACTGAAACTGACTCTGTTTTGACTGTCCGACGGCATCGTTTAGCAGTGGCGGAAGGCATAGAGCCATGAGTAAAAGTGAACTTAACTTCATGTAGTAATGGTTGGTTTATTTATGGGAAGATGGTTTTCAGAAGGCTTATTATTGCCTTGATACTAAAAATGGAGACTACGGCAGAAAACTTGCTGTAGTCTCCATTCATGTCTATACGTATTTCTGCGGAGTGTTACTTCACAGCGATGCACTCTACTTCAACAAGCGCATTCTTCGGAAGAGTCTTCACTGCAACGGCCGAACGTGCAGGGAAAGGCTGTGTGAAGAACTCAGAATATACCTCGTTCATTTCACCGAAGTTGGCCATATCGCTCAAGAATACTGTTGTCTTAACAACGTGTGCCAGGTCGGTACCAGCCTCCTTGAGGATGTTCTGGGCGTTGGTGAGCGACTGACGGGTCTGCTCCTTGATGCCACCCTCGGCGAAATTGCCTGTTGCAGGGTCGATAGGAAGCTGACCAGATGCGAATACCATGCCGTTAGCCTCAATAGCCTGTGAGTACGGACCGATTGCTGCAGGAGCGTTGTTTGTGTTAATTGCTTTGTTCATAGTGAATTGTTTTTATTATGTTAATGATTCAAGTGTCATTGTCTGAGCACCTCTCTTGCCTTCTCTATTATCGTGTCCTTGCCACGCAGAAGGTCGGTTTGCGAGAGCTGCACGTCGTAGTCGGGCGCTATACCGAACTCGGTGCTGTTGCCGTCCTTGTCGTACATGGGGCAAGCCGAGAAGCGTATGCTCCATCCTATGGGTAGTTCGCTGGAATAAGGCATTCCTGCTCCGCCACCGGTGCGGTCGCCTATCTGTACAACGTTAGGACAACAGCGCATGTACTTGACAAATTCGTTGGCAGCGCTGTACACCGACCGGTTGGTCAATACTGCCACGCGTTTCTGCCAACGTATTCCCTTCGACGGCTTGAGGCGCTGCTCCTCCATCGACGAGAAGTCAGAATGGCCGCGTCCGGTCTTATGTTGCATGTAGCCGACAAGCAACGGGGTGTTGGTGAATCGTGCCGCCAGCTGCTCTGCCGACGTAACGAGTCCACCGCCATTGTCGCGTATGTCGATGATGAGAGCGTTGCACGGCATGAGATAATAGAGTATTTCGTCGAGATTACCCTCGCCCATTGACGATGCAAACGACTGCAATCGGATGTAGCCGATGTTGTCGTTGAGTATGCGATAGCGCATGCCGGATGATATACGGTAGTCGGTGCCGAGATAACGGTTGATGAGTGTGTCGCTCAGATTTGAAGGATAGTTCTCGTGCCACGACCAGTTGCGCGCCACATCCCACGACGAATACATGTTGACATGGCCGTCCTTCAACTCGCCAAGCATATTGCCCAACACCTCAAACAGCTGGTTGTCGGTCATATCGTCGGCTATCTGGCGCGAGTATTTGTCGTAAACGGCGTTCCAGTCGAGTCCGTACTGCTCCTTCTTATAGTCGAAGAAGCAGTAGTGTTCGTCCACTATCTTCCACAAAGCTTCAAAATTGCCACGCGGATTGTCGGCATATTCCTCCTCGTCTACGCACGAACCGAGCGAGAATATCGCAACGATTGCCACAACGATGTTGCATAAAAGCTTTCTGTTTGTCATCTGTCTGTCTTTATCCTCCTATCGTATGGAGGAGCATTTCACATTGGTTTGCTGTCTGTTCTTTGGCTGGTCGGCGGCTATTGCTTCTGCGTGCGGAACCTCTTCACTATACCTATCATGAGCGAATGGGTGTAGATGTGGGTCTTGAGATTGTTCACCTGCGACTGTTCGATGGTTCCCAGGTAACCAATACGCCACGTTGTGCGTGCCAGACGGAAGTCGATGGTGAGCATCTGGCGCAACGACGGGGTTGAGCCGATGGTCGTTGGCACGCAGTTATGGTCGTAGTTGCCACGGTTGAATATCTCGTAATACGACTGTCCGTAGTTGGGTGAGAACATCAATCCGAACAAAGGTGCCGAGGCTTCGTAATGCAATACTACCGGATAACGAACTGCATCGCCTGGTCGGAAGGCGATGCCACGCTTGCTGCTGGGGCGTCCTATGGGATAGTCGAAGCCCACGGTAGGCTCTATGTGCAGCGAAAGGCGGGCGTTGGCAGGGTTGTTTCCGTTGCGAGTGTTGTATATTATGCCGATGTTTCCGGCTGCCGTTCCACCCACAATGAGCTGCAACGGGTGGCTCCACAAGCTCACTTTCCACTTACGCAGAAGCGAATATCGGAACGTATAGCCTCCTGCCATCTCGCCACCATTGCCCGAACGATTGTCGGCATAAGCCACGTTGCCCTCGTGCTGAAACTGATTGATCCACACGGTGGAGTCCTTCTCGCGACGAGTGTGCGAAAGAAAGCGAACATCCAAACCACGATACTTCTCGGGCGAGAGATAAGTGTCGAGCAGATTGGTTGCTCCTACGCCTATCATCATGGCGTTTGTCTTGAGCGTCGGGCACCCGTTGCGGGCTGACTGAGCCTCATCCGGGGCATAGTCGCTACCGGATTGTGCAGCAACCGTTGCCCCTTCATTGCACAGCAGCGCAATGGCAATGAATATGTTCTTAAAGATCTGCATTCTCAGTAAATATGTTGAGTTGTCCGGTCATTTCGTCTATCACCTGCTGCTGGCTCTTGCCTGCATCGGGATCGAGGTTTTCGGGTTCTTCATCGGCAGCGTCGTCGGTGTCTTCATTCTCTGGTTCGGGGAATCGTGTAGGCTCCAGTTCCTTCACATCGGCTACTTCAAGCGTTGTCACACGTTTGCCCTTTGCCTTGAATCCCTTTACTGCTATGAACTCATCGGCATCGATTTCGAGTGGCGGACGTTGCATGGTCGAGCCGTCTGGAGCCGTAGTCGGGGCGTAGTCAACCTCCAGTCGGGGATAAACCGTATCTGTAAGCAGCACCAACCGGCTCTCCTGATTCTCGCCGATGTAGTTCTGCGGGCGCTTGGTTGCCTCCATACGGAATCGCTTAAGATACAGATTGTTGTCGTTGTCGGCATCGTACAGCACGGCTGTCCACACCTTGTCGGGGTCCCATTTCTCTATTATCTTGATGTTCGACTCATAATGGTTGTTGGCGTCGAAGGTTGATATATAGAAGTTGCCGTCGTCGAGTACGACGAGTATTGAGTCGTCGTCGTAGAACTCACCGAGCAGTCTGCCGTGCTCGTCGTAGTTGAGTCGGTTGACATCGGGGTCGTACCACACCTTGCGACCGCCCAAAGTAGAGTGTCCATGACTCTTCAGACCGATGCGGTGGATGGGGTTTCGCGTCACGAGATTGCCCTTCGACGTGCGTCCCTTGATGCCTATTTCCGAGAAGTCCTTGTCGATGAATATTCGCTTCAGCTTCGGGTTGGCTTCGAGAGTCACCTTGATTACTTCCGCCTCGCCGTTGGGATTGGCTGTAAAATAGAGCACACGCGAGCCTGGAGTGCCTTGAGTGAGGTCGTAGTCCTTGCCCACCGTCATGGTAGGAACGAAGAAACGCTTGATGTAAGCGGGTCCGTTCTTGCCGTCGCGGTACACCACATTATATATAGTACGCTTGTCGTTGCGCTTGAAAACTTGTACATGCAGTATGTTCTTGCCCACAAATATCTTGTCGGCAGCGCGTACCATCTTGTACTTTCCGTCCTTGAAGAACACTATAATGTCGTCGATATCGGAGCAGTTGCACACAAACTCGTCCTTCTTGAGACCGGTTCCGATGAATCCTTCCTGTCGGTTGATGTAGAGTTTCTGATTAGCCTCTACCACCTTTGAAGCCTCAATGGTGTCGAAGCTGCGTATCTCGGTGCGGCGCGGATGGTCCTTGCCATACTTGTCGCGGATATATTCAAACCAGTGTATGGTGACGTCGGTCATGTGGGCGAGGTCGTACTCTATGTCGGCAAGCTCCGCCTTGATGCGTGCAATGAGTTCGTCAGCCTTGTCCTTGTTGTACTTCAGGATGCGCTGCATCTTGATTTCGAGCAGTCGCAGAATGTCGTCGCGTGTGATTTCGCGGTGGAACGAGTACTCCACCATCTCCTGCTCCACTACGCCTTCAGCCGAATTCTTGGCAGAAGGCACTCGGAATATCTGGTTTTTGAACGGTTCGAGCTTTGAGTCGATGAAACTTACTACCTCGTCTTGCGACTTCGACTGCTCGAACTTCTTCTCCTTATATATACGCTCCTCAATGAAAATGCGCTCCAACGACGAGAAGAACAGCTGCTCTTCAAGTTCCGCCTTGCGTATGAGGAGTTCCTTGCGCAGCAGTCCCATTGTGGTGTCGGTGCTGTGGCGCAGCACGTCGCTGACGGTGAGGAAGCACGGTTTGTTGTCCTCGATGACACAGCAGTTGGGCGAAATGTTTATCTCGCAGTCGGAGAAGGCGTACAATGCGTCGATGGTCTTGTCGCTTGACACGCCCGGAGCGAGGTGAACCTGAATCTCAACTTCGGCTGCCGTGTTGTCATCTACCTTCTTTGCCTTGATCTTTCCCTTGTCAATTGCCTTGAGGATTGAGTCGATGAGCGTTGTTGTTGTCTTCGAGTAGGGTATCTCGCGGATCACGATGGTCTTCTGGTCGAGCTTCTCTATCTTGGCGCGAACCTTTATCATGCCGCCACGCTGGCCGTCGTTGTACTTAGCCACGTCAACCGATCCGCCTGTGGGGAAGTCGGGATACAGCTGAAACTCTTCGCCTCGCAGATAGTGAATGGCTGCATCGCATATCTCAACGAGGTTGTGCGGCATAATCTTCGAGCTCAGTCCTACGGCAATACCCTCAGCTCCCTGAGCCAGAAGCAGCGGAAACTTGGCAGGCAGCGTTATCGGTTCCTTGTTGCGTCCGTCGTACGAGAGCTGCCAGTCGGTAGTCTTGGGATTGAAAACCACGTCGAGTGCAAACTTCGAAAGGCGTGCCTCGATGTATCGCGGAGCCGCAGCACGGTCGCCGGTGAGTATGTTTCCCCAGTTACCCTGACAGTCTACGAGCAAGTCCTTTTGTCCCATCTGCACCAGAGCGTCACCTATCGAGGCGTCACCGTGCGGATGGAACTGCATGGTATGGCCCACAATGTTTGCCACCTTGTTGAATCGGCCGTCGTCCATGCGCTTCATTGAGTGCAGGATGCGTCGCTGCACGGGTTTCAGTCCGTCCTCGATGTGTGGTACGGCACGTTCAAGTATGACGTACGAGGCATAGTCGAGGAACCAGTTCTGATACATACCGCTCAGATGATGAACGGCAGAAGCGTCAAAACGGTTCACCGGCTTATAGTCGGAATGACTGGTTGGAGCCGACGTATCGGCAGCAGCGTCGTCGCCGCCAGACTCGATGTCGTTGTCTGAAGTGGCTTCGTCGTTGGGCTGTACGTTGTCCTTTGTTATCTCTTCGTTATCTTTTATCTCGTCGTCCATATATTGCCGTAGTGGGTTTTTATTGTAAGTTGGGAATAAAAATTCAGTTGACTCGCAAAAGTACGAAAAAAAAGTGAAAAGTCAAAATATAATGTACGTGTAACTTTGGGCGTAATATTTTTTTGCATTTCAGTCAGCTTCGTTTTGCCATATAATTGATAACTTTGCACATTGTGAACGCTAACATCAACAATAACATTATGGAATCCAAACATCATTACACCGGCCTCACCGCCCGAGAGGTTGCCCAGAGCCGCTCGAAGTATGGCGAGAACGTGCTAACCCCGCCCGCCAAGGCTCCGCTTTGGCTACAATTCTTAGACAAATTCCGCGACCCGCTCATCATCATTCTGCTCATTGCCGGCGCTCTCTCGATACTTATCTCGTGCTACGAATACTTCGGTCTGGGCGACGGACCTACGGTTTTCTTCGAGCCGGTGGGCATTTTCGTGGCGATAATGCTGGCTACGGGCCTCTCGTTCTACTTCGAATATCAGGCCGACAAGGAGTTTGCCATACTCAACAAGGTGAACGACGACGAGCCGGTGGAGGTGATTCGCGATTCAAACACGACCCAGATACCACGCCGCGAGGTCGTTGTGGGCGACATAGTGATTGTAAACACGGGCGAGGAGATTCCTGCCGACGGCGAACTGATGGAATCAACGCTGCTGAACGTCGACGAATCGACGCTGACGGGCGAACCTATGTGCGCCAAAACGACCGTTGCAAGCGAGTTTGACGGCCAGGCTACGTTCCCGTCCAACCATGTCATGAAGGGAACCAAGGTGATGGAGGGACACGGCATAATGCGTGTGCTTGCCACAGGCGACCATACGGAGCAGGGAAAGGTGTTCGAGGCGGTGCAGATAGACAATTCGGTGAAGACTCCGCTCAACGAACAGCTCGACGGACTGGGCAGGCTCGTTGCCAAACTGAGCTACTGCGTAGGCGCAGGCATCATCATAGGCCGCATTCTGATGTACTTCCTTTCGCCCTCGTACGGGCAGTTTGAGCTGTTGCCGTTCATAGCCTACCAGCTGCAGACGCTCATGATAGCCGTCACACTGGTTGTGGTTTCGGTGCCCGAGGGTCTGCCTATGGCGGTGACGTTGAGTCTGGCATACAGCATGCGACGTATGCTCAAGACCAACAATCTCGTGCGAAAGATGCACGCATGCGAAACCATGGGTGCTACGACGGTGATATGCACCGACAAGACGGGCACGCTGACACAAAACCAGATGCGTGTGGACGACGTGCAACTGTACGGACTCGACGAAAAGAGTTCGGCTGTGGCGGAGTCAATGGTACTCAACTCCACCGCACAGCTCGACTTCACCGACCCCGACAGCCCCTCCGTGCTCGGCAATCCTACCGAGGGCGCGCTGCTGCTGTGGCTCTACGAGCAAGGCACCGACTACCGTGAGCTGCGCGACTGTTCTACCGTCGTCGACCAGTTGCCCTTCAACACCGAGCGGAAGTATATGGCTACCGTGGTAGACTCGGCTCTGATGCCCGGCAAACGTATTCTGTATGTCAAGGGCGCACCCGAAATCGTGTTCGGAATGTGCCACACCATGGGCGAAGGCGCTACACGTGAACGCATTGAAAACCAACTACTCGACTATCAGAACCACGCCATGCGCACACTGGGTTTTGCATTCCAGATACTCGAAGAGGGCGACACCGCCATCAGCGACGGACACGTCAGCGCCACCCGACTGCACTTCATAGGCATAACGGCTATTGCCGACCCCGTGCGCAGCGACGTGCCGGATGCCATCAAGGAGTGCCTGGACGCTGGCATAAGCATCAAGATCGTTACGGGCGACACTCCTGCTACGGCACGAGAGATAGGCCGTCAGATAGGGCTTTGGACTCCTGACGACTCCGACCGCAACATCATAACCGGACCGGAGTTTGCCGCACTGAGCGACGAACAGCTGCTACAGCGTGTGCCCGAACTCAAGATTATAGCCCGTGCACGACCCATGGACAAGAAGCGACTCGTAGAAACGCTGCAACGACTCAACCAGGTTGTTGCCGTGACAGGCGACGGAACCAACGACGCCCCTGCCCTGCGAGCCGCGCACGTGGGCCTGTCGATGGGCGACGGAACATCGGTGGCTAAGGAAGCATCTGACATTACCATCATCGACAACTCGTTCTCATCTATCGGCAAGGCTGTGATGTGGGGACGCTCGTTGTATCAGAACATACAACGTTTCCTCCTCTTCCAGCTCACCGTCAACGTTACGGCTTGTCTGATAGTGCTCATCGGAGCCTTCATGGGCACCGAGTCGCCGCTCACAGTGACGCAGATGCTGTGGATAAATCTGATTATGGACACCTTCGCAGCCATGGCTCTGGCTTCGCTGCCGCCGTCGGAGAGCGTAATGCACGACCGTCCGCGCGACCGCCACGCCTTCATACTGACACGCCCCATGTACGGCGAGATTGTAGGAGTGGGCGCACTGTTCTTCGTGTTGCTGTTCTTCTTCCTGCTGGTATTCAAACATACCGATGTAGACAGCCTCAGCGACATGCTCTCGGTCAACTATTTGCAGATATTTGCAGGCCTTGGCACGCTGACGTTCTGGACCGAGGGACACCTCACTGCATACGAACTGACGCTGCTGTTCACCATATTTGTCATGACCCACTTCTTCTATCTGTTCAACGCACGCGCCTTCGAGACGGGACGTTCTGCGCTCCACTTCGGCGGATGCAAGGGACTGCTCACCATCGTTGTGATAATATTCGCAGGACAGGTGCTGATGGTTGAGACTCCGATACTGCAAGACTTCTTCAACGTAGTGAGCCTCTCGCTGAAAGATTGGGTGGCAATCATCATCGGTTCGAGCCTCGTGCTGTGGGTGCGCGAGGCATGGCATCTCGCCAAAGCAGGCTGCTGCGCACGCAGATAAAACAATTACAACATTTGCAAATAAAGCGTTAAAGATGTCCTAAAACGTCCACTCCAACGCCATATTTCATTGATAAAGAGCCATTAAGCGACTGAAAATTATCGCTTAATGGCTTTTTTTGATTAACTTTGCACGTCAATAGATTTTCGATATTAAAACAGTGTAATTACGACGAAATAACAGTGCTCCGAAAAATGTAGTCCTTTTGCATTGCAAAAGGGGTACTTTTGGGATGCAAAAGGAGTCCTTTTGGAGAGCAAAAGGAGCCCTTTTACAGGCCAAAAGGAGTACATTTGAAAAGCGTCGGTTTTTGCATGGGAAATTCAGGGATAATAAAATCAAAAAATCAACAAATAGAATTATGACAAAACATCTACGTTTAATGTTTGTAGCAATGCTGACGATAGCATGCTCATTGATAGGTAAAGCCGCCGAGGACGCCACCTACAAACTCGTAACTGACGCTTCGGAACTCAAAAGCGGTGACGTTGTTGTTATTGCTTCGGGAACGAACGCAATGGGAGCAGTGAATTCTAAGGGTACAAAAATCGACCCCGTTCAGGTTACTATCACTGACGGCATTCTCAAATATACAAAAGGATTGGGCGAAACCATTCTTGAAAGCAATGGAAATAACTGGTATTTGAAGTTTAATGGTCAGTATATTTCGTATCAAGGAGGTTTGAGTGCAAATGTAGAAATGCTAAATTCAGCCAGTGACAAATGTATTTTTAATATTCCTATAGACAAAGAAGGCAAAGTAAGTCTTTACAATAATAGCTTTAAATATTACCTAAGTTTTGGCAAAGGCCCTTTTGACAATGGCAAAAGCTTTGGCTATTATTCATCTAACAGTAATGTACAAATATACAAGAAACAAGTTGTAGAAAGCGGTGTCAAATTTACAAATATTTCAGCCAAAGCTGACCTCAACGGATACAACGGTGAGGCTGTAGCCTACGGACAATTAGAAAATCCCAACAACTTGCCCATTACGTACACAAGTTCAAACCCATACGTAGCAACTGTTGACGCAAATGGTAAAGTAACGCTTAAATCTTGGGGCAAGACAACAATCATAGCCTCATACCCAGGCAACGACCAGTATAAGCCAGCAACAACTTCGTACGAACTCAACGTTATAAATTCTAATGAAGACTACGAAGAGAAATTTGTAGAGTTTGTATCTAGTACTGATAAAGGTACAACCGATATGTGGGGAGGCGCTTCAAAAGCAGACGAAATCAGCAAAGACGGAATTAAAGTATATTGCAGCCGTGCTTCTTTCGCCTCTAATCCCTATCGCTTCAATGGTATAAGTACATCTACAATCTCTGTAGAAAAGGGCAACATCGTACGCATTGAAATCGTAGGCGACGGATTGACAAAACTCGAAAAGAATGGTGAGGGAGAATACAACATAACCAATAATAATATTGTATGGACTGGTTCAGCTAAGAGCGTATCATTCAAGAACAATAAAACATGGGCCGATTACGCTGCTGCTACCAACATTCGCGTTTACGTAGAATACCCCAACGTTAAGACCTTCGAGTATAACGAGAACGAAGCCAACAATATTGAGGCTTGGGAGATTTCAGACATCACCCTTAACCGCACACTCGTAGCCAACAAGTGGAACACTCTTTGCGTTCCGTTCGCCATAAGCGAGGAAGAGATAAAGGCAAACTTCGGCGAAGGCACACTCGTAGAGAAGCTTGATGCTGTCAACGGCAATACCGTTAACTTCGCTGACGCTACAAGCATTGAGCCGGGCGTGCCCTACCTCATCAAGCCTACTGTTGCCGGCACAACCTACACATTCAACGGTAAGGAAGTGAGCGCTGACGCTCCGAAGACTGAAGGCAACGCTGACGTGACATTTCAGGGCATCTATTCGCCTACAGACATAACCAACAACGGCACCGTTAAGGCAGCCGGCGTTACCGAAGACGGAAAGGTTCTGTTTGTAAATGCAGGCTCTAAGACCAAGGCTTTCCGCTGCTTCTTCACCATAAGCGACAACGCCTCTATCACCCCCGCAATGCTCAAGGTAAGCATCAAGGGTGTTGAGACAGCCATCAACTCAATCGTTATGGACAACAGCAACGCCACTGACAACGCCATATACAACCTCCAGGGACAGCGCGTCAACGGCAATTCGCTGACCAAGGGCATATACATCAAGAACGGAAAGAAGTTTGCAGTGAAATAAACTACCGTCGCATACGGCACTCTGAATAATCAAAAACTTAGAGTGTCCGACAAACGACAGGAGGCTATGGCGTCCCCGCCATAGCCTAAGCAAGCTAACATTACAAATTACAGACATCAATAAATCAACTCAACAAAATGAAAAAGAAATCATATACAGCACCTCAGTCAGAGGTAATAGCTATCGACACAATCATGCCTATAGCTGCATCAGGAGTGGTCAACGACAGCGAAGGCAACGGTAAAGTTGAAATAATACTGCCCGACGGCGGCAATACCGTCGACCAGGGTGCGCTCACGTCGCTCGACGATCCGCACCTGTGGGATTAACAAAGTTACAATAATATAATAAGGAAAGCGCCCAGCAAAGACAAAAGCATTAATCATTTGTGCTTTTGCCTTTGCAGGGCGCTTTCGCATTATCAATACCTAAAGACGACTGGCGGCAAACGTCACCTTCATACTCTTCACCGCCTTACCGTTGACGTAAGGCTGCAACACAATCCATCGCTGCCTTCCGTAGGTCTGCGGAGCACGATAAGCCACCTTTATTTTTGTTCGCTCGCGAGGTTTCAATTGCAACGTTGCGGGCATCTTCAGAACACGGTTGTCGGGACGGCGCACAAACTTAAGGTTCATAGTGCGGTCAGTGTCGTTGGCAATCATAAGATTGAACACATACTGTTCGCCCTTCTGCAACGGTGGGAAGCTGAGCACCTTAAGGTTCATAAACAATCCTTCGCCATACTCATAGGGATAATCCTCGCATACGGGATGCTGGTATGCCATTACATTTCCCTTCACCCACAAGCGCGTATAGGTCGTGCCTCCTCCCGTGATGACCACCACCTCTTTGCTGAACTTGCCCGGACGGCTGAGCGGATTGTACGTAACGGTGACCTTGGCAGACTCGCCCGGACGCACCGGACGCTTCGTATAGCCTACAGTAGTACATCCGCACCACGCTGTGACATCGCTTATCACCACGGGCGACTTGCCCGTATTGCGCAGCACAAACTGATGGCTCACCTTGCCGTCCTTCTCCTTTATCACGCCGAAATCGTGCACCTTGCTGTCGGGCACGAACGTAGTGAGCGGACGCATGTTGTCTTGCGCTGCAGCCACAAGCGCAAAGACAAAGGCAAGGAATGTAAGAATAATGTGTTTCATAATACAAAAGTAATAAAAAACGGGGAATGACAATCGCGTCATCCCCCGTCCAACCAAATCTTAGTGCAAACTATTTATATTACAACTAACCTATATATACTTATATATTACAATCATTGCTGTGTGTAAATGCCCAATTCGGCAAGACTCGATACGGAAGAAGAACCGCTCGTGAACTGTATCTTCAGATAGCGCATGGGCACCGCTCCGTAGAGTGCAAGATACTGATAGCCGTCCGACTTGACCATGTCAGCCTCGTCGGCACTGCCCATATCGTTCCATGTAGAGCCGTCGGCGCTATATTGCATGTCAAGATGCGAGAAGTAGTACTCGTCAAACCAGTATCCGCCCCAATAGCTTTTGTAATAACGAGCCATACGGAGTCCGATCACATTTTGCTCTGTTCCGAAGTCGAACACGAGCGTTGTGCCCTTGCCGTCCTGCTCATCGGTGCGCAAGGCGGTGCCGTTTTCGAGGTTGCCATCAAACAATTGGGCTATGTCGTCAACCGTTCCGCCTGCCGTGTACGATGCTGTCACGCCGCTATAGTCACTCATCAGCGTGCCAGGCATGTCACCGGCAGCCACACCGGCGTGTACAAGCTTGGTCTGGGTATTGACGATTACATACGCCGTTCCGCGCTGTCCGCTCGCAGTTCCGTCACCTTCTACCGACGACAGACGCACCGGAAGCAGGTAAGCCTGCTCGGTGAGTTGGGCAAAAGCAGAGGACGGAATGCTCACTTCAATCTGCTCCTTGCTGCCTACTGTGTCCTTGGCAATAGTGACAGAGAGTTTCTGAGCGTCGACAACACCTTCGGGCACTGCCTTATACTCGGTGTTGTGCTGAGTATTATAGTCATTGATGAGGGAGTTGTCGATAACGGCAGTCACCTTGGTGTCGCGGCTTGCGGCACGCTGTATTGCCACACTGAACTTGGCATTCACCTCGCCGAAGTCACCAACCGGTGTGTGCGTCACGGTGCATGTAGTGACGGCATCGCCCGTTGTCTTGAAATATACCAGGTTATTGGGATTGCCCACTACGTCGTAGTGCTCGTCGTCGCTACAAGCCTGGAACGAAAGCGCTGCGGCAATGATGCCGAGCGCTATGTATTTGATATTTGAAATCTTCATGATAGTAACTTTTTAATGATTACTGTGCACACTTGTTGAGTTCGTCGTTGGCCCACTGCAAATGATTGCCGTAGTCGGTGTGGTGGATGAGGTCGCCCTCATAGTCGGCACGCCATGTGTTGTTCCAGTCCATATCCATTCCGTGATTAGAGCTGTCCTTGAACACTGAACCTTCACCTTCGTTCATCTTCCAGTAAGCTACGAGTCCGTCGCTCTGCGGATCGACCGCACACAGACCGTTCTGCATCTCGGTGGCAGAGAGGGCACGGTTCCATACGCGCACCTCAGCAATACGTCCGGGGAAGAACTGACCCGAATTGTAGCCTCCCCATGACATGCCAAGCTCAAAACGCTGGAACTTCACGGTCTTGCCCGATACTGTTGTAGACGCATCCTTTACTCCGTCAACGTACATAGTCATTGCGCTGCCATCGTAAACAAGCGAAACCTTGTACCAACGACCAGCCTGGAAGCGTGTGTCGGAAGGTATTGAGCCTACCGGCGATACCCATTGCAGCTGGTTGCCGTCCATTCCGTTCTCGCCAAAGCGCAACATGCTCGAGTTAGTCTCGTTCTTCTCGGTGAACGAACAGAGTCGTTCAATCTGTCCGCCACGGCTTCCGAAGCGGTCGGCGCGGAACTTTATCTCGAACGTAAAGTTAGTAAGGTTGACCGCTTTACTGTCGTCGAAGATGTAATTGCTTGAGAAACTTGAGTTGTTTACAAGCGAAGTGAACTGCATTGTGCGCGAAACCTTAAGGTAGATTGTGCGCGATGCCTCGATAACCGATTCGCCTGATGCGCCCGAAACGTTCTTGATTGTAACGGGGATGACGTATGTGCGCGAGTCGTCCCAGCCCTCGGTGCTCACCACCTTGACCTGAGCTGTGCTCGAAAGAGCCGAACCTGCCTTGATAGTCACCTCTGGATTTTCAATCTCAACAGTTCCTTCTGGAGCAGCAAAGAACGACGATCCGTGAATGGCATTGTATTCGTCGACAAGCGAATTGTCGATGTTGAAGTCAACAGTGATGTCACTTTCGGCCTTCTTCGTGGTCTGTGCAGTCAGCGTATATGTAGATGGAGTGTCCTCTACCTTGAACTTCACAAGCGTGTTGGTCTCCGTTCCTGTCACGAAGATACCCTTCTTGTTATAGTCGAAATCGTCGCCGTCGGAGCAGCTTGTGAACGTTGCCGCTCCAAGAAGCATTGTGGCGATAAACGACATTGTGCTTATATTAAGTTTCATATTGTATTTACATTATTGTTGTTATATGTATTTGCTATATCGTACGAGCCGCACTCTGTTAGTAGTTGAGTGCCGGGTTCATAATCTGTATAGCCTGACGGAACTCGTTGTAGGGTACGCCCGAACTTGAATAGTAGTTGCGTCCAAGATAGAACACACCGCAACCACCCTTTCGACCCGTTGAAGGTTCCATGCGGGCGTAGTCGAGCAGTCTGCCGCCATCGGCATAGAACACGCCGAATGTTTCGCAGAATATCATCTTCTCATTGGGCAATGAACCAGGGAATCGTGCCGAGGTCTGGTTAGAGTAAGCCTGCTGTACGAAGTAGTCGCAGTAGTCGCTCAACTCAGAAGGAGGCACAGAGCCGAAGTAGTCGACAATGAGCAGCTTCTCAGGATGCTGGCTCTTGGGGCCCATATAGTTGGAGAGTTCCTTCACAAGACGCACAAGGTTGTTGGCGCTCCATCCCTCGTAGTCGATGTCTACGCCGTCAAGACCCGGTTTGTCGACCGTGTTGGCAATCCATTTGGCGTATGCCGCCATTGTCTCGTCACTGACACTGGAACCTTCGGCACTCATATCATAGTCGACACCATCAACTGTAAACTTATGATTGTAGTTGGATGCGTCGGCATGCATAATGAAGCGTATGCCCTTTTTGGTCTGGCATTCCTTCATATCAGCATAGGCAATGGGAGCGTATGTGCAACCGTTGTATCCGTTACTGCCGTCTTCGGGGTCGTTGGAAGGCACACCCATCCAGAGGTTTACAATGTCGATAGAGTCTGGCAGACCTATCATTCGCTCGCCCCATGATGCCGGATCCTTGTAGCCTTCGACACCTTCAACGGGCGACCAACCCTCATAATAGGCGAAACTCACCTCGTGATCGCTCTTATGGAAATCGCGCAGATTCTTGTAATACTGCTCGTCGTATGTCTTAAGCTTCTGCACTTCAAGACGCTTTACGTCGGTGTCGCACGATGCAAGAGCCATAGCGACCAGTGCCGAAGCCAAAATGAATATCTTTGTTTTCATTGTTTTTCGATTTTAAAGAGTTAGTTTTTCTTGTCCCACCAGAGTTTTGTGCCGATGTTGTCGGCTCCGCCAAGGGCTGCAACACCGGTCTTTACACCGTCAGGATTGGTGTTGTACTCGCTTGTAGGGAACGGACAGCGGCGTATCTGAGTGTCAGAACTTACAACTGACGAGCTGTAATTGGTGACAACAGGGAAGAGTTTCGGATAACCGGTGCGGCGGAATTCTGCCCAACCTTCGGGTCCGTCGGGATACAAGGCAATCCATTTCTGTGTGATGATGCGCTCGAGCGACTTCTCGAAGTTGCCATCCTCCCACTTGATTGTTATCTGACTCATAGCCGATTTGCTATTGCCGTCGCCTGTAGGGTCTTCATAATCGGCAGGCTTGCTTGTATTGTCGTTAATGTAATTGTCTGCCGAACCGGCGCTGTTCTCGTCAAACGACATCTTGATACCAACCTCGTAGAACTCCTTGGCGGTTCCGCCCATGTTCCATCCACGCAAAGCTCCCTCGGCACGGAGGAAGTAGCTCTCGGCTGCTGTCATCCATACGATAGGCGTTGAAGAGTTGTCAACATTGAGATTAGACACATTGCTGCCTGCATACTTTGAAGGAGCCATGTTCTGAACACCAAGACGCACGCCGTGATACTTGCCGTCTGAAGCGGCAGGCTTGAAGTATTTGGACAGACGAGGGTCGTTGTAGCCGTTCATATACGAATCCATTGAGGCATTCATACGAGCCTCGCCGTCGTTGAACGTACACGCAATGTCATAATAAGGATGGAAATAATTGAGCTTGCCGTGCTGCAATTCAGCACGCTGCGCAGCTGTCTCTATCACGCCAATGGAATTGCTTGTCGACTTCTCTGCCTCGGTTTGTGCGAGTGAAGGATTGGCATAAACCACACGCATGGCAAGACGCAGACGCAAAGTGTTGGCAAAACGCACCCAATTGGCTACGTCGCCACCATACACAAAGTCGTAATCAGAGAGGGCGGAAGCTCCGGTTTCGGCATAAGGAGTGAGTACGTCGATGGCGTTGTCGAGCTCTTCGAAGAACTTGTTGTACACCGCCTCCTGTGTGTCATAAGCCGAACCGATTGTTCCACTGCCGAATGTTGTGTAAGGAATAGGACCGTACATGTCGGTAACACGATGCATAGCCTCAACCTTGACAATGTCGGCAACAGCCGAAGCAACGGGCATATTCATCTCTTCGCAAGCCTTATGCACCTTCTGCCATGCTGTCATTACCTCAGAAAATCCACGCGAAAACATCTGATTATACCAACCGTCTACCATGTAATAGGCTGCTGTAGTACGTCCAGAGCGCCATGTTCCGGTAGCGCCTATATATCCTGAATAGAGGTCAGCGGTAAGTCCTTGTGCCACCTGGTAGTCGCTCGATTCGGCTTTTCCTGTACCGTCCTTGAACAAAACCACACGCTGCTGCATCTGCGAGAAGAATGCGCCGATACGAAGGTTGTCGGTTTCGAGCATTCCATCGGTTGCCTCGTGGTGGTTGGTATTTATATCATTGAAGGAGTCTGTGCAAGAGACACTGCCCATTGCAACAGCTGCAAACAACAAATACTTATATAGTTTCATAATAATATGTCTTGATTAGGTAGTTATTAGAACTGAAGTTTCACAGAGAATCCCATCGTGCGAAGACTCGGCTGCATAAAGTAGTCGATGCCTTGCCAGTAAGTTCCGGTGCTGGCAGTTGACTCCGGGTCGTTGGGAGCATTGTTCTTGAGCATCCAAAGGTTGTGGGCTACAAACGATATGTTGGCTCCACGCAACCAGCTTACCCAACGGTTTACAGGCAAGTCGTATCCAATGGTCACCTCAGAGAGTCGAAGGTTGGTAGCGCTGTATACATACTGCGAACCAATGTTGCCACTTGTGCTGCCCACTGTCTGATAATACTTCTGTGCAGGGATTGGTTTGCCGTTGATGATAACACCACCTGCATTGCGTGCATCAGCCGATTCCTTAGATGCACCGAACGCATTGAGCATAGCCTGAGTCTCGGAAACTACTATACCACCATTACGATAAGTGAAAAGGAAACTTCCAGTCAGACCCTTCCATGAGAACGAGTTGCCCCACGATAGGTTGTAGTTTGGCGTTGAATGGCCTGCCTTTACGTATTTGTTCGACTCGGCGCGCACCTCCTGCAATACTGGGTCAACATAGATTGCACCGTGTTCGTCGGTGGCAAGAGTGTTGACATAGATGTCGCCAAGGGTTCCACCCTCTGTAAGACGCATCTTGTAGGCACCCGAACCGCCCATGTCAAGCTCTGAAAGCGAATACACCTGTCCGTCCTCAGGATTCTTCCACTCACGCAGAAGTTCCTTTATCTTGTTGCGGTTGAGTGTCCATGTGAGGTAAGATTCCCAATTTACCTGACCAAGCTTCTGTGTATAGCGTGCCGAAAGTTCAATACCCTTGTTGTCTACACGACCGCCATTGACTATGACACTTGTGTATCCTGACGATGAAGGAAGCTCAACGGTGAAGAACTGATTGTAAGTCTGTGAGCTGTAAAGCGTAGCGTTCAACTTCAAACGATTCTTGAAGAGCACGAAATCGAGTCCGGCCTCCCACGACTTGGTACGTTCTGGCTTCAAGTCGGTATTAGGCATACGTGTAGATGTAACGGGATAGGTTGTTCCCATTGCATAAGTGGGGTGTGTAAGGAATGGCTCATACGGGTCGTTACCTACCTCTGAATAAGAAATACGTGCCTTGAAGTAGTTGAGATAGTCGTTCTTGATCTGCGGAATGATGTCGGTGATGATGCCAGACAAACCTGCCGACCAGTAGAAGTAGCTGTCCTGAGCGCCTGCAAGCTTCGAAGCCCAGTCGTTGCGGGCTGTCATGTCAAGATATACACGGCTCTTGTAGCCGAGCTGCGCACTGCCATAGAGCGCCTCTTTGCGTGTAGTATAACCTGCCTGAGTGAACTTTGTGCCGGCATCGGCAGTAGCTACGTTGGGCAAAGTGAAGAGATTGGCAACGCCCTTTAGGTTGCCGTCAAATCCATTCTGACGATAGTCGCGCTGGTCGAAGTTAGTTCCGAGCACGGCAGTGAGGCTCCAACGGTCCTGGTCGAAATACTTGTTGACAGTGGCAAAAGCCTCAGCAAAGAGCTGACGGTTGTTCTGGCTGTTTAGCGCATAATGTCCGTACTTAGAGGCAAAGAGCGTGTTGGTAGAAGCATTATACTTCTTCTCATAGCGCTCATCGCTGTTGTCGTACTTCACACGACCCGTCAATGACAGCCATTTTGTGGCATCATACTTGAGCGACATTGTCGCCATGTTGCGTGTTTTGTGATTGATGTGGCGTGTACGTTCTGTAATCCAATACGGATTCTGCATTGACAGACCATTGTCGCCATAACTCCAGTATTGCACGGGGAAGTTACGGTCGGAGTCATAACGCTCGTAGTAGCCTACATTATCGAAATCATCGCCCGCCGGGAAGAGATAAACGGCTACGAGAGGATTGAAATAAAGACCCTGCGAAACCATGTTCTGCTCCTTGACTGAACTAAGCATATAGTTCACGTCGAGCGTCATCTTGTCGTTAAGGAACTTCGATGTGTTGCGTATAGAGAGGTTGTACTTGTCATAATTGTTATTGTGTATGATACCCTCCGAATTGGTTGAGCTGAGCGAAACGAATGTCTGGTTGTGCTCAGTACCCGTTGTCAGGTTCACTGAATTGGTATAGCTGGTTGATGTCTGGAAGAAGTTCTTCGGATCATACGAACTGCGCTTGTTGAGCTTTGCGCCCCAGCTGTAGTAGCTACCAGTCTCAGACGGACCGTATTCGTTCTGAAATTCGGGCATAACAAACGGTGAAGAGAACTGGAAATTGCCCGAATAGTTCACCTGCACCTTTCCTTCCTTACCCTTCTTTGTAGTGATAAGGATTACACCATTGGCTGCATCGCTACCATAAAGGGCAGCAGCCGACGGTCCGCTCAGCACCGAAAGGCTCTCAATGTCATCGGGATTGATCATGGCAGCGGCATCGCCCGACTGTCCGGCACCCTCAAATATACCCGAAGGCTGTGTAGCTTGCAGGCTGGGCATAGGTATACCGTCTATCACATAGAGTACATTGTTGTTTCCGTTGATTGATTTTGCACCACGCATCACCACACGTGAAGAGCCACCGATGCCTGATGACGAGCTATTGATTGTCACACCAGCTATCTTTCCGTTCAGATTGTTGACAAAGTTGGCATCTGCCACCTTCAGAACTTCCGAGCCGTTGACCTGCTGAACGTTGTATGAAAGCGACTTTGCTTCCTTCTTGATGCCGAGTGCGGTAACCACCACCTCGTTAAGGGTCTTTGACGACGGGCGCATCTGGATGTCGTAGGCATCCTTCGGTCCAACCTTCACCGTCTGAGGCTGGTATCCTATGTATGACACTTCATCTGTTTCGCCGTCATGAGCGTCGAGTGTAAAGTTACCGTCGATGTCGGTTATGGCACCACTCTTGGCACCAGCCTCCTTCACAACGGCACCCATTACGGGTTCACCTTGCTCGTCGAGCACGCGGCCTGTGATTTTTTTTGATTTACGGGTAGTCTTCTGTACAGAATGTTTGTTAGTGGCAGGCGACACAATAATGTTCTTGCCACTAATCGTATACGATACATTCTGTCCGCTTAAAATCTGCTTGACAGCCTCGTTCAGCGTCGTAGCGTTGACACTGATTTTCTTGTTGGTATTCATGGCACTTGCTTCGAATACGAACGAGTAGCCGCTTTGCTGCTTCAAAGTATGCATAGCGGTCTTGACGGTGACACCATTGAGATGCATCTTTACGTTCTGTGCCAAGACACTTGCATTGAAACATGCCAAGAATGCGGCCACAGTGATGGCTTTCTTCTTAAAATCCATGATTTTCTTTGATTTAGGTATTTTTAATGTTAGAAAAGATTTGAACCAAAGAAAAAGTAGTATTTTTGAGGAATACTTTTATTCCTATGGCTCATAAATTGTACTCGTGGCCGGGAAAGGTATTCTCTACGACAGCAGAATCTTCCACATTCTGCTGTTTTTTTTATGCCTTTCGACCGCTAATTGCCAACTATGTACTGTCAAATTGAGGTCGTTTACTGTTCATGTCTACTATCTTTTTAGGTTTATAATATGATTTTCAGTTTTAAGATGGTTGTAGTATTTAGTGATGTGGGGTATTTATATTATTGTAAGCAAGACCGCTCCATGACGGTCTTACCTTATTTCTATGCGTCGTCCTCGTACCTTATAGCTTATATCCGAAGTCTTGCACAGATCGTCAACAATGTCGCGGGCGCTCTGTCCCTTGCGCGAGAAGTCGCCATAGAAGCGTTTTCTTCCGGCATGCTGGGTTACGACAGTTATGTCCATATCGTATGTTTTCGACAGTATGGCAGCTATCTCATATAGCGTCTGACCCTCAAAACTGATTGTTCCGCTACGCCATTGTATGGCATCGGCAGCCGTACAGTTCTCTATAACCACACTGCCTGTGTTCTTGTTAAGCACCGCACGCTGGTTTGGAGCCAACAAGTACTCCTTGCCATCGGAAAAATTGCCACGCATGGCAACCTTTCCTTCAGCAAGAGTTACCGTTGCCTTGTCGCCGTCAGGATAGTCGTCGAAGTTGAATTTGGTACCAAGTACTCTGACATTCATATCGTGCGAACTGACGGTGAAAGGCAGTTTCCTGTTTCTTTTTACCTCAAAATAGCCTTCTCCCTGTATCTTCACGTTTCGTTCGTCCAAACCATAACGTTGCGAATAGCTCAGCCTTGAACCTGAATTGAGCCACACCTGCGTACCGTCGGGCAGTGTCACCTGTGTGTTGGAACCTTCAGGAGCTGTTATTGTCATGTCAGCCATATTGTTCTTCAGGTCTTCGCGACCGATATAGAATGCTCCGACTGTAAGCGCAACCACCGCTATCACTACGGCAGCGCATGCTGCTATGCGGCGCATCCAGCTGCATCCGATGCCAGACGAGTCAAAGTCGGATGCATCGTCTGCCTCATTCTCACTTGCAATATCAGCCTCTACATTGCGCACAAAGCGCCTGTAGGCAGCTTCGGTATCAAACCTGTCGAGTTCGGCGGCGGCTCCTGACGAAGCCCAAAGTTCGCATTGGCGCTGAAAGTGACGTCGGTTCTGTTCCGACTTGGCTACCCATTCGGAAAGCGCTTTACGCTCATCGGCACTGAGCATATTGCCCAGAAACTTTACGATAAGATCGTCTATATTATGGTTTGTCGTATAGTTCACAATAGTCGTTTTATACTATAATGACGACTGGGTGATACGGGTGGGTAGTGAAAGGAGAAAAAATTTTGCAGAAAAATTTACATAAACGTGAAAAAGGCTGTCCCGACATAACCGAAACAGCCTCTTCTTATTTTAAAAATATTATTTTCCCATTTAATTAGCCCGACCTCATTGCGTTTTGACTTGCGCTCCGTCTTGCCTCTGTGGGAGGACAAACGATCATTTACCGTTGCCTTCTCCCCACATTCCTATTGCAGCACTGGCTGCGAATAGGGTCATCATCATTGTCATCAACATAACCTTTTTACCTTTAAAACCATTAAACCTATTAACTTCCAATACCTTTTACTTTCTACCTATTGACTTCTCTTTACCTATTGACCAGACTTTACCTATTGTCCTTGTTATCCTTTCTATGCAATCTTTTGTCTTTACCTTTGACTTTACCTATCTTCTTGTTATCCCTTAATGCAATCCTCTGTATTTACCTTCTTGCTAATACTTACTAATCATTGTGTTGTTATCTGAATCAATCACTTTCTACCTTTTCAAGTCATCCTAATCTTTATTACAT
>ERZ1032078.71-NODE-71-length-32731-cov-7.376056_pt1 | contig 32731 bp, 29 predicted proteins | sample MGYA00517101_ERZ1032078 | MGnify/ENA primary metagenome ERZ1032078 (study PRJEB33719, sample SAMN04261301) | wastewater metagenome | biome: rural village; feature: human; material: feces | host: Homo sapiens | place: El Salvador | collected 2013-01-14 ... | reverse complement strand
ATCAGTAAAGTCTGAGAGTAAAAGCAATACCGGTTCTGTAGAAACGCATTTCTTAGCAGAGATTCCGATGCGCGGCAATGCCGCAGAAAGAGCCGGAGTAGAAACCGACAACTCATAGCTGGTACCGTTACCGATAATTACTACTGTGTATTTAGCACCCGGAGTCAAGTCTGACAGATGAACGATAGGTGATTTAACTTCTACCGACTGTTCTTCTTCGTCACCTTCTTTCTTATAAGTTACTGTCCACTTAGAAGCCATATCGTCTTCCCACTTGATAACAGCATCGCGCTGGAATGCCTGTGCAGTAACATCGCTGATAGCTGATGCGTGCTGTGAAGCAACGAAAGTAACAACCTGATTGCCAAGAGTTATATCAGTAAGTTCTACTACAGTCTGAGTTCCTGCACGTGATATGAATCCGGTCTTAGAGTTACTCTTAAGTGAAGTAACGCTGCTTGCACCCGGGAAGAAGCAATGAGAAGGAACGTAGCGTGCGGCTTTTCCGTTTACGCTTGCCGAGTTAGAATATACCATCCAGGCACATTCGCTACCTTTCACGCTGTTTACGTTATTGTACATCCATTTAGCAGACTGAGTGTTATCGATGTGATGAACAACCAATCCCCAGGCTGTTCCGTCGGTTACCTTATAATCATTCAGATAATCGGGGTTATCCCATACGTTTTTCTTAGTACCGCGGCATTCCAACAAGAAATAATCGCCTTCGGTTCCTGTTTTAACCTGATAGCCCTCGCCATCTACTACAGATTTAAGGGTATAGTTACCTGCTTCGCTTAGTTCTTTCGGCTCAGCCCATCCCAGCATCCAGCGTTCCAAGATACCAAGTGCCGGCGGTGTGCAACCGTCGTTCAAGTTCATACCATATCCCATCAATGAGAAGAAGCCGTTGTCGGCACCTGTACCATTGGCATCACCGTCAGCATCGTAAAAGTCGGGCAAGCCTAAAGCGTGACCAAACTCATGGCAGAAAGGAGCCATACCAGTCATGCTGATACCTGCATGGCGATTACGCAACTCACTTACGCAAGTAAAGCCGTAAAGCACGCCTCCATCCATATTGATACCATTACCCAAAGCTCTGTGCTTAGGCCATATACCATTAGCATCGCTACCGTCGTTTCTTGTACCTCCTGAGAAGATAATGCAGATATCTCTGATAGCTCCGTTTTCAGCGAATTGAGTAAGATTTACTCCATCAGCCTTTGCCAAATTAACGGCATCAGTCATCATGTTGGTGACTTTTGTTTCGTCTAATCCGCTTTCGGTAGGAGTTGCGTATTCAGAACGTTTGCCTACTGTGTATACGCCTTTTACTACAAATTTAGGTTTGAATTTACCATTCGAGTTGTCCATGTAGAACTTTCTAACACTTCCGGTAGCGTTGTTTGCCGTATAGCTATCGGAGTTCAGCATCTGGTCGAAAGCTTCCTTTGGATTTTCCACTGTAAACGGAATGTCTTTAAACTGCACCAACAGAACCAGGAATTCTTTTTCGCCTTCGGCTTTGAAGCGTGAGCTTGCCATCAATGCAGGAGCACCATTCTTATTAGTAGCGGCACGCGAAACCTTTCTGGAAGCAGCCATAACCTTCTGGCTCTGGGTCCGAACCGGCAACGCACCTTTCGAAGCGGCTACCGCTTGGCGTTCAGCAGCACTAAGCTTATTTAATGGTTTAGCTTTGATGCCTGTAGAAACCAACTGACCTTTGCCGTTAAGTTTGGCAAAGTAGTAATCTCCATCGGCACCGCCTACCAAGGTGTAACCATCGGCGGTCATGGTGTAGTTGTAATACTCATCTCCGTAAATACGGATTTGCAATTGAGTACCGTCACGTTGAGTTACGGTGATTACGCCTGGTCGTGCAGGAGCAGCGAATACAGACGGCAGACAAGTCCACATGCAAAGCATAGCCATGCACAGACCTAATTTTAGAGACATTCTATTAATCATACTTTTTAATTAATGTTTACTGAATAATTGATAACTCTCTGATATTTAAGTTTATATAACTTTATTTCTTCGTTTGGTAACTATTCATGCCCATAGGGGTGCTGAGTAGTTACATTGGATACGCCAAAGGCTTTATTTTCTAAAAAAACTGTTATCTTATTTCATCCATGCATTTAACGGAAGAACCCAATTAAAGGGGATGAAATCCCTGTTATGGAATGTGTTCACTGAGCAACTCCCACGTAGACGTTCATTTAATATCTGTCTGTTTCTTTTTTCGGTTTTTTAGTTTGATAATCTGTTTACTTGCATTTGTAAATGAACTAAGTGCTTTAGTCCATTATATTGCCTTGCAAAATTAATAAAAAAATGATAATTACAAATGTTTTTGAAAAAAAATATGAAAATAATGTAAAATGTTTTTGGAAAAGAGTATTTGACGTGTTCACTTATCGAATCTCTGGTGTACTTTTGCGCAGGCGATATTTGTATTTTGGGGGTACAGGAGTCGGTGAGTGGATTGTTTTGGTTGCAGTATGGTGAGGTTTGTTGACTCAATGCCTTCTTACCATACTTTTGGGATTACAATATTTGCTTTTTTAATCGCTCAAAACTGCGAGCTGAGCGCACGAAGAAATCTTTGAGTCGAAATTCTTGAGTTTTGAGCGTGCAGCGTTATGTTGTTTATATACAGTGTGTTATGCTGGTGTGAGTAGAAATGTGCAATTTTTTATAAACATAAAAGGAGCTCTTTTATAATGCAAAAGGACCTCTTTTGCACTCCGATTGTATCTCTTTTGCAATGCAAAAAGGGCTTCTTTGCACACCTGAAGTTGTACTTTGGGAGTGCAAAGAAGCCATTTTGTGTTATTTATAGGGTGTCGGATGCTATGAAAACCAATAAAATCGCCTCTTGAAATCTCTAGAATCGATTTTTGTTTTGTAACACTTTTTTACTATGAGTACTATATTTGCATATCAACACCGTCTCACCATCTCACCATCACAACAACCGTATCATAGCTCCGTCTACTTGATGCACTCGCGTTGCAGGAAGTCTTCGTATTCGGAGCGGTAGCCGTTGAATACGTTGATGTCTACTTCGGGGCGTATGCCGGTGACGCGTCCGTCAGGGCATAGCTGCCAATATACGAGGTGTACGTCGGGCTTGTATTCGCCGTAACGGGCTATCCAGATGTTGTAGTCGCGCTTGAGGTCGGGGGCGGAAGGGAGGTAACGGTTGACGAATGTTTGCGAGATGTACAGCACGGGGCGTGTTCCTGTGTGCTGGCCTACGATGCGCAGCCATGTGCGTATGGCACGGAACAGGGCTTCGGGTCCACCCATCTTCTTTATCATAGCGTGCGTCGGCTCCACGTCGAGAACCGGAGGCAGGTCGCCCTTCGAGAACTTCGAGTTGGCTATGAAGAAGCGTGCCTGGCGGTCGGCAGGCGTACGTGTGGAGAAGAAGTGATAGGCTCCGGTCTTGATGCCGCGTCGGCGGGCAGCCGCATAGTCGGCACGGAAGTAGCGGTTGCGTATGGTTGTGCCCTCGGTCGACTTGATGTAGCAGAACGATACGGGATAGTCTACCTTGCCACGCACCCGTTTATGCGATATTGTTCCTAAGTGGGCTATGCGCAGACGGCTCCAGTCGATGGGGTAGTGGCGTCGGCCTACGTCGTGCTGGAAGCGCGAAAGGTCGATGCCGTAGATGCGGTCGGCGGTGTATTCGAGCCGTTCGCCAAGGAAGCGGTTTTTCGACCACTCGCCGATGCGCAGATGTTTCTTAGGCAGGAGTGCAAAGCCGAATCCCGTGCGTTGTCCGTCGCGCCACTGGCCTGAATAGAATCCTTGCTGGGTATCGGCAAAGCTGCCGTGTCCGTGGGCAATGGCGTCGCGGTTCATCTCGCCCGAATAGGTGCCCGTAGAGTCGGTCCATGTGCCACGCACGAGTGTGTCGGCACGCCAGGTACCGACGATGCGGTGGTGGAGCGAGTCGTGGCTCACGCCCTTTCCGCTGCGTTTGCCGCCGTGCCATTGTCCGGCGTATATCATGCTGTCGCCTATGCTGAGTGTGCCGTAGCCGTCGTAGCGGCCGTTCTTTACGGTGCCGCAGTAGGTGTATTTGCCGTGTTGGCTGACTATGGTGTCGGGCGTGATGTCACGGCACGATGTCAGTAGGAGCAGGGCGAGTATGAACAGATGTGTTATGTGTGTCTTCATTTCTTCAGGAGTTTGTTGATATCTCTACGCGAGGTGATTTTCTTGCCGTTCACTACGCCTATGAAATGGCCTCGACGTGTGTACACGGGCGCTCCGTCGGGGGCGAGCAGGCGTGGCAGATTGTGCAGTCCCGATGCTTGCATGGTGCCCTGCACTATGATTGGACTGACTGTGTCTGATTCGATGCCGCGTATGCCGAGACCCGGAGTGGCTGCACTGAGCACCGGGCGTGGTGTCGATGCGTCCCAAGGCAGCAGTTTTGCTGGCTTAGCCCAGTCGGGTGTGCTGCTGTCGGAGGTTTGCAGCACAACAAGTTGCATAGTGGTGTCACGGTTCACGAGGTGCATAGGCAGGCGTACGGTTTTGCCCTCGGCATCATGTCCGGTCACGCTGAACGTGGCTTTGGTGCATAGTGCGAAGCGGTGGCGGTGGTGCTTGTCGGCAGCGAGGCTGTCGATGATGCTGCGTGCAGTCCTTACGGCACTGACAGCGCTGTTGATGCTGCTGGCAAGAGCTGCAATCTGCTGATAACCATTGTCCTGCACGCCGTGCACACGAATGTAGTAGTCGAGTTCAGACTTCTGTGTCAGCAGCTTCTTGAGCTGAATGTCGGCAGAGAGGCGGCACAGTCGCACTATGGCCGAATCGTTGAGGCTGCGAGGCACGCCCCCTTCGGCTGTGTATGGAGCCACGACGCGTCCTCGGCATGATGGCATCAGCGGCCATCGGTTGGTCCAGAAGCCCATTGTAAGTCGTCGGTGTGTGGCAGAATCGCGCACCGATGTTATGCCCGTAAGGGCAGAGTCGCCCTCGGCGGAATCAAAGTAGAGCACCGGACGGTTGTCTACCGTCACCTCGTGCCATGTCGTTTGCTCTACGACTACGGCTGTGCGTCGCATGCCGGAAGCATCCGACGGCCATGTCTGCCATACGCACCACGCCGCTACGGCTATGCTTATTGCTACGGCAACGCCTACGATTGCCTTTGTATGTGGTTTCATATTATATATGTGTGTGTAAGTTTGTTCGGAGTGCGAAATTACAAATAATATCAATACGGTGTATAATAAAAAGCCAATAGTTTCACGCTTTTTAAGCCATATATTTTGTTTATTCCGATGTTAATCGTAACTTTGCATAAATAGAAAACGACGAAAAATAAGTATGAACCCTTCTGAATTCATCAAAAAATTCAAAAGCCGATATCTGTGGGGCAATCTGTGCGCCATGGCTCTTGTGGTAGTGACAGTGTGTGCGGGCGTTAAGTTCGGACTCGACGTGTACACCCATCACGGAGAGTCGATCGCTATACCCGACGTGCGTCGCAAATCGTTTGCCGATGCCGACTACCTCTTGCGCGAAGCAGGAATGACTGTCGTGGTGAGCGATACCGGATATGTGCGCGGACTGCCGCCCGACTGCATTCTGGAGCAATCGCCTGCACCGGGCGACCGCGTGAAGTCGGGACACGTGATATACCTCACCGTCAATGCATCGCATACGCCTACGCTCACCGTGCCCGACCTCATCGACAACTCATCGCTGCGCGAGGCTATGGCTAAGTTGCAGGCTATGGGATTCAAGTTGACTAACCCTATGTTTGTAGAGGGCGAGAAGGACTGGGTGTACGGACTGGTGGTACGCGGCAGACAGATAAAGGCTGGCGATCGTGTGGGCATCGACGACTACATAACCATTCAGGTGGGCAACGGTCAGCGTGACAGTACCGAAGAGATAGACTACACCGATGCGCCCGAACTCCTGCCCGAAGAGCAAATGGAGGAAGTAGGCGATGTGGATGAATTCCAAGAAATACACGAGTAGGATAGATATGACAGACAATATAGATATAATGGACGAACTCGACGTGCAGGACATGGCTGTTGAGGGTTATGACTCCGATGCGTCTGACGACGAGACCGGACAGCTCTACGAGCATTTCCGATTTGAAGCCGACCCGGGCATGCAGCCGTTGAGAGTCGACAAATATATGTGCGAGAAACTGCCACACTCGTCGCGCAACCGTATTCAGACGGCTGCCGATGCAGGCTTTGTACACGTCAACGGACGCCCCGTCAAGAGCAACTTCAAGGTGCGCCCGGGCGACGTGGTGACGCTGATGCTCGACCGACCACGCCACGATACAAGCATAGTGGCTGAAGACTTGCCCATCAATGTGGTGTATGAGGACGACGACTTGATGGTGGTGAACAAGGAGGCAGGCATGGTGGTGCACCCGGGAGCGGGCAATTTCACAGGCACATTGGTCAATGCCATAGCATGGCACTTGCGCAATGTGGAGAGCTACGACCCTAACGACCCCGAAGTGGGACTCGTTCACCGCATCGACAAGGACACAAGCGGACTGCTGGTTGTGGCAAAAACGCCGAAAGCGAAGACCGCTCTCGGACTCCAGTTCTTCAATAAGACAACGCATCGCTCGTACAATGCTGTGGTGTGGGGCAACCTCACCGAGGACGAAGGACGCATTGAGGGCAACATCGCACGCGACCCTAAAGACCGATTGCGCATGACCGTGATGCCGCCCGAGTCGGGTATTGGCAAGGAAGCTGTCACACACTGGCGCGTGATAGAGCGTTTCGGCTACGTGACGCTCATAGAATGCCGGCTTGAGACGGGCCGTACGCACCAGATACGTGCCCACATGAAGCATATAGGACATCCGCTCTTCGGCGACGAACGATATGGAGGCATGGAGATATTGCGCGGCGAACGCTCGGCAACATACAAGGCTTTCATACAGAACTGCTTCAAGATATGCCCGCGTCAGGCTCTGCACGCACGCACACTGGGCTTCGTTCATCCCTCTACACACAAGCAAATGGACTTCACAAGCGAACTGCCGACAGACCTGGCGCAGCTCATCGACAAATGGCGCGCATATCTGGGAGGAACTACGCGCGACACATTTAGCAACAAATAATACAATACATTATATATAATGGAAACACTTAAACGCAACATCGCCATCGTTTGCGGCGGCGATTCTTCAGAACATGACGTGTCAATGCGCTCAGCGCAGGGACTGTACTCTTTCTTCGACAAAGACCGTTATAACGTATATATCGTCGATGTGAAGGGCTTGGACTGGCATGTTGACCTGCAAGACGGTACAACTGCAACTATCGACAAGAACGATTTTTCGTTCGTTCAGAACGGAAAGGCCGTTGTCTTCGATTATGCCTACATCACAATACACGGCACACCGGGTGAGAATGGCGTACTGCAGGGCTACTTTGAGTTGCTGCACATTCCATACAGCACATCAGGCGTGCTTGTTGAGGCTATGACTTTCGACAAGTATGTGCTCAATAATTATCTGCGCGGATGGGGAGTCAATGTGGCCAAGAGCCTGTTGCTGCGTCGCGGCGATGAAAACAAGTACAGCGAGGCATACATCGAGAGCGAAATCGGTATGCCGTGTTTCGTAAAACCGGCTGCCGACGGATCAAGCTTCGGCGTGTCGAAGGTGAAGAACGCTGACCAGCTGGCTCCGGCATTGCGCGTGGCATTCATGGAATGCGACGAGGTGATGATCGAATCATTCATGAAGGGAACCGAGATTTCTATCGGTTGCTACAAGACTCGCGAGAAGTCGGTGGTGTTCCCGGCTACTGAGGTGGTTACTACCAACGAGTTCTTCGACTACGATGCCAAGTACAACGGACAGGTGCAGGAAATTACTCCGGCTCGTATCGCACCCGAAACTGCCAAGCGCGTGGCTGAAGAGACAAGCCGTATATACGACATTCTGCACTGCAACGGCATCATCCGCATCGACTATATCATCTCGAAGGATGCCGATGGCAATGATGTCATCAACATGATCGAAATCAACACTACTCCTGGCATGACCGCTACAAGCTTCATTCCGCAGCAGGTACGTGCTGCCGGACTCGACATCAAGGACGTGTTGACCGACATTGTGGAGAACCAGTTTTAATGAATTTTGAGTTTTGAATTTTGAGTTTTGAATTGGTCGGCTTCGCCGATGTTGAATTGTTCAATTGAGAATTTAGAATTCTCAAAATTCAAAACTCAAAATTCAAAACTCAAAATTGCCGAAGGCAACCAATTCAAAATTCAAAACTCAAAATTCAAAACTCACATATGGATATACATCAATTTGACGCTATCCGGCCGTTTGAGCCGGAAGAGTTGCCCGAAGTGTTCGACCGCCTGTTGCAGAACGAGCAGTTCAAGCAGGTGTTGGCCTATCTTTATCCTGGAGTTCCGGTAGAAATGATTGGTCAGAAGATGCACCAGTGTCGCACAAACCTTGAGTTTCAGAAGGCTTTCTGCTACGATTTCCTGCACAATCTTCTGGCTAAGGCAAGCCTCGGCATTGACTCTGATTTCCAGAACATCGACCTCAAGCGTCGCTACACGTTCGTGAGCAACCATCGTGACATTGTGCTCGACTCGGCTCTGTTGCACAAACTGCTGTTTGACGCAGGTTGCGACACCACAACAGAGATTGCCATCGGCGACAATCTGTTGAAGTTGCCGTGGGTGAAGGACATCGTGCGCATCAACAAGTCGTTCATCGTGGAGCGCTCGTTGTCAATGCGTCAGATGCTTGTATCGTCCAAACGACTGTCTGACTATATGCACTTTGTCATCAACGAGAAGCACGACAATGTGTGGATAGCACAGCGTGAGGGTCGCGCCAAGGACTCTAACGACCGCACGCAGGAGGCTATTCTCAAGATGATGACAATGGGTGGTGAAGGCTCAGTGAAGCAACGTCTGCTGTCGCTCCATATCGTTCCGCTTGCCATCAGCTACGAGTTCGACCCCTGCGACTTTCTCAAGGCCCAGGAGTTCCAGCTGCGTCGCGACGTTGAGGGATGGAAAAAGGGACCGATGGACGACGTCATCAGCATGCAGACCGGCATTATGGGATTCAAGGGACATATCCATTACCATTGCGCTCCTTGCATCGATGAGTGGCTCGAGCAGTTGCCCGACGATATGCCAAAGGCTGATTTCTACAAGGCTGTGGCTGAACATATCGACAACGAAATATGGCGTGGCTACCGGCTCTATCCGTCCAACTACGTGGCTCTCGACCTTCTCGAAGGCACCAAGGCTCATGCCGACCGCTACACCGATGAGGACCGTCAGCGTTTTGAGGCTTATCTGCAAGGTCAGATGGCTAAGATTCAGTTGCCGAATCCCGATGCCGGCTTCCTGCGCGAGCGCATTCTGACCATGTATGCCAATCCCGTAAGAAACCAGTTGAGCGTACTATAGCAGCTTGTCGAAGTTAATCATATAGCGAAGCATTATTGCCGATGAAAATCAGAATATTACTAATGGCTGTGGCAGTCGCCATGCTTGCATCGTGCGAGCACGACGGTTATGAGTCGGGCGACGGCAGTTTGTCGTATCTCACGGCTGAACTGGTTGTGCTGCACACTGCGTCCAACCGCTCGGCTACGTCTGCCGACCTTGACAATGGCACCACGCTCAGCATCAGCAATCCCTTCACTACGTCGTGGATGGCAAAGGCTGATACCATATACCGTGCTCTGCTCTACTACGATGTGGCAACCGACGGCAGCAAGACGGTGAAGGCTCGTTCGGTGTCGGCAGTGCCGGTGCTTAGGCCGATAGACAAGAATAAGGTGACGGAAATGCACACCGACCCGGTAGGCATTGAGAGTGTATGGGCTGCCAAGAGCGGATATATCAATATGTCGTTGCTTCTGAAGGCTGGCAAGACCGACGGCGAGGATGCCGTCCAGACGCTCGGGCTTGTCGACTGTGGCACGACTGAAGGCGATGATGGCAAGCGCACACGTCACCTTAAGCTTTATCACGACCAGGGCGGTGTCCCCGAGTATTACACTGTGCAGCGCTATGCCAGCATCGACATTAAGGATTTGGGCGATGTCGACGCTGTAAGCATCACGGTGAATACATATAATGGTGAGGTGATAAAGACATTTGATTGTAAATAATGAGGTAGTGTCTCTGTCTTGACATTACGCTAATACAAAAAATAAGGAGGCTGTGGCATCTCGCCATAGCCTCCTTTCATTTATGTGGAAAATCGAAATCTTAGTAGTTTTCAGCCTTAAGCTCGAAGTAGCTTTGCGGATGCTTGCACACCGGACAAAGCTTCGGAGCCTGCTTGCCAACAACGATGTGGCCACAGTTGCGGCACTGCCAGATGCAGTCGCCATCGCGTGAGAATACAACTCCGTCCTCAATGTTCTTCAGCAGTTTGCGGTAGCGCTCCTCGTGGTGCTTCTCGATAGCGCCAACGCCACGCATTGCCGCGGCAATCTCTGCAAAACCTTCCTCGTCGGCTTCCTTAGCCATACGGTCGTACATATCGGTCCACTCGAAGTTCTCGCCCTCGGCAGCAGCCTTAAGGTTAGAGATTGTGTCCTTGATGGCGCCGCCCTCAAGATACTTGAACCACATCTTGGCGTGCTCCTTCTCGTTCTGTGCAGTCTCCTCGAAGAGTGCTGCTATCTGCTCGTAGCCTTCCTTGCGTGCCTTAGATGCGAAGAATGTATATTTGTTGCGTGCCTGTGACTCGCCTGCAAATGCCTCCATGAGGTTGCGCTCGGTCTTTGTTCCTTTGAGATCTTTCATAATTTTATTGTATTTATTTGTTTCTGACGCAAAGATACGAATTATATTTGAATCAGCAAAGAAAAATTGTAAAAATTACAAAGTTATTTTTGTTACATTACTATTTCCCTTTTGCATCGCATTTGTAATACTCTTGTGCAAGGTCTGTTATTTCGCTGGGAATGAGTCGGGTTATGTCTTTTCCCTCGTTGATGTATTGTCGCACGAGAGTTGAACTGACGTCATATAATCCAGTATCAAAAATTTTGACTGTTTGTGGCAGTCGGGCGGTATCAATAGGGTATCCCGTGCGTGGATAAATGGCGATAGGATAGTGGGCAATGATGTCGTCGGCGTGATACCAGCGGTCGAACACAGCCCAGTTGTCAGCCCCAATGAGTAGTGTAAACTCACGTTCGGGATAGTCGCGGGTAAGCGATTGCAGCGTGTGCCACATGTATGACGGACGTGGCAGGTGAAATTCGTAGTCACAAGCCTTAAGTTGTGGGTACGGTTGAAGTGCCATGCGGGTCATGTCGAGGCGCAGTTGCTCGTCGAGCAGGTCGGCAGAATGCTTCAGAGGGTTTTGTGGCGACACCATAAGCCACACTTCATCGAGTCCGGCAAGCTCTATCATCTTGCGCGCGATGGCTATGTGTCCGTTGTGAATGGGGTTGAACGAACCGCCGTATATGCCAGTCTTTATCTTCTTCATTGTATATTCTGGAAATGATGGTTTAACCTTTTTATTATTGACTTTTAGGGGTTGGTTTGCAGGTGTATTCGCTCGGGAAAACAAAAGGAGTCCTTTTACTATACAAATGTAGCCCTTTTACCTTGCAAAAGGACTACATTTGCAAGGTAAAAGGGCTACATTTGGAATGCAAAAGGGGTACATTTGCAAATCAAGGGTAGTTTTGTATTGATTATTTGATGAAATCCTTCACTATTTGAAGCGTTTCCTCTACTGCCTTGTCGAGATTGTCGTTGATGACAATGCGGTCGAACTTAGATGCCTGCGACAACTCGAATGTGGCACGCTCGATGCGCTGCTCGATTACTTCGGGAGCGTCGGTGGCGCGTCCGGTGAGTCTACGGCGCAGTTCTTCGATAGATGGCGGCTGTATGAAAATGCTCAGCGCGCGGTTGCCATAATACTGCTTGATGTTGCAACCGCCCTTTACGTCAACGTCGAACACTACGTTCTCGCCACGTGCAGCCTGCGTTTCCACTTGCTGCTTCAGCGTTCCGTAGAAGCGGTCTTGATAAACCTCTTCGTATTCAAGGAACTCGTCGCGGGCTATACGCTCACGAAATTCTTCGGGAGTGATGAAGAAGTACTCCACACCGTTTTGCTCTGTACCACGTGGCTGACGCGATGTGCATGATATGGAAAAAGCCAGATGCAACTCCGGGTGTTGCATCAGTCGGTTGATGATTGTGCTCTTGCCGCTGCCACTTGGAGCGGAGAAGATAATGAGTTTGCCCATAGGGAGTTTTGAATTTTGAGTTCTGAATGTTGAATTTTGAATTTGTCGGCTTTGCCGATTTGGAATTGTTCAATTTAGAATTATTCCCTTTGGGAATTTTGAATTTTGAGTTTTGAATGTTGAATTGTTCCCTTTTAATTCAAAATTGGATAATTCAACATCAGCGCAGCCGACCAATTCAACACTCAACATTCAACATTCCACATTTCTTTAAAGCGCGTTCAGCACCTGCTCCTTAATCTGTTCCAGTTCGTCCTTCATCTTGACGACGATGTTCTGCATCTCGGCGTTGTTGCTCTTCGAACCGGTTGTGTTGATTTCGCGACCCATTTCCTGTGCGATAAATCCGAGTTTCTTGCCCTGGCCGTGTCCTTCTGCCATCGTCTCGCGGAAGTATCGCAGGTGATTGGCAAGACGTTGCTTCTCCTCACTGATGTCAAGTTTCTCGATATAGTAGATGAGTTCCTGCTCAAGTCGGTTCTTGTCATACTCCACGTCTGGTATCTGTTTGAGTCCATCGACAATGCGTGCGCGTATTTTTTCAACACGTGCCTTCTCGAATGGCTCGATGCTGAGCAGAAGTTGCTCTATATTGTCAATCTTTTCGCCGAATTTCTTCTCCAGCGCAGCGCCTTCCTGTGTGCGGAATGCAACGAGCTGGTCGATGGCTTCGTTGATGGCGGCATTTGCCACCTGCCACTCTTCGGGAGTGAGCGTTTCGGTTTCAGCCTTCGACATGATGTCGGGCATGCGCAGAAGAGTGACAAACCAGTCGGCAGGCAACGGAATCTGGCACTGCTCAGCCACGTTCTTTATCTGCTGGCAGTAGTTCTTTGCCAGTTCGGTGTTGATGTTTGTAGCGTCTGTGTCGGCATCCTTCTCCACCCAAATGGCGAAGTCGACCTTGCCGCGCAGCAAGTGCTGCTGTATGTTCTGACGTATTTCCATCTCCTTTTCGCGATAGAGCGGTGCTATACGAGTTGACAGATCAAGCGCCTTGCTGTTGAGCGACTTTATCTCAACGTTGATTTTCTTTCCGTTAAAGACTGCGACAGACTTGCCGTAGCCAGTCATTGATAGTATCATATTTATTATATATGTGTAACTGTGGGTTGTTTAGTCACGATTGTTGCCGAATATGCGCAGCAGATAGAGGAAGAGGTTGATGAAGTCGAGATAAAGACTCAAGGCTCCAATGAGTGCAAGCTTCTGTGTACTCTCGCCTGCATCGGGCGCAGCCTGGCACATCTGCTTGATCTTCTGGGTATCGTATGCGGTGAGACCTACGAATACGAGTACGCCAACGTAGCTCAATATGAGGTCGAGACCACTGCTACCCACGAACATATTGACTACTGAGGCGATGATGATGCCCAACAATGCCATGAACAGAAGCTTACCCATTGAGGTGAGATCAGTCTTGGTTGTGTAGCCTACGAGCGCCATTGCGCCGAATGTTCCGGCTGTGATGAAGAACACTTTGCCGATAGTTGCTACCGAGAAAGCGAAGAATATCGTCGACAGAGTGGCACCGTTAACTACCGAATACAGAATGAACAGCAGCGTAGCTGTCGACAATGACAGGCGGTTGATGGCACCGCTGATGGCAAAAACGAGGGCAAACTCGGCTATGATAAGTCCGAAGAAGGTCACCTTGCTTGAGAATATCAGCGACAGAATTGTAGGCGATGTAGCCACACCGTAGGCTGTGAGGCCCGTTATAGCAAGTGCGAGTGTCATCCACACGAATACTTTGCGCATGAGTGCGGGGAAAGCTGTGGACATAGCGTAATCTTTGTTGCGCAGCGAGTCAACGTCGTACCAGTTTTCTTGTTTCATAATTGTTGTCTTAATTGGTTTGTACTTTTATTATAAATATATGGTGTAGGGCGTATGCCCTACCATATATTTGGCAAATAGCGTGCCGAAACATTACATTATGCCAATCCACCTCAGCACGTCGTTGAGGTTGGCTACAATCATAAGCAGCATCAGTATGCCTATGCCGATGTATTCGGCTCGTATCATGAAGTTTTCCGACGGTTTGCGGCGTGTTATCATCTCGTAGAGCAGGAACAGCACGTGTCCGCCGTCAAGAGCCGGAATCGGCAGTATGTTCATGAATGCGAGGATGATGCTCAGGAATGCTGTCATGAGCCAGAACTTATGCCAGTTCCATACGTCGGGGAACATGCTGCCTATCGCACCGAATCCTCCGAGCGACTTGGCGCCCTCGGCTGAGAATATGTATTTCATATCGCCGACGTATCCAGAGAGCACGTTGCATCCGTACTTGATGCCTGCAGGGAAGCTCTCGAAGAATCCGTATTCGATGTGTGTCACCTTGTCGGCTGGCAACTGTGGCATATATCCGAACTTCAAGTCGTCCTTGAGCACGCCCTTGCGTGTCAGTTTGCATGTCTGTTCGCCTGCCTGGCGAGCCAGAGTGACTGTAACGGTCAGCGCCTTGAGGCTGTCCTGATGTGTCTTGGCATAATCGAGCACGTCATCGATGCGTCCTACTTCATACTGGAAGTCGTTGAACGATGTGATGCGCTTGCCGTTGAGCGAAGTGATGATGTCGCCCTTGCGGAATCCCATGTGCTCTGCCAGCGAGCCGGAAAGCACGCTGTCGACGCGAGCCTCGATGAACTGGGTCAAGAATGGAGGTGTCGACTTGAACATATTGAGCAAGTCGAGGTCGCCGGGCATATCTATGCTCACCTGCTTTCCGTCACGAATGACGTAAGCCTTGTGCGCTGTTGCCATCTCGCGGAACATGTCTGCACCGAATTTCTTGAACTCGCCCTGGTCTGTTCCTACAAGAATGTCGCGATCCTGGAATCCGAGAGCTTTCGCCTCCTTGTTGAACTTCATGCCGAGCGGCATGTCCTTAGGCTTCACATAGTCGTCGCCCCATGTGAAGAGACACATTGCGTAGAGGAACAAAGCAAGCAGGAAGTTGACCAATACGCCACCTATCATAATCAGCAGACGCTGCCATGCAGGCTTCGAACGGAACTCCCAAGGCTCGGCAGGCTTCTGCATCTGGTCGGTATCGAACGATTCGTCAATCATACCCGCTATCTTGCAGTAGCCACCCAGAGGCAGCCAGCCTATACCATATGTAGTGTCGCTCTTGCGAGGCTTGAACTGGAAGAGGTGAAACCAAGGGTCGAAGAACAGGAAGAACTTCTCGACTCTTACGCCGAAGAGCTTTGAGAAGAAGAAGTGTCCGCCCTCATGGAGCAGCACAAGGATAGATATTGCCAGCATGAACTGCAGCAATTTGATAAGGAAGATTTCCATTAATTATTGATTCGTAATGATTATTATTGTTTGAATATTACAGCATTGCGCTGGCAATGCGGCGTGCCTCGGCGTCCGATGCTACATAGTCGTCGTATGTAGGACGTGCTATGAACGTAGCTTTCTGCATGGTCGCCTCGATAATCTCGCCCATCTGAAGGAACCCGCAACGGTCGTGACGGAACGCTTCGTTTACTATCTCGTTGGCAGCATTGACGATACACGGCATATTTCCGCCCTGATTGATTGCCTCGTAAGCCATCTGCAGACAGCGGAACTTCTCCATATCTGGCTCGAAGAATTCGAGTGGCTGCTTGAACAGGTCGAGTCGGTCGCCATTCAGTGGCAATCGGTCGGGGTAAGAGAATGCATACTGTATGGGCAGACGCATGTCGGGAACGCCCAGTTGTGCCTTGACGGCACCGTCGCTGAACTGTACTGCGCTGTGAACTATTGACTGCGGGTGAACGAGAACTTGTATGCGGTCGGCGCTGACACCGAACAGCCACTTCGCTTCAATTACCTCAAAGCCCTTGTTCATCATCGAAGCTGAGTCGATAGTTATCTTCGCGCCCATGTCCCATGTAGGATGTTTCAGCGCGTCGGCAGCCTTAACGTCGCGCATTTGTTCGAGAGTGAACTTGCGGAAGGGGCCGCCCGATGCAGTAAGCAATATCTTGTCGATTTCGTTTCTTCCCTCGCCCACCAGACTCTGGAATATGGCTGAGTGCTCGCTGTCTACCGGCAGGATATTGACACGATATTCATTTGCCAGCTGACAAATCAGTTCGCCAGCAACGACCAATGTCTCCTTGTTGGCAAGGCAGATGGTCTTGCGAGCCTTAATGGCATGGATTGTGGGCGACAAACCTGCATATCCCACCATAGCGGTGAGCACCATGTCGATTGGCTGGGCCTCTACAATCTCGTCGAGAGCCTTCGCTCCGGCATAAACCTTCACCTCCGGGCAGTCTGCCAACAGTGCTTTGAGAGCCTCGTAGTGCTGCTCGTTAGCTATGACTACAGCCGCCGGGCGGAATTCGCGGGCCTGTTCAGCCAGCTTCATATATTGGTTGTTGGCCGTGAGGCAGTACGCCTCGTAACGGTCGGGATGTTGCTTGATTACGTCCAGGGCCTGAGTACCGATTGAACCGGTAGAGCCGAGGATGCAAATTTGTTTTTTCATATCTCTATTATCAGTTGAGGCGTTTATATATCCAGCAAGCCTTCGGGCAGCTGCATTGTTAACTGTCTGTGCTCGGTGTCAACGCTGGTAATCAGTTCGTCGCTTGCCGGGATGAGGATGTCGTCGCCTTTGGCAGTGACAAGTTCGAAGAGCGTGTTGATGGTAGAGTCGTCTACCGAGTGTATCTCGCCCACTGTCTTGCCCGAAGTGGCATCCACCACATGAAAGCCCACAATGGCAGCCCACGAAAGCGAGTCGGAATCAGAATCGCTATGTTCGCGTGGAAAGTACACATCGCATCCTGTCAGGGTACGGGCCTTGTCCTGTGTGGTCACATCTTCAAACCGTACAAGAGCCGTCTCGTCCGTCTTAAAGCGGTACTCGTCCATAAAGAACGGCACCAGAATGCCGTCCATGTCGAGAATGAGGTAGTCGGCATCGGTACGGTCGAACACGTCGTCGTCGAAGTGGAACGACACTTCGCCGTCAACTCCGTGCGGTTTGCCTATGCGTCCGATTTTATATACAGTTTCTTTCTTTATCATATTATTGTTAGCTGAGCTTTGCCTATGCGGTCTTACTCTCTTCTGATCTTGGCACCCAGAGCGTTGAGTCGGCCCTCGATGTCTTCATAGCCACGGTCGATCTGGGCTATGTTGTCGATGCGGCTTGTACCCTTGGCGCCCATTGCTGCGATGAGCAGAGCGATACCGGCACGTATGTCGGGGCTTGTCATTCTGCGGGCGCGCAACTGTCGTTTGCGGTCATGGCCTACGATGACGCATCTATGCGGGTCGCAGAGGATAATCTGGGCACCCATGTCAATCAGTTTGTCGACGAAGAACAGACGGCTCTCGAACATCTTCTGATGTACAAGTACCGAGCCGCGAGCCTGGGTTGCCACCACGATGAGCACCGACAGGAGGTCAGGAGTAAGTCCCGGCCACGGCGCATCGGCCAAAGTAAGGATTGTACCGTCGATGAATGATTCGACGATGTAGTGTGGCTGTCGCGGGATGAAGAGGTCGTCGCCCTCCACCTTTATCTTGACTCCCAGTCGGCGGAATGCGTCGGGAATGATGCCAAGTTCGCGTACGGCGCAATTCTTTATGCGTACGCCGTCGCCCACCATTGCTGCCATACCGATGAACGAGCCTACCTCGATCATGTCGGGAAGAATACAGTGCTCGGCACCGTGCAATGACTTGACTCCGACAATGGTTATCAAGTTGGAAGCTATGCCCGAAATGTTGGCGCCCATGGCGTTAAGCAGGTGGCACAACTGCTGTACGTAAGGTTCGCAGGCAGCGTTGTATATAGTAGTAGTGCCTTCAGCCAGCACGGCAGCCATAATGATGTTGGCGGTACCCGTTACTGAAGCCTCGTCGAGCAACATATATGCTCCCTTGAGATGTTGCGCATCAATGTTGAACACCTTGCGCTCCTCGTCGTTGACAAACTTGGCTCCGAGATTCTTGAAGCCCAGAAAGTGGGTGTCAAGACGTCGGCGTCCTATCTTGTCGCCGCCCGGTTCTGCCACGGCGGCGTGTCCGAATCGTCCCAATAGCGGTCCCATGAGCAGCACGCTGCCTCTGAGAGCGGCACATTTCTGCACATACTCGTCGCTGTCGAGATATTCGAGGTTGATGTCATCGGCCTGGAATGTATAGTCGTTGCGCGAGTTGCGTGTCACCTTTACACCGATTTCTTCGAGCAACTTGATAAGGTTGTTGACGTCGAGAATGTCGGGTATGTTGGTGATGTGCACCGGTTGGTCGGTGAGCAGCGTAGCTGCAATCACCTCAAGTGCCTCGTTTTTGGCTCCCTGCGGAGTGATGGTTCCGCTGAGTGTATGTCCACCCTCGATTATGAATGTTTCCATAGCAATGGTCTTGATGTTAGAGTGAGTGTGAGTATGTGTGAATATTTATCTGCGGCGGCGCTGCTTGCGCTCTGGCGTACGGTTTTGTGTGCGTTCGAACTTGAAGTTGTCGAGGTCGAGCTGTACGTTTCCGGCTGTATATCCAGCCAAGTCTGACGCCACCTTTTCGTTGTCGCTCGAACCGTGTCCCCACTGTACGAGGTCGCGTTTCATCTGGTTTGCCACGAGACGTATCAGTTCGGTGCGTTCCGGTCCTTGCGGCATTGTCTTGAGCATGTCGAACACTTCGAACATCAGTCCGCCGTAGTGGCGCACCGGAATGCGGCGCATGGGGTATGGTATGGGCTTTGGCTTCTCGAGCATTGAGCGTGCCTCGTTGATGTCGAAGGGATAGTCGATGTCGAGTTTGAACTGGCTCATCAGTGCCAGGTGGTCCCACAGCTTGCGACGGAACGATTCGGCGTCGCCCGTACGAGGTATCATGCGTTCCATAACGGCAATGATGGTGTTGGCGCAACGCTGTCGGTCGGCGCGGTTGGGCAGCGCCACGCAGTGGTCTACCATCTGTTGCACCTCACGTCCGTATTCGGGCAGTATGAGGCGTTCGCGCTGTGTATTGTAGTCGAGTCCTTTTATATTCATATTACTATAACAATTTCTTGGGCTGATGGGCCACGAAGTCCTTCAGATAGAACGGAACAAAGTATGCCACGTCCTCGTATTTCTCTTGAGCAATGCGTCGTTCGGCTATCGGGAACATCCATTTTGCCAGCGGCTCTACGCCCTTGATGAGTCGTGCATTGGGATGATTGATCACCTCCATGCACTTCTCGGCTCCGTTGCCGAAGAAGTAAACGGGGCCGCGGTCGAGATATTCGCGATAGGTTTCGGCGTCTACTACATCTGCCTGGATGCCTCGCACCTCGTGCAGGGCGCGGTCGTACACTGCCGAATAAACCTCCATGCGGCGTGCGTCAATCATGGGGCACAGCAAGGCGCCCTCCTCTACCTCCTCACGCAGAAGCACCGGGACAGCCATAAGTTCGAGTGTAGGCACGGCGATGAGCTTGAGGTCCTGTCCGAAGCAGATGCCCTTTGCCATCGATGCGCCAATGCGCAGTCCGGTATATGAGCCCGGACCGCAGCTGACAGCCACTGCGTCGAGCGGAATGGCGTGACTGTCGGCAAACGACAGCGCCTCGTCGACAAACGTGCCGAGCTTCACTGCATGGTTGGGACCCTCGTGGTCTTCTTGGGAGAAAATACATGCTCCGTCCTGACTGACGGATACTGAGCACACATCAGTGCTCGTTTCAATATTCAAAATACACGACATGCTAAAACTATTTTACTTTCGTGGACTTTGCTCCTAACCGTGTGGCTGCAAATACAAAACTATATGCCACTCTGGGTTAGCAGTGTCCTCAATATACATATATATATTGTTGGTGTGTGAAATATTTCAGTGCAAAGATAGTGTAAATCGTGCGCATTACAAAGAGAATTTCTTCATTTTTGGTTAAAAACAGTTTGAGGGTTGGCGTTTTGTATCTAATTATGAGTAACTTTGCAACAATTAGGATATACTAACATCAATAAATTTACCGAATGAAACATTCAAGACAAAGCCTTTTAATCCTGCTTCTTGCAGCGACATTGGCCCCTCAGCCCGCAGCTGCACAAAAGCGAGCCAAGGCAAAGAGCAAGACAATCGTTGACACACCTGTCTACAAGCAGGCGTCGCGCCCCATCGAGGAGCGAGTAGCCGACCTTCTGAGCCGCATGACCATTGAGGAGAAGATAGCACAGTTGCGCTGTCCGCTCGGATGGGAGATGTACACGAAGACAAGCGACAAAAGCGTTGAGGTGTCGCAGAAATTCAAGGACATAATGAGCAAGGCCCCGATAGGTTCGTTCTGGGCTGTGCTGCGTGCCGATCCGTGGACGCAGAAGACGCTGGAAACGGGACTTTATCCCGAACTTGCAGCCAAAGCCATCAACGCTTTGCAGAAATATGCAGTGGAGAAGACCCGTCTCGGCATACCTATTCTGTTTGCTGAGGAGACTCCGCACGGCCATATGGCAATCGGCACGACCGTATATCCTACGGGACTGTCGTGTGCCAGCACATGGAATGCCGACCTTATGCACAGCATGGGCGACGCTATGGGCCGCGAGGTGCGCTCGCAGGGCGGCAATGTGGGCTACGGTCCCGTGCTCGACGTGGCTCGCGAGCCGCGATGGTCGCGTATGGAAGAGGGCTTCGGCGAAGACCCTTGGCTGGCTTCGGTGCTCGGTCCGGCTATAGTTAAGGGCATGCAGGGCGAGGCATCTGACGGCCAGCACGTGTTCAGCACGCTCAAGCATCTTGCCGCATACGGCGTTCCTGCGGGCGGACACAACGGCAATGCGGTGCAGGTGGGCGAGCGTACGCTGCGCTCCGAACTGCTCCTGCCTTTCGAAAAGGCTGTCAAGGCAGGTGCTGCAACCGTAATGACATCGTACAATACCGTTGAGGGCGTGCCATGCACGTCCAATCGCTGGCTGCTCACCGACATGTTGCGTGGCGAGTGGGGATTCAAGGGCTTCACATATAGCGATCTTTACTCTGTCGAGACCATCGCTTCCAACGGCGCTGCCCGCGACAATTCCGAGGGTGCAGCTCTCGCCTTGAAGGCGGGACTGGATATGGACCTTGGCGGCGATGCCTTCGGCAACAATCTGAAGGCAGAACTTGAGAAGGGCGGAATAAGCAATGCCGACCTCGACCATGCCGTAGCCAATGTGCTCACGCTGAAGTTCAGCCAGGGATTGTTTGAAAATCCGTATGTCAATCCGAAGACTGCCAAGCAGGTGTGCCGTTCGGCTGAGCATCGTGCCATAGCCGAGAAGGTGGCTGAGGAGGGCACAGTGCTGCTCAAGAACGACGGTGTGCTGCCGCTGCAGAAGAATCTGAAGCGCATAGCTGTAATCGGTCCTAACGCCGATACTCCTTATAACCAGCTTGGCGACTACACCGCTCCGCAGGCACGCGAGGCTATTGTCACCGTGCTCGATGGCGTTAAGGCTGCCGTAGGCAAGCAGACTGAGGTGGTATATGCCAAGGGTTGCGCCGTACGCGACACTACTTCGGCAGACATTCCGGCTGCTGTGAGCGCTGCAGAGAGTGCCGATGCTGTGGTATTGGTGGTTGGCGGTTCGAGCGCGCGCGACTTCCGCACCAAGTATATTGCCACTGGCGCTGCCATTGCTTCAAAGGAAGTGCTCGACATGGACTGCGGTGAGGGATTCGACCGCTCCACTCTCGACCTCCTTGGCAAACAGGAGCAGCTCATTGCTGCCGTAAGTGCTGCCACAAAGAAGACGGGCAAGCCGCTCGTCGTGGTATATATCCAGGGCAGAACACTTCTGATGAACCAGGCAGCAGACAAGGCCGACGCTCTGCTCACGGCGTGGTATCCCGGCGAACAGGGCGGTAATGCAATAGCATCGTTGCTCTTTGGCGACGCCAATCCTTCGGGTCGTCTGCCGGTAAGCATTCCGCGCAGCGTGGGCCAGCTCCCCGTGTACTACAGCCAGGGCAAACTGCGCGACTATATGGACGCCGAGGCGGCACCGCTCTATCCCTTCGGCTACGGACTCTCGTACACTACGTTCGACTATTCGGGTCTCTCGATAGAGCGTCTGGCTTCTGCCGATGGTTCAGCTACGGCTCAGACGCAGTCGGCAGGCGTGCTTATGACTTCTGCCGACGGACTGCGCATGTCGGCAAGCCAGCCCCTTGCCAAGGTCAGACTCACCGTGAAGAACACCGGAAAGCGTGACGGTGCTGAGGTGGTGCAGCTCTATGTACACGACCGTGCAGCCTCGGTGGCACAGCCGCCCATTCAGTTGCGCGCCTTCAAGAAGGTATGGCTCAAGGCTGGCGAGTCGCGTCAGGTAGAGTTTACGCTTGGTTTCGACGAACTGTCAATCGTCGGTGCCGACATGAAGCGAGTGCTTGAGCGCGGCGATTTCGACATAATGGTGGGAGCCTCGTCGTCGGATATACGACAGAGCGGAGTGCTCTCGCTGTAGCATGGCAACTGACTTGTCGGACGATTTATAAACGGCTGATTTTCAAGTAGAAAACGGCTGCTCTGAAAATGTACCCCTTTTGGGTTGTAAAAGGACTCCTTTTGCACTCCAAAAGGGGTCTTTTTATGCACCAAAACGAGTCCTTTTGGAAGGCAAAAGGAGTCCTTTTGAAAAAGGGCAGGCAAACGGGCTGTGGGATAAGGCATAATTAACACATAAAGTTAGGGCAATTTCAGCATTTTTGTTATTTTTGCAAAACAAACAAGTTAAGATTTTATATGGAAATAGGTGATAAAGTATTAGTGTCTCCGGATTTGACACATAAGTCAGATTGGGAGAACGGTGAGGTTATAAAGGTCGAACAGAATTCCTTTGTCGGAGTGGTTGTTTCAGCTAAGACCGATGATGGGGATATCTTCTTCGGCTATCAGGACATGTTCAAACCTGCATAATTTCAACTATGTACGCCCTAAGTCTATACTTGTTTTAAAGAATTCATAAATGCAAATGGCACGAACCAGGATGTTGTTCCTTGTTCGTGCCATTTGCATATTGTTAGCTTGTAATATTAAGTGATATTACTTCAGCTGCATTTTCAGGGCCTTTCCTTCTATCAGCTGACGGTGAGCGATACGGAAACCGTTGAGTTTCTTTCCACCGATTGTTATTGATTTGATGTACTGCTGCGACGGCGATGTGCGGTCGGTCTCGATGGTTATGTCACCGTTGGGGTAGAACTTGGGGTCGAGATGCAGCGTCACCTTGTCGAATGCGGGTGTGGTGAGTGTGTACGACGGGTCGCCGGGGTTGTCGGGATATAAGCCTATCATCGAGAATATGGCCCAAGCCGACATAGTTCCGGTGTCTTCGTTGCCCGGAATGCCGTCGGGACGTGTCGTATAGTACTTCTTCAGCAGTTCGCTTACGGTCTTCTGTGTGCGCCATTCGTCGCCCTTGAAGTAAGAGAACAGGTACGGATAGGCAATGTCAGGCTCGTTGGCGGGGTCGTACAGACCCTTGTCGAACACCATCTGCAGCTTGTCGACAAACTTGCGTTGTCCGCCCATCATCTTAGCCATACCCATTACGTCGTGCGGAGCATAGAATGTGTAGTTCCATGCCGATCCCTCGTGGAATCCGGGGCAGTTCTCGAAGTTGGCTCCGGCTTCCGGATTGAACGGTGTGAGGAACGATCCGTCCTTCTGTATCGGGCGCAGCGTGCCGCTCTCCTTTGAGTAGTAGTGCTTGTAGCCGAGTGCGCGCTGGCGGAAAAGCTTGGCATCGCTGTTGTGACCGAGTTCCTTGGCGAGTATCGACAGGGCGTTGTCGGCAAGATAATATTCCAGAGCGTGCGATACGGAGTTGTCGCCCGACATGTCGGCAGCGTAGTATCCGAGTGGAACATAGCCTTTCTCGATGTACGGATCGATGTCGGGGCGCATCTTGTTGACCTTGCCCGGTAGGGTAGCCGATGTGCGGAACGCCTTGTAGGCAGTCTCGATGTCAAATCCACGCAGGCCTCGCATGTAAGCGTCGGCAATGTAAGGTATGGATGGGTCGCCCTCCATTGTCCATGTCTCGCGGCCGAACAGCTCCCACTTGGGCATCCATCCCCACTCGCGATACATGTCTATCATCGAGTTGATCATGTCCACCTGCTTGTCAGGATAGAGCAATGTCTCGAGCTGCGAGAGGTTGCGGTAGGTGTCCCAGAGCGAATATATGGTGTATCTGTTGCCGTTGGTGTGGCCGTTTTCGTTGCTCTCCATCTTCGGATATTTTCCGTCAACGTCCTGAAGCACCGTCGGGTGAATCTGCGAGTGATACAGCGCGGTGTACAATATGCGTCGCTGGTCGTCGGTTCCGCCTTCAACGCTTATGCGGTTGAGCGTGTTGGCCCACTCGGCGCGTGTGTCTGCCACGGTCTTCTCGAAGTTGAAGCCCTGCTGTTCGGCGTTGAGATTGGCGCGAGCGCCCTCAATCGACACGAAGCTTACGCCCACCTGCACTTCAACCTGCTCGCCCTTGGCGAGGTCGTAAGTCATGTAGTAGCCTATGTCGTTGCCCGCCATGTCGCGGCCGTAGCCCGGATACAGCTTGTACTTGCCCTGATATGTGTCCCACTGGGCCTGCGCGTTGTGCAGGTCGGGCTGTTTCTTCCACATACCGAATGCTGCCGGCTTCTTGTTGACGCGCACTACGAAGTACATGGGGAACACGGCTTGCGGATTGTAGCAGAACGTGCCGAGCAGACGGGTGCCCTCAAACTCTGTATCGCTTACACGTCGCAGCGACGCACCGATTTCGTTTGTGAGTCCGTTGCCTAAGTTGAACAGCAGATTCGACTTGCCTCCGGGAAAGGTATAGCGTTCGATTGACGAGCGCATGGTAGCTGCCACCTCGCACTTGATGCCGTATTTGGTCAGAACGTTGCTGTAATAGCCCGGTCGTGCGGTCTCGTCCTTATACTCCGAGCCGTAGCTTCGGTAGTCGACGTTAAGCTCTCCCGAGGTAGGCATTGTCAGAAGTGTGCCCATTTCGGGACATCCCACGCCGCTGAGCGTCACGTGTGCGAAGCCCGTGAAATACTTGTTGTTGTACTCATATACCGCCGACCACCAGCGCGAGTCCTTGTCTTGCTGATTAAGGTCGGAACCCATGACGTTGAACGGCACCACCGACATGAGTCCGTGGGGGCGTATTGCGCCAGGATTGCAGATGCTGAAGTTGGTAGTTCCGATGAACGGGTCAACGTAGTCGACGTTGTCTTTGGCTGTAACACTGCCTGCCGAAAGCGCCAGCAATGCCGCAATGGCTAAATGCTTGAAATGATTCATATGTAAAAGTTGATTTAGATTTACGATTTGTTTCTGCAAAAATACTCAATCTGCACGAAATAAGCAAATAATAGTATTGCAAGTTAAATTAAATTAAAGACATTCAACATTTTAGTTATTATAACGTCAAATAGATAGGTTTGATGAAGTTTAGCTTTAACTTTGCAACCAAGTATCGGCTGAAAGCATCAGCTTGATGCCCTTATATAATATATAATGTGTAACAACGCTAATTAAACAACAATTATGAATATGAAGAAAGGAAACGTATTTGCAATTGCAATGATGGCTGGCTTGCTGACAATGGCAAGCTGTGCAAGCAAGAAGGATTTGGAAAACTGCCGTCTGGAGAACAAGGAACTCACCAGCAACTATCAGGATGCAAAGGAGTCGCTTGCAGCATCTAAGGCTCGTGTGTCTTCGCTCGAAGAGCAGTTGGCACAGCAGCAGGAACAGCTCAATCAGGCCAAGCAGGCTTACCAGTCGCTGCAGCAGTCGCTCGACAAGAGCTTGAACAATGCCAACGCCAACAACGTGAACATCTCGAAGCTCGTCGACCAGATCAATGAGTCGAACCAGTATATCCGCCACTTGGTTGAGGTGAAGTCGAAGAGCGATTCGCTCAACATGGTTCTCACCAACAACCTGACACGCTCGCTCAGCAAGGAGGAGATGAAGGAGGTTGACGTGCAGGTGCTCAAGGGTGTAGTATACATCTCGCTTGCCGACAACATGCTCTACAAGAGTGGTTCGTACGAAATCAACGACCGTGCTGCCGAGACTCTCAGCAAGATTGCAAAGATTATCACCGACTACAAGGACTACGAGGTTCTCATTGAGGGTAACACCGACAACGTACCCGTTAACACCAATGCTGCTTCGATGAAGAACATCCGCAACAACTGGGATCTCTCTGCTTTGCGTGCCTCAAGCGTAGTTCAGGCTCTGCAGAACCAGTATGGCGTAGACCCGAAGCGTCTTACAGCAGGTGGCCGTGGCGAGTATAATCCGGTGACAAGCAACTCTACTGAGGTGGGCAAGCAGCGCAACCGCCGCACCCAGATCATCATCACTCCGAAGCTCGACCAGTTCATGGACCTCATCGACAAGGCTCCTGAGGGCAGCAACTAATAGTGTAGACCAAACGTAAACAAACGTACATAAAAAACGGTGTGCCTCTTATTTGAGGTACACCGTTTTGTTTTTCACCTTATAGCTGATGCTTCCGGCTGTTGCTATGACTTGTAATATCTCGTCAAGATTCTCGCGGTCGAGATTGAGCGTACCGCAAAGCTGCAGATGTTTGACGCGTTCTGACTCTATGACAACGCTCACCTTGTATGCCCTCTCGATGGCTGTGATGATCTGATGTATCGTCATCTCGTCCATGACAAGCTCGCCCGATGTCCACAAACGCTTGTCGGCAGAGTAGCAACTGGTAGCCGTTATGCGTCCGGTGCGCTTGTCGAGCAGCGTCATCTGTTCGGGATGAATCACCACTTCGTGCTTGGGGAACTTCACCGAGGTTACTCCTACCTCGCCTTCGCACAACGTCACTTCGGCAGTAGGCTCTTCCGGATAGTCGCGGAAGTTGAACTTGGTGCCAATATCACGCACGCACATGTTGCTGCTGCATACCGACATGGGCATGTCCGAACCCTTGCCCACCTCGAAATATCCCTCGCCGTTGATGCGTACGTTGCGGTCGGTGATGCCGAAACCTTGCGAATAGCTCAGCTGCGAACCTGCGTTGAGCCATACGGCAGTGCCGTCGGGCAGCATCACCTTGGCTCGCGAGCCTGCCGGAGCCTCTACGTTGACCATGTTGGCGAAGCGGTCGGCGTATTGCTTGGTGTAGCGGTTGTAGCTCAGCCAGGTGCCAATCACTATGAGCGCAACGGCTGCCACGCTTGCTACTACGCGTAGTTGCAGGCGCAACCACGGGTGGTTGATGCTCCATAAGCGGTGCGATGCTGTTTCGTCGGTATCGTCTTCTTCCATCAGGGGCGCGTCTTTGTCTTGTGCAATGTGGCGTTCGAAACGTCTGTAGGCAGCTTCGTAGTCGAATGTTGAGGCTATGTCGCCACCGCCGTCAGCGTTCCATTCGCGCTGTTGCTGCTCGAAATACTGTCGGTTGGCGGCATCCTTTTCCATCCAACGCGACAGGGTGGCGATGTCGTCGGGCGACGCTGTGCCGTTGAACAGGCGCAGTATGATGTCGTCTATTTGTATGTCTGCGTATTCCATTTGCTTCGTTTTAGTTAAAAAATAGGTGTATCGCATGTACAGATACGGTACATGCTTTTTATAATAATGACAATTATAACAACCTGCAAGGGTAGTGTTTGAGCCATAAATTTCTCAAAATTAGCATTTTTCGAGCATATAGACAAGACATTCGGAAATAATAGTGTAACTTTGTATCAATATTCTTGAAAGCAACGGGAATAATATCGATACGAAATAATAAAAACATCAATATATGGGAAAAGTAATTCTTACAGGCGACCGTCCTACCGGTAAATTACATTTGGGCCACTATGTTGGCTCATTGCGCCGCCGTGTCGAGCTGCAGAACGCAGGCGACTTCGACCGAATGTTTGTGTTCATGGCCGATGTTCAGGCTCTGACCGACAATGCCGACAATCCTGAGAAGATACGCCAGAACATCATTGAGGTGGCTCTCGACTATCTTTCGGCTGGTCTCGACCCAACCAAATGCACGCTGTTCATACAGAGCCAGATTCCGGAACTGGCCGAACTGACTACATATCTTATGAATCTCATCACCGTTTCACGCGTACAGCGCAACCCGACTGTGAAGACCGAGATAAAGATGCGCAACTTTGAAGCCAACATTCCGCTTGGTTTCTTCTGCTATCCGGTAAGCCAGGCTGCCGACATTACGCTGTTCAAGGCAACTACAGTGCCTGCCGGCGAGGACCAGGAACCAATGATTGAGGTGACACGCGAGCTTGTTCGCCGCTTCAACCAGACATACAGCGAGGTGCTTGTAGAGCCCGAAATCATGCTGCCGGAGAATGCTACGGCACGTCGTTTACCCGGAACTGACGGCAAGGAGAAGATGTCGAAGTCGCTCGGCAACTGTATTTATCTCAGCGATTCGGCTGCCGACGTATGGAAGAAGGTGAAGAAGATGTCGAACGGAGCGCCTCGTATGAGCATGGATGAACCTGGAAATCTTGAGGGCAATGCCGTATTCACATACCTTGAAGCGTTCAGTACACCTGACGATTTCGCCGAGTTCTGGCCCGAATACAAGACCCTCGACGAGCTCAAGGAGCACTATGTGCGTGGCGGTATAGGCGACGGCACTTGCAAGAAGTTCCTTAACAATGTGCTCAACAAGACTCTTGAGCCGATGCGTGTGCGTCGTCATGAATTGGAGCAGGACATTCCCGAGATATTCAACATTCTGCGTAAGGGCACCGAGGCGGCTCGCGAGACTGCCGCACAGACAATGGACGAGGTGCGCAAAGCAATGCAGATTGACTACTTCAACGATATGGCGCTGATACAACAGCAGGCTGAGAAGTTCCGCTCAAAGTAATAGTCTTATTATAGTTGAGAGTTGAGAGTTGAAAGTTGAGAGTTATGATTACCGACGATTAGCATTTGTCGGAGCTATACATATCATAACTCTCAACTCTAAATTCTCAACTCTCAACTTTTTTATAAATCCTATTGTCCTCCCAAACGGTCGAAGAATACGATTATTTCTTCCCACGTCTTAAACTCATCGCTACCCCATTCGATTACCGTGCCCATAAATTCGGGTTGCGGAGCGGACGCAATGAGATAGTCGCCATATTGCAGTTGGCGAGCGTTTGAGAAGATGACGCGTCCCCAAGCCGGCGCACTCAGATACTGTTCTACCCACGCTATGTCGTCGGTCATTGCCGACGGATTGTTTGTGCATGATGGAGCCAGCACATAAACATTATAATTCTCAATAATCCTTTCATAAGCCTTGTGCATCGAAGCGGTCGCCTTGCCGTAGCCGTCGCGCAACGTTTCAATGTCAATGTACACCACCGGTCGCTCACGTCCTTCTTGACGGTCGTCTATATATCTGATTGTTGGTATGAGATAGTGCATTGCTACCTTGTCGGTAAGGCGGTGTTCGCCATGAAAATGTATGGCGGTAGGGTAGTGCTCGCTGAACAGTCCGAACGTATGCACAATCGGATCCTCATCGCCGAAGAGTCCTATCACACGCCCGCGTTCCTCGTCTGTTATGTCAGCAAAGCAATGGGTGGTCATCTCTTGATATTCCTTTATCAGTCCCTTTGTGACTATAAACTCCTGAACTCCGTCCTGACGTGGGTTCTGAAACACCTGCTTGCCAGTGAATTTCGACATAGTTTCGCCCATTTCGAAAGCTGGGTTGACCAATATACGGTCGTATCCTTTAAGCATTTCGGTGTACATTCCGCCCATCGACGTGCCAATAATGAGGTCGGGCTGTTCCTCTTCGCACATTTGGCGAAGCATCTGTATGCCTTCTTCGGGATGCAAAGGGATGTCGCGTGCAACAATCGTTGCTTCAGGCATCAGCGTACGCAGCATGGTCACCGTGCCCGATTGTGCCGATGAGGCGAATCCGTGTACATACATAATCTTCTTGCCCGCCATGAGGTCGGGGTATTGCTTTATTACATAAGTTTCGTTTTGAGCCATATTTTTGTATCCTTTATATGAATGGGCTAATTATTTATTGTATCCTGAATTTGTTCTTTAGTCAATCCCGTATATTTTATTACAAGCTCTATGTCTACTCCGTCAGATATCATGCGCTGAGCCGTTGCCAAGTTTGCAAGATTGATTCCCTCGGCTCTTCCTTCAGCCCTTCCTTTTGCCTCTGCTGTATCTAGTGAGTTTTTAATATCGCGATACGCTTTTAAACTGTCCTCATATTCACGTAATTCCGTCGGCGAGAAGCGAGCTATAGCAGCTGCATCAAACAGTTTTGTGAATATTTTCTCGCGTAAAGCATCTGGGCGATTATCAAGTCGTGATAAATTTTTGAGAACGTACATCCATTTGTCCGACAATGAAGTCAACTCATCGTCGGTTTTGTCGAATCGTCCAACTTCGACATACTTAAACATCAACTTAGCATTGAACACCTTATTCGTTTTTGTGTCCATTAAGGCTATAGTGTGAATGGTGTCAGAACTGTCGAAAGCTTCGTCGCTCATTTTGAAATTCAACAAGGCAACAACATACACTTTCTTTAGGCAAAAGTCCCAATCAGAGCCTTTAGGAGCCTGCTCTCTGATGGGGAATGTTGAGTAAAAAAGCGAACGGTCTTTAAAGAACGCTTGATAGGCGTTCTGCATTTCCACAATGAATTTTTCTCCTTGTTCGTTTTCGCAGTATACATCGAAGATGGCCTTGCGCTCTGTATATACGTCGCCCACATTCTCACTGTTGAGATACTTTACATCCTTTATTACTTCTTCTCCATCGAAGAGAGAGTTGAGAAAGTTTATAAGCAACTCCTTGTTGAGGTCTGTGCCGAATATACGCTTAAAGCCAAAATCCGTCAATAAACTGATATATCGTTCTTCTGACTGTCTCATAAATATAATATTTATAGCTTTATGGCAAAGATACGCCAATAAATCAGAATAATCAAACTTTTAAAACAAAAAAACGACTGACACTCGAAAGTGTCAGTCGTTCTGTGTACCCAGACCCGGGCTCGAACCGGGATGGGTTGCCCCACTGGTGTTTGAGACCAGCGCGTCTACCGATTCCGCCATCTGGGCATTGGCGTTTTTGCGTGTGCAAAGGTAGTATATTTTTTTTGTTCTGCAAAATTTTTTCCTAATAATTGTTCATTTAGGATAATTTCGTTTTAAAAACAAGGGTCCAACTTGGCGCTCTCGTTTAATATTCGTAACTTCGTATGCACTAAATAATCTCTTTCGGGATAAATCATGACAATATACCTAAATTAAAAATAATGACATGAAAGAAACAGAAAATAACTATTGTGTCATACTTGCCGGAGGCAAGGGCCGCCGTTTGTGGCCGTGTTCGCGCGAAGACCGTCCCAAGCAATTTGTCGATTTCTTCGGCACTGGACGCACGGCGCTGCAGCAGACTTACGATCGTTTTGCGCGCATATTGCCACCGGAGAACATCTTTGTTAATACTAATGAAGAGTATGCCGACCTTGTGCGCGAGCAGTTGCCTCAACTTGACGCAAGCCGAATGCTTGCCGAACCTATCCATCGTGGCACAGCTCCGAGTATGGCGTGGGCTACTCACCGCATCGTTCACATCAATCCTGAAGCCAATATCATTGTAACGCCAAGCGACCTTACCATCATCGGCGACGAACAGTTTAAGGAGTGCGTGGACCGTGCATTCTGTTTTGTGGCAGAACACAAACGTGTGCTTGCCATGGGAGTGAAGCCTTCGCGTCCGGAACCGGGTTATGGATACATCCAAATGGGCGAAACCGAGTGTGACGGTGTGTTCAGCGTGCAGTCGTTTACGGAGAAACCCGAGCGCGACTTTGCCAAAATATTCATGGATAGTGGTGAATTTCTGTGGAACACGGGCATGTTCATAGCCAACGCAAACCGCTTGGTTGACTGCTTCCGCACTCTGTTGCCCGTAGTGCTGCGCAATTATGACGACACTCATCCCGTCTTCGACTTCGAAGAGGAGAACCGCTTCGTTCACGACAACTTCCCCTCATATCCCAATGTGTCGCTCGATTCGGGCATACTTGAGAAGACTGACGGCGTATGTGTGATGCATTGCGACTTCGGATGGGCCGATCTCGGCACATGGCACGGCATATACGAGGCGATGCACAAGGGCGAAGGCGACAATGTTGTGATAAATACTGACGTGGTGCTCGACAATGCACGCGGCAACGTCATAAAACTTTCGGACGGCCGACTGGCTGTAGTGAGTGGCATTGACAACTGTATCATTGCCGAAGAGGGCAATGTTCTGCTCGTATGTCGTAAGGAAGACTCGTCGTCGAACGTGCGACGGCTGACCAACGAGATACAAATGAAGAAAGGGGAGGGGTATATTTAGAATATAAAAAGCCCCACCTCAAATAGAAGCCCTACCTCCAAACAGAAGCCCCACC
>ERZ1032078.64-NODE-64-length-34067-cov-7.147977_pt1 | contig 34067 bp, 27 predicted proteins | sample MGYA00517101_ERZ1032078 | MGnify/ENA primary metagenome ERZ1032078 (study PRJEB33719, sample SAMN04261301) | wastewater metagenome | biome: rural village; feature: human; material: feces | host: Homo sapiens | place: El Salvador | collected 2013-01-14 ... | reverse complement strand
GATCGGTCTCGGCATTCCTGCTGAACCGCTCTTCCGATCTGTCTGTATGGCGAAGCGTTCTTGTTCTTTAATCGCCTTGATGAACCTGAGGAGATTATCACGCCTGACTATCGTCTGAACAACGAGATAAGCATTTCTCTATCAGACGATGGTATTCGTCAGTTATCTACATACTGGAGCGATAAACAAGAGAAATTGAGGCCTTATCCCGAATGTACGCTCTGTCCATATTGTGCTGATTCCTGCGACTATAACCGACGGATATTATCCAAGGAGGTTGCGCGACGCATTTTCAGGAAGTATGTAGGGAAAGGTTGCAAAGATGCAGAACGGATGAAGTCGTTACTCAGAAAGATAACTACCGCAGTTAAAGAAGAACTCAATGACGAGCCGTTCTCTCGTGAGTTGTTGTCGTGCATTAAGGTTTATTTGTGGCGACATGTAAAGTATGACACAAAACTGAATGTGTCAAATGAGATAATTGAAAATTCACTATCTAAAAAGTAACATATGTGCGAATTTGACGGAGATATAAATAGTGGTAGCGATTCTACGCTTGACACCGTAGACGAATCCTCTACAGATTTTGGCTCGGATGATACGGGAGACGACTTTGTAGAAGACTCTGTTGATGATTCGGCGGATACAGATTCCGATGATTCTGGCAACTGGTCAGAGGATACAGAAAACGGAGGGAATGAGGCTTATGATATAGAGGATTCCACCTCAGATGAAGATGCGGAAGGAAGAGATAATGTGCCTTCTGAATTAGACACGACAGGTGAAAGTGGTTTTGATACCCCTCAAAACGAATATCCTGCGGGCGGTTTGTGGGGACCAGACCCTGATTATTATGGAGATGGTTCTTATGAAGGCATGTGGAATGAAGATACCTCTGCTGAGGAGGCCAACGAGCGTGCACGAAAGGAACTCGACGAATTCAATTGTCAGCAACAAGAGGATGCTGCCGAGGAGGAAGAGGAACAGGAGCGTATGCAAGAGGAAGAAGCCGAGGAACAGGAGCGTATGCAAGAAGATGAGGAAGATCTGGCAGAACGTCAGCGAGAGGAAGAGGAATCGTCCAAACGAGAGCAGGAGGAGGCCGAAGAGCAAGCCCGCACGCAAGAAGCAGAAGAAACGCAAAAGGCTGAAAACGATAAACTCGATGAAGAATATGCCGAGGATTCTGCATCTTTGGAAAGTCTTGATAATAAGCAACAGGATATACAAAACCAGATGAATGACACGCAAGAGGGATCATGGGAAGAAGACAATCTCCGGAATGAATATGACAGTCTGCAATCGCGCAAAACTGACATGAACGCCAAGATGGAGAATAACAGAGAAAAACGTAAGTAATAACAAAAAATCATATTATGGGGCTATTTAACAGACCAACAAATCCAACACCAGAGCAGAGCCATAGCATCTGCGAGGTAATTGAGAATCCTGGCAACAACACAGGACGTGGACTCATAGCATGGCGACATCCAAGCGAGAACTTCAATACGCACGCCAAACTGCTTGTAAGAGCAGGCGAAGAGGCTATCTTTGAGAATGGAGCAACAGAATGGGCAGTGTTTCCTGAACGCACAGAGTGTGAACTTCAAACACAGAACATAGCTGTTATCCGCAAATTTCGCGAGGCACTGTCTGGCGGCAAGAGTTATTTCCCTTGTCGTGTATACTTCATCTCAATAGAACAATATAAGATAGAATGGGGAACAAAAACGCCTATCGCCATGAATTGTCCTTTGTTGGGAGATGGTGTGCGTCTGCGTGGCAATGGAGAAATTTTCTTTAAGGTAGTTGACTCTGAACTATTTGCAGTAAAACTCCTCCGAGATAATATTGCATATACAACGGATGACTTACATGAGTTCCTCATGGGCGCAGCATATCAGAAAGTTTCCGCGCTAATTGCCAAGGAAATTAAGAACAGTGGCTTCAATGCGTTGGAAGTCGGTGCGGAAAAAGCAGAAGAGATTTCGAATCTATGTATTCCTGCCTTGCAAGAACTATTTAAGGAGTTTGGTATATATGTTACCAATTTCACCCTTGCAATACAGCCCGACGAAGAAGATGTACAAGAATACAAGCTACAGGTGAAGGCGCAAGTCCAATTGGCAAAAGGCGAGGCTCAAGCACGTGTTATTGGTGCTCAAGGCAAGGTCGCTGAGATGAATACAATGGGGGCTGCCTACACAACTATCAAAGGAATGGAGATGCTCCAGACTATTGCAGAAAATCCAGGCGCAGGAGGAGTGGCAAGTGCTGGCGCAGGCATTGGCATGGGTATGGCTGCCGGCAATGCTTTCGGCAACATCGCTCAGAGTGTATTCGGTGGTGCCATGCAACAACCTCAGCAACCACAACAACAGAATTTTGGAGGCCAAGGACGCTTTGGTGGCGAAGCTCCACAGCAAGCTGGCTCACAACCCGACCCAATAGAGTCGTTACAGAAAATGAAGGCCATGCTTGATGCTGGTCTTATAACGCAAGAAGTGTACGACAACAAGGTGGCAGAGATACTCAGTCGCATCTAACACACAGACATTATGAAAGCAACATTCCTAAAAATAATATTCTTCTCATTGTTCCTCATTGCGTTCAATGTGTTGTTCTTCTTCCTTTCGGGCACAGACAACCCACCGACGGTATGGGTAGCCTATGGCTTTATTCACTGGGCCTACCTGATGGTTCTCATCACTCCATTGCTCGGCACAAAGGGAAAAGATTCGTTCTATCTCAACGCCACGCTCTATTCTCAGTCCATCTCATACTTTGTTATAGAGTTCGTCGTAGGACTGGTATTTGTGTTTTGGCGCCCAGAGAGCATATTGTGGTCGGTGCTGTCGCAAAGTTTCCTGTGGCTGGTCTACATGGCCATTATCATCGGAAACGCATGGAGTAATGAGGTGACCGACAAGCAGACCGCCGAGCGCGCGAAGGCGCATGAGTCTATCACAGTGAACCGCATGGAACTGAAAAAACTCATCATGCAGATTGATGACATGGCTATCAGAAGGAAGGTCAGCGATATCTACGATATGCTGACAGCAAGTAACACCCGTCAAACGGTGGATTCTATCGGATATGATATGGAAATCAATAACAATATCAGTTTACTAAGGCAAGCTGTATATTCACATGATACAGAATCCATCAGTAATATCGTGGAGAAGTTGAAAGTTCTTGCCTTACAAAGAAAGGCAGAGCTGAAGTATGCACATTAACATTTCATTCAATATCAACATCTTAAATTTAACGTAGTATGGCAGAAAACCTAAAACTACATGTCTTGCAGTGTCCTAACTGTAGACATGCCATCGAGACATTCAGTCCATTCAAGGCAAGCACCAAGTGCCCGAGCTGTGGAACTGTAATCAGTAATCCCAATTTTATTACGAAGGAGGCAGACCTTCCTTCGCGCATGATTCCGTTCACGACCCAGGAGAGTGACTTCGAGCAGGCACTAGTCAATACGCTCATTGGGCAGGACTATGTTCCGAAAGACATCTTCCAGGCCATCAACACCGATGCTGTGTTCCGTGCCTACCTTCCAATGTATCTGTTCGAGGGTACTTATCAGGCCTCTTGGAGTTGTGAGTCTTCCTACGAAGACCAGAAGGTTGATATTAGCCGTAATTGGACTGACAGTGGCAAGACTATTTCTACTAAGACCGTGAAGAAATGGCGTCCTCAGAATGGCAATGCATCAGGCAACTTCGCTTTTCTATGTCTGGCTAATGAGGGAGACAAAAGTCTTCCCGAAGAACTGCGCAATTTCACAAACCAGTTCCCCTACGACGTTATGCTTTCAAAGGAGTTCAATGGTGAACTGCTTACAGAAGATGACGAGAGACTCGTGACTGTATCCCGCAACGCAGATGCCACAATAGTATGGCAGAAACACGGAAAGGATCTTGTTGATGAGACAGCACAGCGTGCAGCTCTCAACCAGATAGGTGATCAGGAAATCCGTAATTTCCGTGCATCCTCAAGTTTCAATCTGACCACCAAGGGAGATTATTTGCTTGTTCCTTTCTGGTTCGTCTATTATAATTACAATAACCAGCGTTACAACTTTATGATGGACGGCACTGGTCAGCACTGGTCATATTCTTATCCTCAGGATCAGGAGATGATTGACTTTGTCAACGGCAAGGAGAAGATTAAGAAGTATGTAAAGTGGTGCTGGCTGCTCACCTTCGTATTGTTCTACTTCTTCAACTTTACTGTAGCTGCAGTTTACTTCGTTCTATGGCTTATAGCTAAGATTATTGTCAATAAGAAGATTAACTCAGCCATAGATGCAGCTTTTGCGGAAGCTAAAGAGGCACGGCGACAATCCGCCTCACAACTATAGTATAGCCAACTAACATATAATAAGAATGCACTCCACCTTAGGTATTAGCCATAGGTGGAGTGATAGTTTTTTTACTTGAACAAGTCATCCACTTACAGAATGTCTGCCACTTTCCTGATAGTGAGGAAAGGCTTGTTTGTCATGCTCCAGCTATAGCCGGACTGACCTGCTTAAATTGTGTTCATTTTGACGGTCCGTAATCGAAGAAATTTTGTTGCATTTTTACAGCTATTTACCTTCGTTTTGACCTCCGAAACTCCAGGTGGAATTAATTCTCAACATGATTAATTCGCTGTATTACACCCAAAACAACAAATTTTCACCATATATATTCGGATTTTACATTAATAATGAGTAATTTTGCACTTCCGTGGACGAATTACAATAATAACAAATATAATTTTAGACTGAACAGAAATGAACATTTCATTTGAAAATCCCGACAAAGTGAATGGTCTGTTGACTATCACAGTCGAAGAGGCAGACTTCCAGGACTCTGTCGAGAAGACTCTCAAGGACTATCGTAAGAAGGCCAACATCCCTGGTTTCCGTCCGGGTCAGGCTCCTATGGGTCTCATCAAGCGTCAGTTTGGTGCTTCAGTGCGCTACGACGCAGTTAACAAGTTTGTAGGCGAGCAGCTCTACAAATATATCCAGGACAACAATATCCAGATGCTCGGCGAGCCTCTGCCTTCTGATAAGCAGGAGACTCCGGCCGACATCGAGCAGCCGGCTCCTTACACTTTCGTATTCGACATCGCTGTTGCTCCTGAGCTCAACATCACTCTCGACGGTCGCAACAAGATCGATTACTACACAATCAAGGCTGACGACAAGCTCATCAACGAGCAGATTGAGATGTACCAGGGTCGTGCCGGCAAGTACGAGCAGGCTCAGGAGTATGACGCTTCTTTGAACGATCTGCTCAAGGGCGACATCCGCGAGCTCGACGCTGAGGGCAATACTAAGGAAGGTGGCATCACTGTAGAGGGTGCTGTGCTTATGCCTTCTTACATCAAGGTAGAGGAGCAGAAGAACCTCTTCAACGGTGCTAAGCTCGGCGACATCATCACTTTCAACCCACGCAAGGCTTATCCGGAAGGCACAGCCGAGGTTTCTTCACTCCTCAAGATTGAGAAGGACGCTGCAGAGAACCTTGAGTCTGACTTCAGCTTCCAGATTACTGAGATCCAGCGCTTCAAGAAGGCCGACCTCAACGAGGAACTCTTCGACCAGGTATTCGAAAAGGGTACTGTAAAGAACGAAGAGGAATTCCGCGCTAAGATTGCCGAGAGCCTGCAGCCGCAGCTTGAGGCTAACGCCGACTACAAGTTCATGCTCGACGTTCGCACATACTGCGAGCAGAAGGTTGGTGAGCTTACTTGGCCGGACGCATTGCTCAAGCGCATCATGCTTGCCAACAACAAGGACAAGGGTGAGGACTTCGTTGAGAAGAACTACGCTGAAAGCATCAAGCAGCTCGAGTGGCATCTCATCAAGGAGCAGCTCGTTAAGGCTAACGATATCAAGGTTGAGGACGCTGACATCAAGAACGCTGCCAAGGAAATGGCACGCATGCAGTTCGCTCAGTACGGCATGTCTAACGTTCCTGAGGAGTACGTTGACAACTACGCTAACGAGCTTCTGAAGAAGCGCGAGGCTGTTGACAACTTCGTAGAGCGCGCTATTGACGTTAAGCTCGCTGCAGCTCTGAAGTCTACAGTTACTCTGAACAACAAGGAGGTAACTCTCGAAGAGTTCAACGAAATGATGAAGTAATCAGCGAATATATTTCGAAGACAATAAAAAAAGGACTGTCACAATCGTGTGACAGTCCTTTTTTTATTGTTGAGAGTTGATAGTTGGGAATTGAAAGTTATGATTACCTCTTATAATCATAAAACCGATAACTTTATCAACAAAAGCATATCATAACTTTCAACTCTCAACTCTTAATTCTCAACTTTCGTTAGAAATAGTACGCCAGTCCAATCTGCCATGCGTTGGCGCGTCCGTTCTTCTTGAATACTTTGTTTACTGCATCTTCGAAAGTTACGTCGCCAGTGCGTCCGCAAGCAATGTTGTAGTTGGCATAGAGTTCGAAGTGGCTGGCAATAGTAACGCCGGCACCTACGTTTACGCTGAAAGCCGATGACTTAAGATTCCATGTAGCATCGTCGACAAGTTCCTGATGCTTCTTGCCAACATTGAATCCGAACTGCGGACCGGCAAAAAAGTTGAGGCTGGCAACCGAACCCAGTCCAATGCCATAACGCAGATTGATGGGTATGTTGATGTATTTCGAGTCAAGCGAACGCTCTTCGATGGTAATCTGTTCGTAGCCTACTTCGCCCTTAACCTTTGCCTGACGCTGGTCGTAGAGTGCTGCTGCATCGATGCCCAGACCAATAAGGGGCAATGAGAACTTGACTGTCGGACCGATGAAGAAGCCTGCCTGATTGTCGGCGTTAAACACTTCCTTGCTCAGACTCATGTCTGTCACGTTAAGACCGCCCTTCAATCCAAACTTTATCTGTGCCTGAGCACTTGTGGTAGCGAGCAACATAACGATTGCAACTGCCGCTGATGTGATAATTCTTTTCATACTCTAATAGTTTTTATTGTTGTTATTGTTATACTATATAATATATAAGGTGTATTAGTGGCGCTGGCGTCGCACGGTGACACGAGCCGAAGAGCCTGACGAAACAGACGAACTGCGTGACGGACGCGAAGCCTTCACCTTGGTAGTGCGTGCACCTGAGGCACGACGATTGCGCTTGGCAATAGCCTTGGCAGCCTTCTTGTCCAGTCGGGCAATGCTGTCGAGCGAATCCTTAGGTTCTGGTTTGCCCCACACACTCTGCTGCACATCCTTCAGTTGTTTTTCAATCTTGCGTTGCTCTTTGGCAACAGCCGAGTCGTTAGGGCAGTACTGTGCGATGGTCTTGCCGAGCATATTGGTGGTCTTGTATATCTTTCCGCGATACATGTTCTTTGTGAAGAAATCGTCAACAGACATAGTTGCGGCATTGTTGAGATTGCTCGTCATGATAGTCTGCTTGGTGAGATATGGAGCCAAGTCGTCGTATCGCACCCAAAAGAGCGGATAGCTTGTGGCAGCATCGCCGAAATCGTCCTCACGCTTAAGTATCGGACACAGCGCCAAAACCTTGGTATGGAACATGGCGTTATGGTCGTCGTAGTAAGCCGACTCCTTTATGTAATAGGCAGTAACCTCGCGCGATGGGATGTCGCTGTCGTCGATATGCGTGCCCCGGTCGGTACGTTCGTAATATATATGGTAGTTGTCGAGGAAAGCCTTGATATTGATTTTCGAAGCCTCGTCGAACACTTCGTTGCCGTCGAGACGATACTCGTAGGCAGGTATGGCGCGTCGCAGCACGAGCTTGAAGATGTAAGTGAAGAGGTTCATCTGCTGACCTATAGGCTCAACAGGATAGTACAGTCCGGCATTAGCCTCGTTGTTGAGGTCGAGTTCGCGATAGATGTCACGTCGCCAAGCCACATCCTCACCGGCAGCCTTCTGCGTTGGGAACGATATCTGAGCGCGCAGACTCAGTCCCTGAGTAGTCTGCTGTTGCTTTTTAGCTTGCTCGCGAAGGCGTGCAGCGGGCTGCGCCGACACCATATCGGTGCAGAGCAGAGCAATGAACAATATAGAGAGTAGTCTTTTCATTGTGCTTTGTTTACGTTTATTTCATTTCTACGATAATTCACTACGTTTATTTCACAATCACCTCCATAGCTCCGTTGAGCTTGCGTGTGATGCCGTCGGGACCCACAGCCGTAATGCGCGATATGTAGAATCGCTTGCCACGCGACAGCTTGCGGAACGTTTCGCGCTGTCGGTCGGTGAAGTGGGCGCTGTTGGAAGCCATTGGTACGGCGTTGCCCATGTTGTCGAAGAATACGGTTTCGAATCCCGTTACGCGGAACTGTATGTCAAGAATGCCGTCGTCGATGGCTGCCTTGATGCCGCTGGTGCCCATAAGCGAAGCCTTAGACATTGAACCTCCACGGAAACGGTCGCTGCCTATCTGTATATAAGCAGCCGGATCGGGCAGCTTGCGTACATGGAATGTGAACTTGCCCATCTGTCGTGAGCGTCCGTCGTTGTTGCTTGCCACATTGATGGTGACATCGCTGCCTACCGTTGTGGGTCGTGCTATGTAGCGGCCCATACCTATGCTGCGCAATGCTCCGCCCGACATTGAAGCCTGAACAGCGCTGAGCGGAACGCCCGGAATGCTTACGCTGATAGGATTGTCATAACCTGCGTAGAGCACATTCATAAGGTCGGCAGACACGGTAGCGCTTGGTGCCACAACGGTGTACTTCTGTGTGAAGTCGCGGCGTATGGTGTTGCCGGCTCCGTCGCGCATGGTGATGTATCCTCCAAACGAATGCTCGCCCACGCCATTGGCTGTGAAGCGATAGAGTCCGTTGCTGATGCGTCGTCCGCCAACGTATATTTCGGGCTGCTGTGTGGTGTCAACGGCAGCCATGACAATCTGTGCTGCAAACTGGTCGCCGCTGATTACGGTGCGCGATTCGGGAATGACGAAAGCGCTGAGTCGGTTTACGCGAATGTCCTTCATGTCGATATTAGCCACGAGCGAGTGCAACACTTCGCCCTCGGCATAGCGCACATCGCTCTGCAACTTAGACAGAAGCGTCACGGCACCAGCCACAGGCATGTCCTCAAACATATACTCCTGCCAGTTCTTGCCCATCGTGTGAGCCTTCGCGGGGAGTTTTGTGGTGAGGTTGCTATTGATGATTGAGCGCTGATGAGGGTCGGTGACCATAGTGAGAATGCGCTCGCGGAACGAGTTGATGGCACGGAACAGTCGTCCGCCCTGACCCGTACCCGGTGCCAGCATCACGTGGCTTGCCGCCTCAAGGTCGTCCTTGTTTTTTATGTTGGCTACGTCGGCATCCTTGCCGTCAGCCTCACGTACTATTTCAATCTTGAGCTGTTGGGCGTAGTTGTATAGCGAATCGCTCATTCGCTTCACCGCTGTTGCCTTCTCAAACCACTCCTTCACCTTCTGCGGATTTGCCTTCATCTGGTCGGCAAAGTCGGCATACAGCACCTCGTTCTCTTTCGATGAGTTGGCTGTAGTGCGGTTAAGACTCTCCTCGACAATAGAGAATCCGTTGAGCACTTCGGTAGAAATGTTCAGCGCAAGCATTGCCATAAGCACCAGATACATGAGGTTTATCATCTTCTGGCGAGGAGATATAGGTCGTTTCTTTATTGCCATTATTGGGAATTTTGAATTTTGAGTTTTGAGTTTTGAATTGTTCTCGGCTGCGCCTGCGATTTTGAATTATTCAATTTTGAGTTGCTTTTACTCTTTTACTTTTTTACTCTATTACTCTTTCACCTTTAACTGCATGTTCACCGTCATTGCTTCAATCATGCGTGCATAGATGCTGTTAAGCTGTTCGATGTTCTGTGCCATGCGTCGGCTCTGCTCGTTTATCTCGTCGATAGTGCCAATCTGTTGGCTTGCACCCTTGAGTTGCATCTCGTAAACCTTGCAAATGCCGGTGAGAGTACGGTTGAGGTTCTCCATTTCTTCGCTGTCGCGAGTGAGGCGTACGCTTTGCTCTGACACCTTCTGCAGAGTTTCGGTGAGACGCTTCAACTCTTCGAGATAGCCGGTCTGGGCATCAGCCAACTGCGAAGCCATCTCTGGAGTAGTGCCCATATCCAAAGTCTGTGCGCCCGGTGTGCCACCTATTATAATATTGGCACCTGCTACGGGAGTGCCTTGAGCGTTCGGTGCTGTTTCCACATTATTTATATTATAAGCAGCAGCGTTCGCATTAGGAGCAGCAGCGTTCGCATTAGATGCAGCAGCGTTAGCATTGAAAGCTGCCGGATTCGTATTATATACGGCTGGATTCACGTTATGCACGGCAGACGATGCAGGCGCTTCGCCACCATTCTCACCCTCAATATCATAATGAGTAGGCAGTTCGCGACCGTCCTGGGTCTTGTCGAACGGGCGGTCGAACGCCGAGAGGAAGAACACGATGACCTCCGTGCCCATACCAACGAACATCATCAGATTGGCACCTGGCAAGTGAGTCAGCTTGAACAATGTGCCGAGAATAACAATAGAAGCACCCCAGCTATAGGCATAGTTGAGGAACGTCTGTCCGGGAACGCTGTCCATCCACTTCTGCAGATGGTAAACTATATTGTATTTGCTGTAAACTGTCATAGCCTTATGTTTTGTTTAACTATCCCTTTTTACTTTTTTACCTTTTTACTCTTTTACTTTTCATCCGCTCCTTGGCGCTTGAGGTAGTGGCAAGGCTGCGCACGCATCTGAATCCGATGTAGCTGCGCGGTTGGTTCTGATACTCCCAAGTGCGCCATGCCGAGCGTATGAACGATTCGGGATCCTTCCACGAACCTCCGCGCACGCTCTTCTTCTTGAGCCGATAGGGGTCTTCCTTGGCAGCGTTGTACACGAGCGTTGGGTTAATGTCGTTCATTGCCTCTACTCCAGCCTCGGTGTATATGGTGCTGGTCCATTCAGCCACGTTGCCCGCCATGTCGAACAGACCGTTGCTGTTAGCCTGATAGATGCCCACCTTGGATGTGATAAGGTTGCCGTCCTTGGTGTAATTGCCGCGGTCGGGCTTGAAGTTAGCGAAGAAACAGCCGTCGCCACTCTTCACGCTCTTGTCCTCCCAAGGGAATTCCGTGCCCGACTTTCCGCGAGCGGCATACTCCCATTCTGCCTCTGTCGGCAGACGATAGCGCTGCACGTAGCGTGCCTCCGGACCAAGACCTTTCAGCAGATATTCCGTGCGCCATGCGCAGAAGGCGTTGGCCTGCTCCCATGTCACGCCCACAACGGGATAGTCGTTGTATGCTGGATTGGAGAAATAGTTGCGCAGATAGGTCTCGTTGTCGGCGTTCTGGAAGTCGTTGACCCAACAGGTGGTGTCGGGATAGATGTTGACGATGTAGGTGTTGAGGAAGTCCCACGGACCCGAGAGCTGTCGGTTGATAGTCTCGCGAACAACGCGTCCCTCGTCGTCGACGTAGGCCGTGTCCTTCGAAATCATCACAACCTCATCCGGGTCAACCTGGATGTCGGTGTTGAGCACGCGCTCTTCGGGGCGCAGACGATTGCGGCGCAGAGCGGCAGCAGTATAGTCGTACACCTCATATCGGTAGTTGAGCTGACGATAGTCGAGCATCTTCTCGCCCGTAATGGGATTGCGGGTGTACACACTCTCAATGGCGCGCAGCTCGTCCTCATTGGGTTTGCGTGGTAGCGGCTTCTTCCAGTTGATGTGCGGAGTAACGGGTTCGCCGTAGCGGTCTTCGGTTATCATGTACGTCTCGTCACCTCCATACTGCGGATCGGCAAGACGTGTGCGTATAATGCTGTCGCGCACCCACGTGATGAACTGCTTGTACTTTGAGTTGGTCACTTCGGTCTCGTCCATCCAGAATCCGTCCACCGAGATGTCCTTCACAGGTGTCTGCTTGCCCCACAATGAGTCCTGGGCATCGATGCCCATGTGCAGGTATCCGCGCGGCACTTTCACCATGCCGTAAGGTGTAGGTTCGACAAAGCTGCGGCCACCTACGCCTACAACTTCGCCTCCGCGTCCGCCCGACGTAGCCATTTTGCCGCCGAAGCAACCGCTGAGTATCATGGTGAACACCACGATGCCCGTAATCAATATGCTTTTTCTTGTATTCATCTATTTTGTATTATATAATTCAACATTCAACACTCAACATTCAACATTCCTATAGCGTCCTCACGCTCTTGTGCAGATTGCGTCCTTTCTTGCCGAGGTTGAGGTCTACCTGATATCCTACGTATAGTTCGTGGCTGCCGTTGCCGGGATTGACGCCCGACGTATACATCTCGTAGGAGTAGCCCAGCAGCACTCCGTGAACGCGTCCGCCGATGAGGAATGTCACCGAATTGGTAGGCGAGTAGCTTACGCCTCCGTACATCATCTTGCGGTCGTTGGTATAGACAACGCGTCCGGTTATGTCGGCGCGCCATGCCGTTGCATCCGTGCGGACAATGAACGAGGGCTTGATCGTGACGAAAGGGTTGCGCAATCGTATGTTGCATCCGCCCGTGAGATAGTAGGTAGCGTCAATCTGCAGCTCGTTCTTGTCGCCCAAGTTGATAAGCGGCGAGTTAAGATGCTGCACCGACAGTCCGGCATACCAGTTGCGGTGAGTGTAGTACAGAGCAGCGCCCAGGTCGACAGAGTTGCCGTCGAGCTTCGACGAAGAGAAAGCCGGGTCGCTCGTGTCTTCAAGGTCGAGCTGGGTTCCGTCGAACGTTTCGCTTAGCAGTCCGGCTGATACGCCCGCCGCCAGTTGCCCGCCGAACATCTTAAGGCGCAAGGCATACTGTAGGGCGAGACGCTGATGGGTGAACAGTCCGATCTTGTCGTTCATGAACTGCAAGCCCACTCCGTGATACGACTTAAGGAAATACAGCGGCATATCCGCCCCGACGTACATGGTGCGAGGGTTGTGCTTGAATCCGGCAAAGTCCATTGCGTAAGCCGCCGAAACGTTGAGCTTCGATTCCTTGCCCACGGATGCGGCATTGAACGAAGGCTCCATGTCGAAGTAATGGCTGAATGCCACGTCGTATTGCGCATGGCTCCTTAGGGAGACAAGCGTAAGCGTCAGAGTGGCTATTATATATATGTATATGCGTTTAAACACATTCGTATAACGCCCCTTTTATATAATTATTGTGGAATTTGAACGAAAAGTTTGCACCTATTACAACTATAAATAGCAATCAAAAATTAAACATTAATCATTAAAAATTAAACACTAAAAAAAAAGGAGTCCTTTTGGGTTGCAAAACGAGTCCTTTTGATGAGCAAAAGGAGTCCTTTTGGAAGGTAAAAGGAGCCCTTTTGGAGGGCAAAAGGAGTCCTTTTGAAAAGTTTTTTTGATTTTTCTTGAAAAAAGTAGGGGAAACATTTGGAGGTTACAGAAAAATGCTATACCTTTGCACTCGCTTTAAAGAACTAAGCAATACTGCTAAGAGTAATGATTGAAGCAATCGGGCGTTTAGCTCAGCTGGTTTAGAGCATCTGCCTTACAAGCAGAGGGTCGGCGGTTCGAATCCGTCAACGCCCACTCCGATAAGCGGACAGGTTTTCAAGACTTGTCCGCTTTTTTTGTGTCCTTATGTCAAGTTTAATAGGCTTTATGAATGTTTTAAACGGAATTTCCGTAACTTTGCAAGAGTTATAATAATCCAGCACCCCACGATGTGAAACCCAAACTCAAGCCGACATGACCGATATAGCCAGTTGTTTTCCAATAACCGACCCCACACTCATCTTCTTCGTGGTGATGCTCATCATTCTGTTTGCCCCGATAGTGATGGGCAAGCTGCGCATTCCGCACATCATCGGAATGGTGCTGGCAGGTGTGGCAGTGGGTCGGTATGGTCTGAACATACTGGTGCGCGACGACTCTTTCGAGCTGTTTGGCAAGGTAGGACTCTACTATATCATGTTTCTTGCCTCGCTCGAGATGGACATCGAGGGCGTACGGCGCAACAAGGGGCGCTTCGGAGTGTTCGGACTGCTCACCTTCGCCGTGCCATTCATCATGACATACGTGGCATGTATAACGGTGCTGCACTATTCGGTGCTCGCCTCGTTGCTGCTGGGTTGCATCATGGCTTCAAACACGCTGATAGCCTATCCCATCGTGGGCAGATACGGACTGCAGCGCAAGCCCAGCGTCACGTTGTCGGTAGGCTCGTCGATGATATCGCTGCTTATGGCACTTGTGTCGTTGGCTGCAATAGTGGCGGCATACGGCGGCAACACGGGAGTGATGTTCTGGCTGTGGTTTGTGGGCAAGTTCGTAGGCTACTGCGTGCTCATGGCGGTGCTCATACCGCGTCTGGCACGATGGTTTCTGCGCCGTTACAGCGATGCCGTGATGCAGTTCATCTTCGTGATGTCGATGCTGTTCATGAGCGCAGCACTAAGTGAAGCCGTCGGACTGGAGGGCATCTTCGGAGCCTTCGTGGCAGGACTCATCCTCAACCGCTTCATTCCGCACGTCTCGCCGCTGATGAACCGCATCGAGTTCATAGGCAATGCGCTATTCATACCTTATTTCCTCATAGGCGTGGGCATGCTCATCAATCTGCGACTGCTGTTTGCCGGAGGCGGCATAGTGGGCGTGGTCATAATGATAGTAGTGTTCGGAACGGTGGGCAAGGCAGTGGCTGCCTATCTCGCCGGTAGGCTGTTCCGCCTGCCCGTATCGTCGGGCAATATGATGTTCGGACTCACGTCGGCACACGCCGCGGGCGCCATTGCCATGCTGATGGTGGGCATGAAGATGGAGGTGGAGCCGGGCGTGCCGCTCGTCACCGACGATATGCTCAACGGAGTGGTAATAATGATACTCTTCACGTGCATCATCTCCACCATCGTGACCGAACGTGCGGCACAGCAGATAACCCTGCGCGACAAGGAAATGCCCGAAGACACTACGGCAAACGAAAGCGAGGAGAAGGTGCTCATACCTATGCGCTATCCCGAATATGCCCAGCGACTGGTCAATCTGGCTATGATGATGCGCAGTCCAAAGAACACTACGCAGATGGTGGGACTCAATGTGGTGTACGACGACGATGACATGCCGCGCAAGCAGGAGCAGGGTCAGCGTCTGCTGGAGCGCATGACGCAGTATGCAGCGGCTGCCGACATACACATGCAGACCCAAGTGCGCGTGGCGGCAAACATTGCCAACGGCATACGCCACGCCTATAAGGAGTTCCGCGCAACAGAAATACTCATCGGTATGCACATGCATCCCGAGGTGTCGCAGAAGTTCTGGGGCGAGTTTCATCAGAGTCTGTTCAACGGACTCAACAGTCAGATCATCATGGCACGCCTCACACAGCCGCTCGCCACAATACGCCGCATACAGGTAGCGGTGCCTTCAAGGGCGCAGTTTGAGCCTGGATTCTACCGCTGGCTTGAACGCTTGTGCCGTTTGGGCAGCAATCTGGAGTGCCATACGGAGTTCTTCGGACGTGAGGATGTGCTGCCGCTGATAGAGAACTATGTGCTCAGCCGCCATCACGATATGCGCGTGTCGTACACCAAGATGGCGCACTGGGCGGAGATGCCAAGCCTGGCAGCGTCAATATCTGCCGACAATCTGTTTGTGGTAGTGACCGCGCGCAAGGGCACAGTGTCGTATAAGAACGCGCTGGAGTTCCTGCCCGACGAGATAACACGCCACTTCTCAGGCTCCAACATCATGATAATATTCCCCGACCAGCACGGCGATGCTATGGACGAAATGACCTTCGCACAGCCGCAACATACCGAGGAGCATAGTGCATACGAGGCTATCGGCAAGTGGATAAAGAAGAAGTTGTAATTGAAAATTCAAAAATGAATGATTGAAAATTCAAAAATGAATAACTCAAAATCGCAGGCGTAGCCGAGAACAACTCAAAATTCAAAACTCAAAATTCAAAATTCAATATGATTGACATTAAAGGAATAACAAAGAGTTTCGGCTCGCTTCAGGTGCTCAAGGGCATCGACCTCCACATCAACAAGGGTGAGGTGGTGAGCATTGTCGGTCCGAGTGGTGCCGGCAAGACAACATTGTTGCAGATAATGGGCACACTCGACAGTCCGGACAGCGGCGAAATCGTTGTCGATGGGGTAGATGTGCGCAGCCTTTCGACAAAGAAGTTGAGCGATTTCCGCAACCGTCATATAGGATTCGTGTTCCAGTTTCATCAGCTTCTGCCCGAATTCACAGCTCTGGAGAATGTTATGATACCGGCATTCATAGGTGGCAAGAGCCAGACTGAAGCCAAGAAGCGCGCCATGGAACTCCTTGAGTTTATGGGATTGGCCGAACGTGCATCCCACAAGCCCGCCGAACTCTCCGGTGGCGAGAAACAACGAGTGGCTGTAGCACGCGCTCTTGTCAACAATCCTGCTGTAGTCTTCGCTGACGAACCGTCGGGTTCGCTCGATTCAAAGAACAAGGCCGAACTCCACCAACTCTTCTTCGACCTGCGCGACCGCTTCGGCCAGACCTTCGTCATTGTCACTCACGACGAGCATCTGGCAAGCATCACCGACCGCACAATACATATCGAGGACGGACAGATAAAGGATGCAGAGGAAAGTGAAGTGAGTGAAACCGTTTGATAAACAATAATAATAAAACTATATGGATTATGACTTACTTAAATCGTTTCCATCAAGAGAGTACCGAGAGGATGCTTCGCAAAATGGAAGAATGGAAGAAGTTTCCAACATCCTCCTCAGAAGCAGCAGAAAAGATGAAGCAGAATCTGGCAAAGGCTCAGCATATAGAGGCGACCTTTATACAGAACAAGAGCAAATCGTAAAATATGCGGAAACGCATAATTGTTGGTTCTCTTTAGAATACATCTTTCAACTTGGTACGCCAGGGCCGTCAGGTAGTGAAAATGATACATATGTAGACAAGAACGGAGGCATTGTTTATAAAACAAACAATCTTATACATACCGGTAGTTTCTATCGGTTGTTTAGGCGTTTGATGTTGCATAATTCAGTCTTTCCACAAACCGAATACATATTGTTGGGCTTTACTGGATATAAAGAAAGAACAGTTTATCCAGTATTGGCGCAACGATATGTAGAGAACGCTCGCCCTGCTACACCTATAGAGATAGAAATGTATATGTTGTCTTTAGGCTTTGAAAAGGTTGATGATTGGACATATAAGAACTCAACGTTATTGATGTCTGATTTGAAACCAAAGAATGTTTTACGCGATGAAGACGGAGATATGTTTGTTATTGATGTAGAAATAAAGGAATTGTAAAGAAATAATATACGAATGATAAAACTTGGCGATTACAATAAGATGACCGTTGTGAAGGAGGTTGACTTCGGATTGTACCTCGACGGCGGTGATGAGGGCGAGATATTATTGCCCAAACGTTATGTACCTGAGGGCGTAAAACCAGGCGACGAACTTGAAGTGTTCGTATATCTCGACCAGGAAGAGCGCCCCGTTGCTACTACTGAGCACCCGCTTTGTAAAGTAGGCGACTTCGCTTATTTGGAGGTTTCGTGGGTGAATGAATACGGAGCTTTCCTCAATTGGGGACTGATGAAGGACCTCTTCTGCCCGTTCCGCGAGCAGAAGAAGCGTATGCAGAAAGGTGAAAGCTATATTGTGCACGTGCATATCGACGAGGAGAGCTATCGTATCGTGGCTTCTGCCAAGGTGGAACGCTACTTTGCCGAGCGCCATCCTTTCTACAATCACGGACAGGAAGTTGACCTGCTGGTGTGGCAGAAGACCGAAATGGGATTCAAGGTGATAATCGACAACTGCTATCCCGGTCTTGTCTATGAAGACCAGGTGTTCCGCTATCTGCACACCGGCGACCGTGTGAAGGGATATATCAATACGGTGCGACCCGACGGCAAGATTGATGTGACGCTCCAGCCTACCGGACGTCAGCAGACACTCGACTTCTCGGAGACGCTGTTGCAGTATCTTAAGGACAACGGAGGAGTGTGCGACCTGGGCGACCGCAGCGATGCTGAAGACATAAAGCGACGCTTCCAGGTGAGCAAAAAGGTGTATAAGCGTGCCATTGGCGACCTGTACCGCCGCCGGCTGATCAACATCACCGACAACGGTATAGCTCTTGTATAATAAAAAAGAAGGGCATTGCCGATTTCGGTAATGCCATTATATATTAATAAGGTGGGATTAGAAGCTGCTGAAACGGTCGATTAGTTTCTTGCGGAACAGCCGTCCTACCTTCACTTCTTGCAACGCATCGAATGGAGGATAGAAATGGCAGGTGTTGTCAGCCACCTCCATAAGATATGCAATATTGATGATATGCTTCTGGCTTACACGCACAAGGGTGTCGTTAAGCGCCAGAAGCATATCGCTGTTTATGTTTCGTTTCAGTCGGATAGGGTGCTTCTCGCCAGCCAGAGTCACCTCCCATACACGCAAATCGCTGTTGTATGCAAAGAATCCGATGTCGTTTATGTCTACCAGACGGAAGTCGATGGCATTGGTATAGACAATGTATTTGCCGTCGTTGCGCCTTGCTATGCCGTCGCCGATGATTGTCGGGGCAGTAGGAACGGTTGTTGTGCGCTGCGTGTGCTGCTGTTCGGTGCTCATGTCGAGACATATGCGTCGGATGATGGTGCGCAGTTCGGTGTCGTTGATGGGTTTCATCAGATAGTCGAAAGCCTTGTTGCGGAATGCCGACAGCATGTATCGGCTGTGTGCAGTGTACATTACCACACGGCAGCGTGACCCCATGTTCATCTCAATGCGCTCCAGAAACTCTATGCCAGAGATGTCGGGCATGTCCACATCGAGAAACATCACGTCGGGTTTACTGTCGTTGTACAGCCTCAGTCCGTCCATTCCGTTATACGCCATGCCTATAACTTCTATTCCGTCATATTCCTCCAGCTTGTACTTCAGGGTCTCAGCGGCCTTCCTGTCGTCGTCAACAATGATGATGTTCATATCCTAGTTTGTTTATATTGTTGGTTTTTTATTGTTTGTTTCACTCAGTAGGATTGTTTGTTTCACTCTGTAGGATTGTTTGTTTCACTCTATTTTCACTCCGTCGGGCACTTTCAGCGTAGCCTCGCAACCCTTTGTCTGCTGTCCGTCTGGGCTGTAGATGTTGCGTATGGCGAACCGTATTTTGTCCTTGTTGCGCACGTTTATAACAGCTATAGTTTGCGAAATGATGTTCATTCCAGTCTTGCGGCGTAGCGTGGCATGATTGAATCCCGGTCCGTTGTCGGTCACTCTTATCACCGTATTGTGCTGTTCGCGTCTTACGGTAATGCTCAATAGCTTGATGCCTTCCTTGTTTCTGAGGGCGTGTTTGATTGCGTTCTCGGTCAGAATCTGTATGAACATCGACGGAATCCTGACGCTGCTGGCATCCACATCGGGCGCAATGTCGATGCTGAAGTTGAAGTCGTCGCCCATCAGATAGCTTTCCACGCGTACGTATTGCTGTACAAAATCCAGCTCCTTTTGCAGTTCTACGCCCAAAGTGCTCGACATATCGAGGTTGGCACGAATCAGTTGTGCCAGCTCGGTAAGCTCGTTGGTCTCCTTGGCGTCCGACTTTATGATTCTGTTGTTTAGCACATTGAACATGAAGTGGGGCGATATGCGGTTGCGAACGTTGTCAAGCTTGAGGTTCATCATGCGCAGTTGTATCTTAAAACGACGTTTGCGCAGATACAGATACCACAGTATGAGCAGCAGAATGGATGTAACGGCGATTGAAATGGCCAATGTGCTGGTGAACTTTATGCTCTGTATCTCGGCGTTCTTGTGCTCAATGGCGAGGTCGCGGTGCAACTGCAGCGTGTCGGTAGTGAAACGCGACATTATCTCGGCGGTTCGCATGTTGGATAGGTTGTGTTCGATAGAGTCGTTGTAGGCTATCGACTTGTTGAGCAAAGCGTATGCCTTGTCGTAGTTGCCAGTAAGTTCGTAGTATCTGCGTTTGTATTTGTTGCGTATGTTTACAAGCGTGTATGGTATGAGCGAGTCATCGGTCTTGTCAGCCATAATGCGCTCGGCTTCGTGCATTCTGCCTGCTCTCACGGCAATGCCGAAGCGTATTGTGTTGCAATAATAAATGGATGTGTTGTCGCCCTGGGCTCTGAAGTAAGGTTCTACATCATCCAGCATGGCAGTAGCATCGTTCAGTTTGCTGAGGTTAAGGTACACGTCAGCCAGATTGATCTTGCACAGATACATGTCGAATGTGCGCACCATGCCGTGCTGTTCGAGTAGTTTCTTCATGCGCAAGAAGCTCTGTAGCGCATTCTTATAGTCGTCTTGGTAGTAGTAGTAGTTGCCCAGATTGTTGATATAATAAGCCTGCATCGAGGGCGACATTTCCTTGACGTGAGGCTCGGTCTGGTCGTAGTAGAACTTAGCCTTGTTGTAGTTGCGCAGCGTAACGTATATCTGTGCCAGTCCCATGTATAGCGTTATGTTCTCCTTTTGGGGCAAATCGAGCGAGTCAACGAGAAAAAGCGCACGCCTATACCACTTGGCAGCGTTGGGAAGGTCGTTGCACAGCATATAGGCGTCAGCCATATTGGCGCACGTCTTGGGCAGATTATGCTTGCTGTTGCTGTTGAGCAGCAGATTGTAAGTTTCGTGGTTGAGGGCTACAATGCGTCGCGGGTCACGGTGAACGCTCATGTATCGTGCCGCCTGGCAAGCCTTTGCGCCAGCCATAAGCGAATTGAGTCGTGGAGAGAGGCATGTTCCGTTAGTGGCGTAATAGCCGTCGTCCTGCTGCGTTACGAATGTCTTGATGCTGTCGATGAGCGTGTCGGCACGTTCAGGGCGTTCGGTCAGGCTGTAGAAGCGAGCCTTTCGCAACATGTACTCGTAGTAAGTCGTGCTGTCGTCAGCCTCGTTCATGCCCTTTTCAATGGCTTGCAGAGCCGATGGGGCGAGTGCAGCAATCGAGTCGTCGAGCCATCGCAGATTGCCGTTTTCAGCCGTTTGGTCATTGTCTTGTTTAGGGTTGCAAGCCTGTAATGCAATGATAATGACCGCCATGCATGCTGTTGTAGTGGCTTGAAGCAGTTGTTTTGCTATCGTGTTCATCTGTTTTATTGTACACGTTTCTGTTTTTATGTAACTTGATATTGCAGCGTAGCATAATGAAAAGATGCTTCAATAGCCGGGATGCAGTTTATCTTTTGCAAATATACAACAAATATTGCAAACTTGTTGATACAAATCAATAAAATCATTTGAAAATATGCTCATTAACAAAAAATTGTAATCAAAATTTTGCTATAATGTAAAATGAGCGTATCTTTGCAATGTTTTTCATGGTATTAGATTTAAGGTTAACAAAGGTTGGGACTCGGCGGAGCCCCTTTTTTTGTGCCCATACGTTTCATAATACATCATTTTAAGCCCTTTTTACTATAGTTAGGGCTACTATTTCCTTTTATTTTTGTATTTTTGCACAGTCGCACAGTCGTTTGTACCACACTCGTATGGCGTGGAAGACGACATAAGTGCAAAATCCATAAAAATACCTTATAGAATTATGAAGATACTAACAGGAGCGCAGATACGCGAGCTCGACAAGTATACAATAGAACACGAGCCCATAGCATCGATTGATCTTATGGAGCGTGCAGCGCGTGCCATTACTGCAGCTATCCAACAGCAGTGGCCTCAAGGCACACCGGTTGTGGTGTTTGCAGGTCCGGGCAACAACGGCGGCGACGCATTGGCGGTGTCGCGTATGCTTGCCGAGAAAGGCTATAGCGTTGATGCTTATCTGTTTAACGTGCACGGTCATCTGTCGGATGAGTGTGCCAAGAACCGCGACCGACTCATCAGCGAGGGCCTGATACATCGTTTTACGGAAGTGTCGAACAACTTCGACCCGCCTAAACTTACCGAACAGACGCTGATAGTAGACGGATTGTTCGGTTCGGGACTCAACAAGCCGCTTGAGGGTGGCTTCGCTTCGCTCGTGAAGTACATCAACCAGTCGCCGGCACGTGTCGTGAGCATCGACATTCCGTCGGGTATGATGACCGAAGACAATGCCGCTGTGCCCACAATGGCTATTGTCCGCGCCGACGTTACGCTCACTCTGCAGATGAAAAAGCTTGCAATGCTCTTTGCCGATTGCCAGCAATACCTCGGAGTGGTGCGTGTGCTCGACATACGTCTGTCGAAAGAGTACATCAAGAGCATTCCCTCGCCCTACTCAACCGTTGAGGCCGACCTCGTAAGACAGATGATGCTGCACCGCGACGATTTCGCCCATAAGGGCATGATGGGCAATGCGCTGCTCATAGCCGGAAGCGAAGGAATGGCTGGAGCGGCCGTGCTTGCCACACGTGCATGCTTGCGCAGCGGTGTGGGCAAGGTGACTACGCTCACTCCACGTTGCAACTACGCGATAATGCAAATGTCGGTGCCCGAGGCGATAGTTCATCCCGACAGCGAGAACTATTATTCTGAGGCGATATCAACCGAGGAATACAACGCCGTAGGAATAGGTCCGGGACTGGGTCGCGACGAAGGTTCGGCACTCGCATTGATGTCGCAGTTGCAGCAGACGCAATGTCCGGTAGTGCTCGATGCTGATGCCTTGAACATGCTCGGATCGCATGGCATGTGGATAAGTCAGCTGCCCGACAACATGATAATGACTCCGCATCCGCGCGAGCTCGACCGTCTGGCAGGCACAGCAAGCCGCAGCGACGGTGAGCGTCTTGCCGTAGCGCGCGACATGGCGGAAAATCTTCGCGCCTATATAATGCTCAAGGGACACTACACGGCGCTGTGCATGCCCGACGGAAGCGTAATGTTCAACACTACGGGCAATTCGGGTATGGCGACAGCAGGCAGCGGCGACGTGCTCACCGGAATCATTACCGGACTCCTGGCACGCGGATATTCACGCAAGAACGCCTGCATCGTGGGCATGTATCTGCACGGACTGGCAGGCGACATAGCCGCACAGCGTGTGGGCAAGGAGTCGCTCGTGGCAAGCGACATTATCGCTGCGCTGCCCGAAGCGTTCAAGGCAATGTATTAAAAAGATATGAGTTGACAAGATACAAGCTAACAAGATATAAGTAAATATGAAGATACTATCAACAATATTACTTTCGGCATTGGCCGCAACGTCGGCAATGGCTGGTGGCGACAAGCCCATTGACGGATTGTCGTATTCGCTGCCCAAGACAGCAGTACGTATGCAGGTGCTCGTAGAGAAGACCGTGACCGAGCCGGGACAGCTTGCCGGATTCTCACAGCTCTACTTCGGCAAGGCTGGTGTAAGCACCCGACAGACCGCTTATCGCATAGTGGGCGTGTCGTTCAGCTCAGAAGGTCGTGCCGATGCCGACCGTCAGTACACAATAGCTATCGACAAGAAGCACAGCGTTCTCTCGGTTGACTGCGCACCAGACGGTTCGCTGCTCGCAATCAACACCAAGGCGCAGCGTGCCAAGGCCCCTGCTGCCTTCGTGCCGTCGCCCCGCAAGGCTCCGCTCAACCCTCGCGACTATATGAGCCAGGACATTCTCTCGGCTGGCAACCTGCCCAAGATGGCACAGCTCGTAGCACAGGAGATATACGACATACGCGATTCGCGCTCGCAGCTGTCGCGTGGTGAGGCCGACTTTATGCCGAAGGACGGCGAGCAGTTGCGCCTGATGTACAGCCAGCTTGCCACTCAGGAGGCGGCACTCATGCAATTGTTCCAGGGCAAAACGACCGTTGACACCACGGCAACCGTCCTGAGCTTCGTGCCGACTAAGGAAAACCTGCGCCCCGTAGTGTTCCGGTTCTCAAAGAGTTTCGGCCTTTGTGCTGCCGACGACTATTCGGGCGACCCCGTATATGCCAACATTGAGGACACTGGAGTGTCGAAGCCGCTGCCCGAAACACCAGCCGAAGTTGCCAAGATGAAGGACGGCTTCAACCTCGGCGTGGCACGTCCCGGACACATCCGCATCACGTTGGCTACAGCAGAGGGCAAGCCTTTGGGCTATTACGAGACCGATGCTGCACAGTTCGGCACCGTGGAAATGCTCAACGGAGCCTTGTTCGGCAAGAAGTTTACATCGAACATCATCCTCGATCCTGCCACGGGTGGGGTAGTGGAGTTGAAGACTGAGCCGCTGGATTAGCATAGTGTGTCGGGCGGCAATGCCTCGGTTGAGGCGTTGAAAAGGTGTAGGTACATCACGCATATTTTTAAACGATACATCAGCTGTGCTGCATGTCATCGCAAAAAGGAGTCCTTTTACATTCTAAAAGGGCTCCTTTTGCATTGTAAAAGGGCTCCTTTTGCAGTCTAAAACGAACCCTTTTGCATCCCAAAAGGACTCCTTTTGGAAATCGGGTATATTTATGTTGCTTCATCCGACATTTCGAGTGATGATATCAATAGTTAAGTTTGAGAGTAAATAGGCAATGCAAATAGTAGGAGGCTATGGCGTCCACGCCGTAGCCTGGGCAGTTAATCAATACATTACGTTTTACTCCAGTATCACAATATTTTAATCGTATATTTTCCTGTTTTTTTCTTTTTATTCATCCTTTTTTACTAAATTTGCATCGTAATATACAATGAGTGAAGAACGCTTCGCTTATTGGAAGTGAGAGTTAACGGATTGTCAAACATTAAATTAGGTAATAAGAAACAGACAGAACTAAACAGATTACAACACAAAAAGTGAATACGTGTACGATAGACACATCACAAAAGAGAGTTAGAAAAATGACTTCAGAAGGAAGTCGAAAATACAAAAACTTAGATAAAGCGTTGTCGTTCTGAACTTACAGTATTGCAAGGGCATTATGCCCTATACCTTATTATATATATTGTTATACCTTATTATATATGGCTGTACCTTTTTATATATATAGCTATACCTTATTATATATGATACCGTGCGTTTTCAACGTGTGATAGATAAGTGTCAGTAATGGCGTGACGCTGTTTTTATTCAATTAAGCAAACTTTACAATGAAAAAAATCTTTTTATTTGTCATCGCATCAGTTTGGGCTTTAGGTATGTCAGCACAAAAAGATGTGAAGGGAACAACAGAGTTCGGTATCAATTTGGGTTACGATTTCGGTCTGCAAAGCGGTGGAGGTGGCTTCTTCTCTTTACAGCCTGAATTTGGCAAACACTTCTCCAACCAGTTCTATTTGGGCGTGGGTACAGGTGCATATGTCGACGACAAGTTCAATTCGGTAAGCATTCCGGCATTTGTTCGTGCCCAGGTCGATTTCCCGATGAAGGGCATTACCCCCTATGTTTCGCTGCAAGGAGGCTACGACTTCTTCACAAGTGGCGAAGGAACAGGCTGGGGACGTATCAATCCTTCTATCGGTGTGAAGGTGCCGGTGGGCAAGAATGTTGACTTCAACGTAGGCTTTGGCTATACCCGCACAATCATGGATGGCGGTGGCATGGACATGCTTGGATTCAAGGCTGGCCTTAGCTTCAATTCAAACGGAAGCGGTTTCTCACAGTTCTTGAAGTCATTGGACTACAGCATTGAACTGGAAACGTATACACCGATGACCGTCACAGCAGAAGAGTCGAATGAAACAAATAAGGTGAAGTTTACAAATATGATAGGTGCACGATTCTCGGCATTGGCTCCGCTGCCCGTTGAGAACCTTTATGCAGGTTTGAGTGTGGGTGTAGGCAGATACACCGAGAAGAATACTTTTGACAATCACAGTGGCATTCAAGAAAATTTTGACGAGTCGGGCATTTATGTGAATGCTATGGCACGTGTAAAATATAAGGCAAAGCAGATTGCCATTGCCGATAGAGTTTACCCCTTTGCGCAGGTAGACGCAGGTGTCGATGCTATGTATGATGCCATTTTCAGCGTTCAGCCGGCTGTAGGTGTGTCGATAGCAACCAAGGGCGACCACAGCATTGATGTCTCTTTGGGTTATGCTACCAAGCGACTCGACTATGAGCAGAACAAGGGTTGTATGCGTATAGCAGTTGGCTATACATTCTAAATAAAACGAAAAAACTCGTTGAACATCCTTAAGCGGATGAGCAACGAGTTTTTTTATGTGTGTATTTATTGTTCTGTTGAACTTACAGCTGAGCCATCTCGACTACCTTGTCGACTGCTGCTGACAGTCCGTCCTTGTCCTTTCCGCCTGCCTGGGCGAAATGTGGCTGGCCGCCTCCGCCTCCCTTGATGAGCTTGGCAGCTTCGCGTACCATCTGACCGGCGTTGAGTGAGTGGTCCTTTACGAGATTGTCGCTCATTGCAACGTTCAGCATTGGCTTGTCGTGAGATACTGTGCCGATGACGGCGAGCATGTTTTCGGCTACAGCCTGGCGCAGCTTGAACATCAAGTCCTTAGCGGCTGCCGGCTCCATGGGCAGCACGGCGGTGATAACCTTAACGCCGTTCACCTCGCGAGCCTTAGCGATGAGTTCGCTCTTGGTGCGCTCTACAGCCTGAGCCTGGAACTGTTCGATGCTCTTCTTCATAGCGTCGTGCTCCTCGATGTACTTGCCGATGACAGCCTGAAGGTCCTTGGCGTTGTTGAAGAGAGTGCGGATAGCCTTCAGAGAGTCCTCAACGTTGTACATCAGTTCCTCGCATTCCTTTCCGGTCTTTGCCTCGATACGGCGGATGCCGGCTGCAACGCTGCTCTCAGAGATAATCTTGAAGAATCCGATGCGGCCAGTTGACTGTGCGTGGATGCCACCGCAGAACTCGCAGCTGGGTCCGAAACGCACCACGCGTACCTTGTCGCCATACTTCTCGCCGAAGAGTGCGATGGCACCGAGCTTCTTTGCCTCCTCAAACGGAGTGTCGCGATGCTCGTCGAGCGGCAAGTCCTGACGTATAAGGTCGTTGACCAGACGCTCTACCTTGCGCAGTTCCTCGTCTGAAACCTTAGTGAAGTGAGAGAAGTCGAAGCGCAGAGTGGTGGGCGAAACGAACGAACCCTTCTGCTCAACGTGGTCGCCGAGCACCTGCTTCAGAGCGTAGTCGAGCAAGTGTGTGGCTGTATGGTTGGCTGCCGAAGCCTCGCGTGCGTCAACGTCGACGCATGCCATGAAGTCAGCTTCAGGATTCTTGGGCAGTTCCTTTACAATGTGTATCGACTGGCCGTTCTCGCGCTTGGTGTCAGTAATGTTCACAGTCTCGTTCTCGCTTACCAGAACGCCAGTGTCACCGACCTGACCACCCATCTCACCGTAGAACGGTGTGTAGTCCAATACGAGTTCGTAGTATGTATTCTTCTTCTGTGTCACCTTGCGATAGCGCAGGATGTGGCACTCGTACTCGGTGAAGTCGTAGCCCACGAACTGCTGTTCGCCCTCGCGCAGGTTCACCCAGTCGCTGTTCTCAACGGCTGCTGCGTTGCGTGCGCGTTCCTTCTGCTTCTGCATCTCGGCGTTGAATTCGTCCTCTGCTACAGTAAATCCGTTCTCACGGCAGATGAGTTCGGTGAGGTCGAGGGGGAATCCGTAGGTGTCGAAGAGGCGGAAAGCCTGCACGCCGTCGAGCTGTGTCTTGCCCTGCTTCTTAAGCTCTTCCATAGCCGAAGAGAGTAGGTTGATGCCCTTCTCAAGTGTGCGCAGGAACGAGTCCTCCTCCTCCTTGATGACGTGGATGATAAGGTCGTGCTGAGCCTTGAGCTCGGGGAAAGCCTCGCCCATCTCGTTTGTGAGCACGGGGATAAGCTTGTAGATGAACGCTTCCTTTTGTCCGAGGAAGGTATAGGCGTAGCGTACGGCACGGCGCAGGATGCGGCGGATGACGTATCCGGCCTTGGCGTTGGACGGCAACTGTCCGTCGGCGATAGAGAAAGCTACCGCACGCAGGTGGTCGGCACATACACGCATAGCCACGTCGGTGTCCTCGTTGACACCGTACTTCATGCCTGTGATGGCCTCTTCCTGCTTGATGATAGGCTGGAAGATATCGGTGTCGTAGTTGGAGTGCTTGCCCTGCATGGCGCGTACAAGACGCTCGAATCCCATACCGGTATCAATAACGTGCATAGGCAGCGGAACGAGCGAGCCGTTGGCCTTGCGTTCGTACTGCATGAACACGATGTTCCATATCTCGATAACCTGCGGGTCGTCCTTGTTTACGAGTTCGCGGCCTGGAGTCTTGGCCTTCTCCTCGGGAGTGCGCGAGTCGAGGTGAATCTCCGAACAAGGTCCGCAGGGACCCGTATCGCCCATTTCCCAGAAGTTGTCGTGCTTGTTGCCGTTGATGATATGGTCGGCAGGCACGTGCTTAGCCCAATATGATGCAGCCTCGTCGTCACGTTTCAGGCCTTCTTCTTCGCTTCCTTCGAATACGGTAACGTACAGATCGGCGGGGTCAAGTTTCAATACGTCAACGAGATATTCCCATGCGTAGTCGATGGCGCCCTCCTTGAAGTAGTCGCCAAACGACCAGTTGCCGAGCATCTCGAACATGGTGTGGTGATAAGTGTCGTGTCCTACCTCTTCGAGGTCGTTGTGCTTGCCGCTCACACGGAGGCACTTCTGGGTGTCGGCACGGCGTCGCGGCTCCGGTTCGCGAGTACCGAGAATGATGTCTTTCCACTGGTTCATACCAGCATTGGTGAACATCAACGTTGGGTCATCCTTGATTACCATCGGTGCACTTGGTACGATGGTGTGTCCTTTCGACTCGAAGAACTTTTTGAACGAGTCGCGGATTTCGTTAGCTGTCATCATATTATATAATATTATGTACTTTGTATTAAATTCTTCCTAAAACGTTTGCAAAGGTACTCTGTTTTGGTTATTTTTGCAAATAAATTAAGACTAATATGGCACTGAATACCAATAAGAATGTGAAATTATACTACTCCATCAAGGAGGTGGCGGCTATGTTCGACGTAAGAGAGTCGACGCTGCGCTACTGGGAGTCGGAGTTTCCCCACCTCAAGCCCAAGACGGTGGGCCAGAGCGTGCGCCAATACACCGAGAAGGACATCGAGCAGATACGCACCATACACAATCTGGTGAAGGTGCGCGGCTTCAAGCTGGCGGCGGCACGCAAGATGCTCAACAAGAACCGCGCCGGTGTGGACAAGAGTTCGGACATTCTTGCCACGCTGATATCCGTGCGCGACGAGCTGAAAGAACTCAAGCGACGCCTCGATTCGCTCGTCTGAAAAGCCTCGATACGCTTGTCTGAAAAGCCTCTGTTAAGCCCTTGCAGAGCCATAGAAATCAGGCCGCCTCGCAAAAGGACTCCTTTTGCATTCCAAAACGACCCCTTTTGCTCTCCAAAAGGACTCCTTTTGCACTCAAAAAGGACCCCTTTTGCAGCCCAAAACGAGTCCTTTTGAAAAGCAGGGAAATCCGTATAAAAACAGAGACGTAAAAATATATTCAATAATAAATCGGATTACAAGATATTTTTTGTATCTTTGTATAATGTAGGGCGATAAGTTATGAACTCTACATTATTTATATATATAGATAGAAAAGTAAACACTTATATGAACGACTTCAGAAAATTCGCTACCAGCCGCGGCATGAGCGGAATGGTGCTCGACGATGTGGTGAGAGCCCAGGCGCAGTATCTCAACCCGTACATACTTGAGGAACGCCAGTTGAACGTCACTCAGATGGACGTGTTCTCGCGCCTTATGATGGACCGCATCATCTTCCTCGGCACCGAAATCAACGACTACACAGCCAACACCCTGTCGGCACAGCTGCTGTATCTCGACTCGGTTGACCCGGGCAAGGACATTTCGATATACATCAACTCGCCCGGCGGAAGCGTTACGGCAGGCCTCGCCATATACGACACAATGCAGTTCGTGACCAGCGACGTTGCCACAATGTGTACAGGCATGGCAGCCTCGATGGCAGCCGTACTGCTCGTGGCAGGCAAGGAGGGCAAGCGCTCGGCATTGAAGCACAGCCGCGTGATGATACACCAGCCACTTGGCGGTGTGCAGGGACAGGCTTCGGACATCGAAATCGAGGCCCGCGAGATTCAGAAGTACAAGAAGGAGCTGTACACCATCATCTCCGACCACTCGCACACACCATTCGACAAGGTGTGGGCCGACTCCGACCGCAACTATTGGATGACAGCCGAGGAGGCAAAGGAGTACGGAATGATTGACTTCGTGATGACAAAGAAGCCGGGATTTGACGCAGCCGGCGAAATGACACCAATTGCAGGAAAGGAGTAGGAAGTAGCGATGCCAAGAAAAGTATGTAGCTTCTGCGGAAGAGCAGAGAAGGATGTCAACTTCCTTATAACCGGACTCAACGGATTCATCTGCGACAATTGTGCGCAGCAAGCATATCAGATAGTGTGCGAGGCGGGTCTGGGACCCGGCGGCAAGGGCAAGCGCAAGTCGAAATTTGACGTTGCGATGAGCGACGTACCCAAGCCGATGGAAATCAAGGACTATCTCGACCAATATATAATAGGACAGGACGAAGCCAAGAAATATCTCTCAGTGGCTGTCTACAATCACTACAAGCGTCTGCAACAGCCGCAAGACGACAACGGAGTGGAGATAGAAAAGAGCAACATCATAATGGTAGGCTCTACCGGAACGGGCAAGACTCTCCTTGCACGAACCATTGCCAAGCTGCTCAAGGTGCCATTCACCATCGTAGATGCAACTGTATTCACCGAGGCAGGCTATGTAGGTGAGGACGTGGAGAGCATACTCTCGCGTCTGCTGCAGGTGGCCGACTACGACGTAGCGGCTGCCGAACGAGGCATAGTGTTCATCGACGAGATCGACAAGATAGCACGCAAGGCCGACAACCCCAGCATCACACGCGACGTAAGCGGCGAGGGTGTGCAGCAGGGACTGCTCAAGCTGCTTGAGGGAACAATGGTCAACGTGCCCCCGAAGGGAGGCCGTAAGCATCCCGACCAGGACTATATCCACGTAGATACACGCAATATACTCTTCATCTGCGGCGGTGCCTTCGACGGCATCGAGCGCAAGATAGCACAGCGAATGAACACTCACGTAGTGGGATTCAATTCGGTACAGAACGTGCGTCATATCGACAAGGGCAACCTTATGAAGTATATCCTGCCGCAAGACCTCAAGTCGTTCGGCCTCATTCCGGAGATAATAGGACGCCTTCCGGTGCTTACCTATCTCAATCCGCTCGACCGTGAGGCGCTGCGCCGAATACTCGTAGAGCCCAAGAACAGCATCATCAAGCAGTATGAGAAGCTGTTTGAGATGGACGGCATCAAACTCCACTTCAACGACGACACCCTGGAGTTTATCGTAGACAAGGGCGTTGAGTACAAGCTTGGAGCACGCGGACTGCGTTCGATAGTCGAAGCCATCGTCATGGACGCAATGTTTGAGGTGCCGTCGAAGAAGGTCGACGAGTTCACCGTGACACTCGACTACGCCAAGAAGCAACTTGAAAAGTCAAACTTGAAATAGAAAAACTCCTTTGGAGGAAGTTTTGAGTTTTGAATTTTGAGTTTTGGATAAGTCGTCTACGGCAATTTTGAGTCTTGAATTTTGAGTGTTGAATTCCTAATTCATCAATTCTTAATCGGCGCAGCCGACAATTCAAAATTCAAAACTCAAAATTCAAAACTCATATTAAATATTACTACTATGACTGGGACAATTAACCTCAATGAACAACTGAAACACTACTTCGGATTCGACTCGTTCAAGGGCGAACAGGAAGCCATAATACGCAATCTGCTTGCAGGCAACGACACCTTTGTGCTCATGCCTACTGGAGGTGGCAAGAGTTTGTGCTACCAGTTGCCGTCGCTCATCATGGACGGCACAGCCATTGTCGTATCGCCGCTCATTGCCTTGATGAAAAACCAGGTGGATGTCATCAACGGACTGAGCGAAGAATCGGGTGTGGCACACTATCTTAATTCATCGCTCAACAAGGCAGCCATCAATCAGGTGCGCAACGACATATATGCCGGACGCACAAAGCTGCTGTATGTGGCTCCCGAATCGCTCAATAAGGAGGACAATCTCGAGTTTTTCCGCTCGTTCAAGATTTCGTTCTACGCTGTCGACGAGGCACACTGTATATCGGAATGGGGTCACGACTTCCGTCCCGAATACCGCAACATACGCCCTACAATACAAAAGATAGGCAACGCTCCAGTCATAGCACTCACCGCTACGGCCACCGACAAGGTGCGCATGGACATCAAGAAGAGCCTCGGCATTGCCGAAGCGCAGGAGTTCCGTTCGTCGTTCAATCGCCCGAACCTATATTATGAGGTGCGGCAGAAGACCAACGACATCGACCGACAGATAATAAAGTTCGTGAAGCAGCATTCGGGCAAGAGCGGCATTGTGTACTGTATATCGCGCAAGAAGGTAGAAGATCTGGCGGCAGTGCTTAAGGCCAACGACATCAAGGCGGCACCTTATCACGCCGGACTCGACTCAGCCACACGCTCGCAGACCCAGGACGACTTCCTCATGGAGCGCATCGACGTCATCGTGGCTACCATAGCATTCGGCATGGGCATTGACAAACCCGACGTGAGATTTGTCATTCACTACGACATACCGAAGAGTCTGGAGGGCTATTATCAGGAAACAGGACGCGCCGGACGCGACGGTGGCGAGGGCATATGCCTCGCTTTCTACTCGCATAAGGACCTGCAGAAACTCGAGAAGTTCATGGAAGGCAAGCCGGTAGCCGAACAGGACATCGGCAGACAACTCCTTCAGGAGACCGCAGCTTATGCCGAGTCGTCGGTATGCCGCCGCAAACTGCTGCTGCACTACTTCGGCGAGGAGTACACCAAGGACAATTGCGGCAACTGCGACAACTGTCTGCATCCCAAGGTGAAGCGCGACGGCAAGGAGGCATTGCTCATTGTGCTGCGCTCGCTGCTTGCCGTTAAGGAGGGATTCCGCCAGGATTACGTCATCGACTTTATCAAAGGACGCGCAACGGACGACATTGTGTCGCATCATCACGACCAACTTGAAGAGTTCGGAGCTGGCGAAGACATGCCGCCGAAGACGTGGAGCCCAGTGATAAGGCAGGGAATGATAGCCGGATACATACATAAGGATATAGAAAGCTACGGCTTGCTCAAGGTGACGGCAGCCGGAAAGCGCTACGTCCGCAATCCGCAGCCGTTCACATACGTCGAAGACACCGACTTCACCGACAATGCCGACGAAGAGACTGACGACCATGGAGCAGCCGCACTCGACCCTACGCTCTACAGCATGCTGCAAGACCTGCGCCGCAAGATGGCACGCAAGCTGTCGCTTCCGGGCTACGTCATATTCCAGGACATCTCGCTCGAGCAGATGGCAACGATGTATCCCGTATCTATCGAAGAACTGCGCAACATCCAGGGTGTAGGTCAGGGCAAGGCAAAGCGCTACGGCAAGGAGTTCTGCGAACTCATACGCCAGTACTGTTCGGACAATGAGATAGAGCGTCCGGAGGAAATGTTCGTGCGCACCGTTGCCAAGGACTCGATGAAGAAGATAAAGATAATCCACTATCTCGACCGCCGCATGCCGCTCGACGACATCGCTTCGGCTCTCAATCTGGAGTTCAGCGACCTGCTCGACGACCTCGACGCCATCGTCTACAGCGGTACAAAGGTCAACATCGACTACTTCCTTGAAGACGTGATGGACGACGACCAGATAGACGACATATACGAGTACTTCCGCGAATCGGACACCGACAGCATCAAGGCTGCCCTGGAAGAGCTCGGCGACGACTATGAGGAGAACGAAATCAGACTCGTTAGAATCAAGTTTATGTCAGAACAGGCCAACTAAAAGCGCTTGTCTGAGTTTATCATACGACAAATACACCTTATATAATATATAGGTTTGGCATAGCCCGGGGCATCGCTCCGGGCTATGTTGTTTTAATGTTAGTCAGAGAATTGGAGCGGTGGTATCATAAACTCAGGTTCAGGAGTGAGCCGTCAATGTGAATAGTAGGAGGGTAGGGCATCCCTGTCCTACCCACTAAGCCTTCATTTACAGTTGATTGAGTGGGTATAGCAGGGATGCTATACCCTCCT
>ERZ1032078.55-NODE-55-length-36343-cov-15.768491_pt1 | contig 36343 bp, 19 predicted proteins | sample MGYA00517101_ERZ1032078 | MGnify/ENA primary metagenome ERZ1032078 (study PRJEB33719, sample SAMN04261301) | wastewater metagenome | biome: rural village; feature: human; material: feces | host: Homo sapiens | place: El Salvador | collected 2013-01-14 ... | reverse complement strand
TGCACTTCTTGCTCTGGCAAGCGGCAAAGCCGAGCGGAGACAAGTGCACCCCCTGCCCTTGCCCGAAATGTTAAAGATGTTAATATAATAAAAACGAAATATCTGATTTATATCTTTTTCACAAAAAATGCGTATTTTTGCAGAACAAATGGAAGTGTACTAACCATACTCTCCATTCTCTAACTTTTTACACATACATTCGTTCAAGAAAAACTGAATCAATTTACTAAATACAAATCTTTATGGCGAATTTTTCCCGCAAAACTTTGACTCTCGCAGCAGGTCTTGTACTTTCTGTGATGAGTGCTAACGCACAGCAGATGCGTGAAGGTTATGTAGACTTCGGTAAGAATGCAAGTAGTGAGTATTTTCACAACTTGCTGAAAGATTGGGCACCTGGTAAGCAGGTGTCTGCCGATGACAACTTCTTTATCTCACGTGTAAAGCCACGTGCTCGTTTCCGCAACGAGGCTACTCAGGTGCGTCTTGATCTCAATGCAAAGAACGACAAGAAGCTCATCGCTTGGATTCCGGTAAACAACCCCGACTTCAACGCACTTCCTAACGGCGTATTCGACTCAGAGGTATTCTCTATGTGGTCGTATGTTACACACTGGGGCGACTGGACTGCACCTCTTGGACGTATTCCGGCAGCTTTTCTTGATGTTGCTCACAAAAACGGTGTTGCTGTTTCTGGTGTAGCTGGTGTTCCATATGGAGGTCTATCTTCTGCATACAAGGCAATGATGGCTGGTCTGTATAACGTTGGTGCCAAGAAGGCTTCACAGTTCTTTAATTACTATGGTATCGACGGTATGGGCTACAATTCGGAGTTCTCTGATTATTCTGGTACTGTTGATGATTTGCGTGAATTCCATGCAGATTTGATGAAGCAAATGAAGGCAAAGAACCCAATCTTCATGAACTTCTGGTATGACGGTACTAACGATAATGGATCTATTACCTTCGACCAGGGTCTTGGATCGCATAACCAGGAAACATTTGGCGATAGCGAAAATCCACGTACATCACTCTTCTTTAACTACAACTGGAACAAGGAATGGTTGTTATCTGGATCTGTAACAAAAGCAGAGTCTATGAAGCGCGATCCGCTCGATCTCTATGCAGGTATCAACATGCAGGGTGGTGAGCCGGCTAACTTGCCTTGGAGTCTTCTCGGCAAGTATCGTATTTCAATCGGTCTGTGGGGTGCTCACTCTTATAATATGTTCTGGGAGAGCCGTGGAGAGCTTGGTTCATCTGAAGATGCTAAGCAGAATACGTACCTTGAGCGTGTAGAACGCTATTTTACAGGCGGTACACGTAACCCGGCAAACTGCCCAAGTGTAATAAGTGGTAACCAGTATAACGCCAAGAACTATAAGTGGCATGGTATCTCTACATTCGTGACTGCACACTCTGCACTCAGCTGGGATCTTGGAGAAGAGCCGTTCATCACTTACTTCAACCTCGGTAACGGTAAGTTCTTTAACCTTAATGGTGAGCGCAAGACCAGCACACCTTGGTATAACGTGGGTATGCAGGATTATCTGCCGACATGGCACTTCTGGTTCGCTAACAAGCTCCTCGGACGTAATGCAACCGACGTTCCTGCTACAGGTCTCGACGCTAAGTATTCATGGGATGATGCTTACTTCGGAGGTTCTACACTCAAAGTCTTCGGTACAACAGCCGACGAATATCTCCACCTCTTCAAGACAAAGTATGCTCTGAAGGCTGGCGACGTTATCACTGTTCGTTATAAGATTAATCGTGGTAATACCGACTTCGATCTCGTTCTCTCTGCAGAGGGTAGCGAAGCTAATGGTGTAAGTTATGGTGTTTGCAAGTCTACAGAGATTGCAGACGAGACAGTTTGGGCAGAGAAGTCATTTGTTGTAGGTTCTGATTTTGATGGCAAGACTTTGGCTATGGTGGCTCTCCACTTTAAGAATGCACAGGATCTTGATCTCATGCTCGGCGAGTTCTCTATCGTTCGTGGCAATGCGGCTACACCAGCTGCTCCGGTTCTTGACGCTGAGAACACCAAGATGCTCTACAACGGCAAGTCTGGTATGGACGCTAAGATTATCTTCAACATGCCTAACAATAAGGCAGCTGGCGAGCCATGCTACAACCTCGACGTTAAGACATCTCACTTCCGTCTCTACGCTCAGGAGGAGGGCAAGGAGCCGATGCTCATGGGTACAACAACCTCTTGGGCAGGTCTCTACTACTCAATACCTGTTACAAAGACAAATGCTAAGGTGCGCCTTGGTGTTTCTGCCGTATCTCTCGACCACAAGACAGAGTCGACAATCACTTGGTCTGGCTACATGGCACCTGCTTCATATGTTTATAGCGACGACGTTCAGAGCAACAAGACAACAATCAAGCCGAACGAGGAGTTCACAATTAGTTATGTAGACCCAGAACATCCTGCTGCTGCTAAGTGGGAGCTTGTTAAGGACGGTAAGGTTGTTAAGAGTGGCGATGGTAAGTCTTGGACAACATCACTTGAGGAAATTGGTGGCTACGACCTTAAGGTAACTGGCACCGAGTACGGCGAGGATGGTGCTGCTAAGCAGACCACACGCACATTCGCTTCTTTCGTCCAGATTACTGGTGTGAGCACAGGTGCTCTGCCTGAGATCTACTCGCTCACAGCTAACGGTGGCGATGAGGATGTCTCTCTCAAGACAGGCGAGAGCGTGAAGATGGCTTACACAGGTCGCGACGCAGACGGTGCAGGCTCACAGGGTCTCGACCTGAAGGAGACACGCTTCGGTGTTTCTGCTGCAGACCTCGGTCTTGTTGGTAAGAAATCGTACTCTATCTCATTCTGGTTGAAGATACACGACCTCAAGGCGGGCGATCCTACAACTCTCTTCAATGTATATGATAAGAAGAATGCTTGGCCTAAGACCGACTGGGGTTGGAACTGGTCTGGTATCGGCGCTGATGGTAGCATCGACCACTACAACTTCCGCGGTACAGACGCTACTTCTAACAAGGAGCTTCACTATAAGTATGCTAACACTAAGCTGCCTGTAGGCAACTGGGTACACATCACTATGGCGTTCGATTATAATGAGAATGGTGCTTTCCGTAGCGACCTCTTCGTGAACGGTGTTAAGCAGACCGTTACAGAATGGGATCGCACTGGTGGTGCTAAAAAGACTACAGAACCTGGATATGAGAGAGATATTTATAGCATCACAAGCGGTCAGTATCTCTGTATCGGTGGTCCGCTCTTCGGACGTAATGGTCTTAACGGCATTATCGACAACGTAGTAGTGTGGGATAAGGTAGCTACAGAGGCAGACGCTAAGGCTGCTATGGGCGACCTCAACGCTAAGAGCCTCCCTGCTGGTGTGATGGCATTCTGGGACTTCGAGAAGAAGGCTACGGATAATGTTTTCACATCTGTTGGTACAAAGGCAGTGAAGGCTGGTATGCAGGATATGGTTGCAGGTGGTGGCGAAGGTCAGGCTACTCTCCAGTTTGTTGAGCCGACTTACATCGCAGGTTCACCGTTCGTATCTGACGAGACATACAAGGTAGAGACCAAGCCGTCATGGACTGCTAAGAACGCTACATTCGCTGACATTACTGGTAACGGTGAGGAAGGTTCTGCAAACGTTTCGTTCCGTACAGGTGGCGACTACGACGTAACTCTTACACTCTCTAACGCTCTTGGTAAGGCAGAGAAGACATTCTCTGTAATCAAGGTGGCTTATCCTACTGGCGTTGACGCTGTAGAGGGCGCAGAGATGAAGGCTTACACAGTAGGCGAGGACGCAATAGTAGAGTTCGCTGAGGCTGGCGCATACGAGGTTAGCGTTTACACAACAGCTGGTGAGCAGGTTGCTCGCAAGGCTGCTCAGCTCAACGCTGGCAACGTGGTTAACGTACACCTTGCTAAGGCAGGCATCTACGTGCTTAATGTGAAGAAGGATGGCAAGACCGTTCGCACTGTGAAACTTATTCGTAAGTAAAATAAATCTATAAGTTGACGAGTAAACGAGTAAATATATAGACGAGTGAACGAGTTGACAAGCAGACAAGCTGATTATATACCTTATATTATATAGGTGTGCAAAAAGCTCGTTTGCTCGTCCACTCGTCCACTTGTATAAAAACATAGCATACTTGTATACTCGTCAATTTTGCGCTTTTAAATACCTAATCAACAAAACAATATCTAAATGAACAACAAAAAGACAACACTCCTCGCATCCATGCTTCTGTGTGGCTGCGTGTTCGGTTACGCTCAGCGTACTCCGACTCATCCGCTGGACATTAAGGACAACGGCGACAGATACTTGCTTGAGAATATTAGAAACTGGCAGCCAGGTACACCTCCGCAGGGAGTGTCTCGTATGGACGACGAGTTTTATATCTCGCGTGTTCGCCCATTGGCGCGCATCGCTGAGGCTGACGACTATCAGGCAGAGGTTAGCAAGCAGGCTAAGCCGGGTCGTAAGATGTGTCTCTGGACTCCGCTCGACGATCCAACTTCTTCTTGGAAGGCTCTTCCACGCTACTGCTTCGAGGGCGACAACTTCTCAATGTGGTCATACCTCAGCATCCACGGCAACTGGACAGCACCTTGGTTCCGCGTAACTGGCGGTCTGTCTGACGTGGCTCACAAGAATGGCGTATCTGTAGGTTGTGTTGCTTCAATTCCTTGGAGCGCAAGTGTCTATGCTGATAACCCCAATGCATCAGGTTGGTCTGGTAAGTTTGGTACTCTTTGTCAGCAGGATAGTAAAGGCAATTATAAGAATGCAGAACGTTTCGTCAAGATTCTTAAGTACTACGGTATCGATGGTGTGGGAGTAAACTCAGAGTTCCACTCAGATTATGATAACATGGAAATTATCCAGGGTTTCTTTGCTCAGTGTCATAAGGAAGCAGAGAAGATTGGTTGGAAGTTCCAGCTCCACTGGTATGATGGTACTAACGACTATGGTCAGATAAGTTTTGACCAGGGTCTTAATAGTAGAAATCAGAATATGTTCGGCGATAAGGATAACATCGTTACCGACATGATGTTCTCCAACTACAATACTGGTGCTGGTACACTTGCAGCTTCTGCAGCGAAGGCTAAGAGCATGGGTCGCAATCCGTACGACTACTATAAGGGCTTTGATATCCAGGGTCGTGCGCTCCACGCAAGCAATGCCAACTGGAACGATATCAACGACGTAGAGGCTTCTGTAGGCTTCTGGGGTGCTCACTCACAGGGGCTTATCCACCAGAGCGCTACCGACTACGGTACATCTGACGTGGCTATCCAGCAGGCTTACCTTGACAAGCAGGAGATGGTGTTCAGCGGTGGCAACCGCAACCCGGCTAACACTCCTGACATCCTCGGATGGAGCGACGTCGTAACACTCGCCAACGGTAGCCTGAAGGGCAAGTTCCACGGTGTAGCAAGCTACGTAACAGCTAAGTCTACTATCCAGCAGGTTCCGTTCGTAACACGCTTCAACCTCGGTAACGGTCTTACATTCAAGAACGAGGGTGAGGTGACGTTCAACCACAAGTGGCACAACATTGCTACTCAGGACTACATGCCGACATGGCGTTGGTGGATCGTTGACGGCAACGAGAGCGCAAAGAGCGCAGACCTCGCTCAGGCTGAGCTTACATGGGATGACGCTTACTGGGGTGGCTCTTGCCTCCGCCTGAAGGGTCAGACAACAACATCTCGTGTAAAGCTCTTCAAGACCTTGCTCAAGACAGAGCCTTCATACAACATCTCTCTTACATATAAGATGAGCAACGAGCTCGACACACACGCTAAGTTGTTCGTAGCTCTCAAGGGCAAGCTCACAGAGTACAAGGAGATTGCTATCCCTGCAGCTGAGAAGTTCGGTCAGTGGACAACATTCACCACTACTCTCGACAAGCTCGGTCTGAAGTCAGGCGACGAGATCGCAATGATCGGTATCCGTCTCGACAACACTGCTAAGGACTACAACATGCTCGTTGGTGAGCTCGCAGTTCGCAACCCGCAGCAGAAGTTCGCACCGGTAGCTCCGCAGATTAAGGAGGTTGAGGTGCTCCGCGGTAAGGACAAAACTTGCGACTTCAAGATTCGCTACGCTGCCAAGGAAGAGACTGGCGACGTTAAGACATACAACGACGAGGTAGATACATGGTACTATGAGATCTGGTTCCAGCAGAAGGGCGAGAAGGAGCAGTACCTCACAGCTACAACATCATGGGCAGCTTACGTAGTCGATGCTCCGATGGTAGCCGACCTCGAAAAGCGCGACTGCCGCTTCGGTGTACGCGCCGTTTCTCCTGACGGTTTGCAGAAGAGTGAAATCTCTTGGAGCAACTATCAGGAAGTTGCATACGACACACCATCTACAGAGGTGGCTATCGACCGCCAGGTTATCAAGCCGAACGAGCAGTTCAAGGTTTATTACGAGGACCAGTTCGCACCGAACGCTCAGTCGTTCCGTCTGCTCAACGCACAGACAGGTGCTCAGGTAGGCGAGAAGTTCACCAACTGCAACCAGTTCACAACTTCTGTAGCAGAGGTTGGCGTTTACGACCTCGAGGTTGTTGACGATAAGGGTGCAACAGAGACACTCCGCGGCAAGGTAATCATCTCTCCGGAGAAGACAGGTGCTGTGCCGGTTGTAGAGACTGTAACTGCTGACAAGCAGACAGCTGAGACAAAAGAGGAGATCAAGCTCAACTACACATCACGCGACGGCGAGGGTAAGGTGTCTCGCGGTCTTGTTGTAAATGATCCGAACATGCTCATGATTCCGGCAGAGGTAACACTCGACGGTGGCAACAACACAAGCATGGCTTACTCTTACGCTCTCTGGGTTAAGGTAGACAACTATGCTCATGACAAGCAGGGTACAAACCTTATTTCAAAGAACACTATCAAGGACAAGTGGCCGCACAACAACTGGGGTGACCTCTGGGTGCAGATACGTCCAGAAATTCAGGCTGGTAACAGTGAATGTAAACAATATCACGCGGCTAACGAGGTGTCGTTTAATACCTTCGGTTGGACGAGTCACGACTGTCCAAGAGAATCGATGATGTCTACAGGCTACAGCCTTAACCCGGGTGTTTGGAACCACATCGTTGTTACTCAGTCTTCTGACAAACAGCAGAAGATTTACTTCAACGGCAAGTGTGTAGCAGGTCCTAACAACTTCTCTTCTTCTTCACTACGTGAGAACAGCTCTGACAATCGTATTGATGGAACTGTTCATGCTAACGTCTACATCGGTGGTGGCGGTGTTTACAAGGCTGGTCTGAATGCCGTTATCGACGAGGTTCAGGTTTGGAACAAGCCTCTTACCGACGCTGAGGTGCTCCGTGCAATGCAGGGCTACGCAGCTAACGAGGTGCCTGAGGGACTCCAGGGCTACTACACCTTCGAGAATCTTGACAAGAGCGACAATAGCTTTGCAAACCTTGGTAAGGCTGGTGCTCAGTACAAGGCAAAGATGGTTGTGATGAACGGCTCTGGTGGTGAGAACACCAGTGGAGCAGAGTACGCAACAGTTGATCCAAACAACGAGGTGACAGGCTATCCTGGTATCGACGGTACACTCGAGGTTAAGACTTCACACACATGGCAGCTCAACGGCGGCCGCATCTCTTCAGAGACAGATAAGGCTGCAGTCGTAACATTCGCTCGTCCGGGCGAGTATGAGGCAGGCGTTAAGCTCACCAACTTCTGGGGCGAGTCTGAGAAGGCACTTCAGAACGTACTCGTTATCACAGGTGTTGACGCAATCAACGACGTTAAGGACGCAGCAGGCTTCTCTGTTTATCCTAACCCGTTCGTAGAGAGCGTTAACCTCCGCTTCGCTGAGGGTGGCTTCTACACCATCAACATCGTAAGCGCAGCAGGTGCAGTGCTCCAGAGCAACGACTTCCGTGCTGATGCCGGCGAGACAGTGAACGTAGCTGTTCAGGGTGGCAAGGGCATGTACATCGTACAGGTGCTCAAGGACGGCAAGCCGTTCAAGGCTCTCAACGTAATCAAGAAGTAATAACAAAGAATAGCGAACCGGCGGGCGGCGACGCCGCCCTGTCGGTTCCAACTATATTCATTTATTAAAAAACAAACAATGAACAACAAATCAAACGAGAAAGGCAACATGGTGCTGAAAGCCGCCTTTGCGATGCTCGCAGCAGGTCTGCCTATGCAGTATGCTTCGGCTAATGGCAACGCAGCTCCTAATGCTTTGACACAGACTCAGGGCGCTGTCGTTCAGGGTACTGTTAAGGATGGTACTGGCGAACCGCTCATCGGCGTTAGCGTCGTAGTGAAGGGTGCCACTGGTCTTGGTGTAGTTACAGACATCGACGGTAACTACCGAATCGACGTTAAGGATAAGAACGCTGTCTTGGTGTTCTCTTATATCGGCTACACACCGCAGGAGGTAAAGGTAGGTGGTCGTGCCAACGTTGACGTTACCATGAAAGACGAAAGCTCTGTGCTCAAGGAGGTCGTAGTTACCGCCATGGGTATCAAGCGTAAGGAGTCGTCACTTACTTACTCTACACAGCAGGTTAAGGCTTCTGACCTCAACCGTGTACAGGACCCGAACGTTGCCAACTCTCTCGAGGGTAAGGTATCTGGTGTAACCATCACACCGTCAGCAGGTGGTGCAGGTGGTGCTTCTAAGATCATCCTCCGTGGTAACAAGTCAATCCTCGGTTCTTCTACTCCGCTTATCGTTGTCGACGGTGTTCCTATGAACAACTCGCAGCGCGGCCAGGTAGGTTCAGGCGCAAACATGCTTACAACAGGCGTATCAGAGGGTGGCGACGCTCTCTCAATGATCAATCCTGACGATATCGAGTCAATCAACGTGCTGAAGGGTGCCAACGCTGCCGCTCTTTACGGTTCGGAGGCTGCCAACGGTGTCCTCATGATTACTACAAAGAAGGGTCGCGAGGGTAAGGTTGGCGTTAACTTCTCTTCTAACGTCACATTCGATACACCGCTCACAACTCCGAAAATCCAGAATATATATGGTGCTGCTATCGACGAGAAAGCAGGTACATTGGCTCTTACCAGCTGGGGCGATAAGCTCTCGGCTCGTAATAACGACCAACTCCGCATCAATACTGCGATGTATGGCGAGCACTTCAAGGGAACAAAGTTCGAGAACAACGAGGTACATCTCCGCAATCGTGCAGGCAACGACCTCGATGACTTCTTCAAGACAGGTGTAACAACCAACAACTCTATCGCTCTCTCTGGCGGTACAGACAAGATGAGCAGCTACTTCTCTTATGGTAACTCTCACTCTAACGGTATGGTTGAGAATAACTCTTACAACCGTCACACCTTCTCTTTCCGTCAGAACTTCAAGCTCTACGACCGTGCTTCTATCGACGTGTCGATGAACTACATCCAGACAAAGACAAAGAACCGTCCTGGTGGTGGTATCACTATGAACCCGATTTTCCACATGTACATGATGCCACGTAACATCGACATCAACTACTATCGTAACAACTATCGTGTGGACAACGCACAGTGGTACACTGGTTTGCAGACTTATTTCAAGAAGAACTCTGGCTATTTTCAACAGGACAAAGATGGTAATTATATACCAGTATCTGCTTACGATAAGGTAACAGAGCAGGCGCTTATAGAGGGTCAGCCAATGCAGAACTGGGCTTACTCTGCTCAGGGCCAGAACAACCCGTACTGGCTTATGAACCAGAACTCAAGTGTTGCTAAGGAGGACCGCTTCTTCGGTAACGTAACAGGTACACTCGACATCTACGACGGTCTTTCGTTCCAGGCTCGTTTGGGTATGGACTTCTCTAAGTACGAGAGCGAGTCGAAGCGTTACGCTACAACATGGCTCCCGGCTTCTATGGAGACATTCGGTCGTTACTGGTGGAGCTTCTCAAAGACAACCGACCTCTACACCGACTTCATGCTTACCTATAACAAGACATTCGGTGATTGGGACGTTTCTGCAACAGCAGGTTATGTAGGTCACATCCGCAAGAGCTATGGTAAGGGCACTGACACTAATGCTACTTACTACTTCGGCGACCGCGAGCACATCTCTAACATCGCTAACTACTTCTCTACAGCAGCTGGTGGTCCTGGTGCTACATCGCCAAGTCAGAGCTCAGACTGGAACAAGGGCGCTGTTGTAACAGGTCAGATTGGTTGGAAGGAAATGGTTTACTTCGATGGTTCATACCGTCGTGACTGGTACCGCGCCTTCCGTCAGTTCAAGGATCGTGGTACGCCTGAGGATTACGGCTACTTCGGCTTCGGTGCTAACGCTATCATCAGCAACATCGTGAAGATGCCAGAGTGGTTCAACTACTTGAAGTACCGTGCTTCTTACTCAGAGGTAGGTAACTCTATCCCGGGTACTGTCTTCGCTGCTGGTTCAACCAACTATCAGACTGGTGCATTCTCAGCTTCGCAGTGGGCTACCTTCAAGGATCCGCGTCCTGAGAAGACAGCTTCGTTCGAGACAGGTTTCGAGGCATTGTTCCTGAAGAACCGTTTGAGCTTGGATGTTACTTACTACAACTCTACAATGTCTAACCTCTACCTCGTTGGTACCAACGCTTCTGGCAAGTCAATCCCGATGAACTCGGCTAAGATTCGCAACCAGGGTATTGAGGCAACTATAGGCTACGACTTCAAGTTCGGTCAGCTCCGATGGAAGACATCTTACAACCTCTCATTCAACGACAACAAGATTCTCCGCACAGCTTACGATGAGAAGACTGGTAAGGAGAACGTTATCGCTACATACGTAGGCGGTGTTCAGGTGCTCTATAAGGAAGGTGGCTCAATGGGCGACATGTACGTAACCGACCTTAAGCGCGATGCTAATGGTTTCTACTTCTTGAGCGATGAGGGTGAGCTCTCTATGGAGACCGAGTCGGATAAGACATATGGCAAGTATGTAGGCAACCAGAATGCTAAGTGGCAGATGGGTTGGTCTAACACATTCACATGGAAGGATCTCACACTCTCATTCCTCATCAACGGACGTATCGGTGGCAAGGTGCTCTCTATGACAGAGTCTTACCTCGATGGCTATGGTTTGTCACAGCGCACAGCTGACGCTCGTCTCTATGCTGAGAAGAACAAGATCTATGCTGACCCATGCTACGGCAACAATATTCTTGGTATTGCTCTCGATGACGGTTCTGGTCGTGTCGTTCCTATCGATGCTTACTACAACTCAGTGGGTGGTGTAACACCTCAGGACATCGAGCGTTACCTCTACAGCGGCACTAACTTCCGTCTGCGTGAGCTCTCTTTGGGTTATACATTCCGCAACCTTTTCGGTCAGAACAAGAACCTGAGCCTCTCGTTCATCGCTCGTAACCTGTTCTTCATCTATAAGGATGCTCCGGTTGACCCAGACGTATCGCTCTCTACTGGCACAGGTCTCGGTGCATTCGAGGTATTCAATATGCCGTCGTCACGTTCGTTCGGCTTCTCATTGAATGTAAACTTCTAAAACAATTCAAAAAAGTAAAACAGAATTATGAAAAATTCAAAGATATTTGTTTACGCTGCGCTTGCACTCTCTGCCTTCGGTATGCAGTCGTGTCTTGACTACGACACTCCGGGTGATGAGCTTAATGCCAATCAGGAGACGACGGAGACAATCGTGAGCTCTGGCAAAGCGGATGTAATCGACTATAGAAGAGAAATCTCTGGCCAAGAACTTAAGCAGGCTATCAGAGATATGCGTACCCAACTGGGTTCTGCGCTTAAGGCTGTATATGGTATGCGTGGTGGTAAAGATGGTAACCCGCCTGCTGCACATGCTTATCAGTTCGCTTATAACCTCGGTCCAGACAACTATGTACAGTATTTCTGCGTACCTCACTCAGACTTCCCGTACTCTAACTTTACACTGCGCTCTACATACGACTTGTGTAAGGGTTCAATCGGTGGTCCTGGTGCAGGTTTCAGTGCGATGAAACTCGATATGGCTCCTACTCTGAACGCATCGAAGATTGACTATATGCCAGAGTTGAAGGCTATCTATCTCATGCTCTTCAACTATTCGGCTATTGAGAATGCTGACCTCTTCGGTCCAATGCCTTATACCGATTTTAAGAATCTTAAGGATGAATCACCGTTTACCTACGATGATGTGAAGAAAATCTATTACAAAGTGGAGGCTGATCTTGATACTGCCATCAACTGTTTCAAGTATTATGCTGGTCAGCACTTGGCAATGGTTGATAAGCTTGATGCGGATGGTAATCCTATCTATGTTCTTGATTCAGACGGTAACAAGATAGTGCTTAAAACCGTAGAGGGTAAGGACTCGGTTAATGCTGATGGTAATCTGGTTTATAAGACCGAGAAAAAGGAGAAGATGGTTGACAACCGTGATGAACTTTACAAGCAGCAGATTGGAAGACAAATTGTTAGTCGCGTGCAGATAATCTCTTCTGACTATTCAAATCCTGCTGACCTCAGTGTATGGATGCGCTTTGCAAACTCTTTGAAGCTCCGCATGGCTATCCACATGACAGGTGTTGACCCTGTTAAAGCTAAGAAGTGGGCTGAGGAAGCTCTTGACCCAGAAAATGGCGGTGTGATAGAGACAGAGGCTGACGAGCTCGGACTCTTCCCGTCAACTCTTGGTACAGCTCACCCGCTTGTTGAGATTACTAATTCTTGGCATGATGCTGTCATTGGAGCATCGTTCTTGAACTTGCTTCAGAACCTCGATCACCCATACTTGAAGTATCTCTTCACAAAGAACCAGGTAGATCTCGCAAAGCACCCACGTGCTGTCCCAGGTACATCTGCTCCTGCTATCACTCCTGAGGGAACAGTGTTTGCAGGTATGCGCAATGGTGTGACACCAGGTGTTGGTCAGGCTGCAGCGGCTAACCCATACGCTGGCTACTCAACGCTTGATAAGACTTATTTCACCGAGTGCAATCCTCCGCTCTACATTATGAAAGCTTCTGAGGTTTACTTCCTCCGTGCAGAGGGTGCAATCCGTGGATGGAACATGCGTGGCGAAGCAAAGGATTTCTATGAGAAGGGCATCCGTTTAGCTTATCTTGAGGACCGTCATAGCTCGAGAAAGGAGTATATGAATTATGTTGAGGAGTATCTTAATGTAGATGCACCGAAGGGTATTCCTTATGTTGACCCACAGGGACGCTCAAAGGATATGCAGAGCGTAACAAAGGTTGGTGTGAAGTGGAACGAGGGCGACTCTCAGGAGACAAAGCTCGAGAAGATTATCACACAGAAGTACATCGCTTCTTTCCCGTACAGCTACGAGTCGTGGGTTGACCTCCGCCGTGTAGGTTATCCTAAGCTCTTCCCAATTTTGGGTTCACGCCACGGTGACGGCTCTATTAAGCTTGGCAATACTAAGGTACAGTCAAAGGATAATATCATGCGCCGTATTCCTTGGGCATCTGATGATCCTCAGACTAAGACAGATATCGCTAATAGTGGTCTGCCTGCTCTCGCACGTGACGCTGATATGGGTGTTGCACGCGATATTCAGATGCAGCGCCTCTGGTGGGATAATGGTAAGTCTAACTTCGAGACCGCAGAATAATATTAATATTATCTAACGATTAAAATAAAAAAAATGAGAAACTCGATAATATCATTTTCAAAAATCGCCTTTGCGTTTCTCGCATTAGCGGGTATGACTACTCTCACATCGTGTGATGATGATGATGAGAAGTTCGTCAATCCGAAAGGAGAAAAGGAGTATAATGTATATTTCAACTTAGGTAAGTACAACTCTGACGAGAATTACTTGGAGCACGAATATGCTTATCATGCTTATGGCGTAGGCCACTTCTATATTGACACATTTAACAATCCTGGCGATACACTTTTAGCAAGTGGTGAGGATGTGGAGATTGCTTTAGAAGGCGCAAAGCAGTCGGATTTGTATGAACCAGAAAACGGAGTATGGCGCGATAAGTATAGCTTGGTAGGTGGTAACAAGTCTTTTGTTATGCGTGCCTTTACCTGGAGGTATCAAGAAACTGAAGAGGGTAATAAAATAAGACTCGATGATCATTTCTACGATTACGATACTGAAAATGGAAAGGAACTCCCGTTTGCTAAGATTGTTATCAAGGACAAGATTATGAAGCAGTTCGACGCGGTTACTATCTGCCGTATTTCTTCAGAGACCTTGGAGACAACTAACCTTATCACTAATAAGCCATTAACCATTACTAAAGATTTGGCTCTTATCGGTAAGCAGGTTGCAGGTACCTTCGTAGTGTATGATATCCGCGATAAGGAGTCAAGCGCACACCTGTTCAATGCAGATGGTTCGTTCAACACTTATGGCTACGATTATGATCAGATCTTGAACGCTGAAGATAAGATTTGTGAACTTGCAGCTGGCCAGTTCGAGGTTACAAATGTTGTGACTGAAGCTGTTGCTGGTTATAAGGTAGCAGTAACTGCTCCATTTACTATCGCTGAGTAATAGTAATACGAAAGATAAACAAAGGGCAGGACTCCGATTTCGGAGCCCTGCCTTTTTTGTCTTAAATTGAGTCTAATCCCAAATTTATATATGATTTTTGGGATTACAATCCCAAATTTATATATGATTTTTGGGATTGGGGGATTTTTTGTGTATCTTTGCAAGTGTAATATAATATTAATGTTATGATATCAAGACTATTGCAGAAGACAATTGAATCGCGTTTGTTTGCAGGAAAGGCAATTATCGTGATAGGAGCGCGTCAAGTAGGCAAGAGTACGTTGTTCAAGCTTATTCTTGAAAAACAAGACTATAAGGCATTGCAGCTTAATTGTGATGAGCCCGAGGTGAGGGATATGCTTAGCAATATAAACACTGCAGAGCTACGACTTCTTATAGCCGACAATCGTATAGTTGTTATTGATGAGGCGCAGCGAGTGGAGAATATAGGTATGACATTGAAACTAATTACCGACAACTTCCCAGAAGTGCAGTTGCTTGTGATAGGTTCTTCTTCTTTTGAATTGCAAGACAAGCTGAATGAGCCGCTTACTGGTCGTAAGTATGAGTATCATCTTTATCCGATTTCCACTGCCGAGTTGATGGCAAGTAATGGTCTTCTCGGTGTGAAGCAGACCCTTGAACAGCGCCTCGTCTACGGCTCTTATCCCGATATATTGAACCATGCCGACGATGCAAAAGAACTGCTTATGAACCTCGCTGGCAGTTATCTCTATAAAGACTTGTTGACGCTCGAGAGCGTACGCCGTCCCGTTCTGCTCGGCAAGTTGCTTACTGCTCTTGCCTTGCAGGTGTGCAGTGAAGTGTCGTACAACGAACTTGCGCAGACCGTTGGTACAGACAATAAGACGATAGAGAAGTATATAGACCTTTTGGAGAAATGCTACATAGTGTTCCGGCTTAATGGTTTCAATCGCAATTTGCGTACTGAGTTGAAGAAGAGCAAGAAAATCTACTTCTTTGACAATGGCATACGTAACGCTATTCTCCAGAACTTTGCACCTCTCTCGCTTCGCCAGGATGCAGGTGCGCTATGGGAGAATTTCATTATCAGCGAGCGTATAAAGCGCAACCACTATTCGGGTCGTTACGTCAATAGTTATTTCTGGCGTACCACCCAGCAGCAAGAAATAGACTATGTGGAGGAGTGTGACGGACAGTTTAGTATTTTCGAGATGAAGTGGAATCCACGTCGTGCCAATACTCAATTCCCTTCTTCGTTCCTAACAGCGTATGATGTGAAGGAAAAGGCTGTGGTGACTCCCGAGAACTGGATAGAATGGGTTGTGTAAGGCGCTGCAAGGCTATAAATAAAATCGAGTAGCTGAAAAAATCTACCATATCTTCCAGCCGGCGTGCAACGTGCTGCATGTCAGAAAGATAAAGGCTGGAAGATTCCTAAAAAATGAGGTTATCTTCCAGCCTATCTTCCAGCTCATCTTCCAGTTTGTTTCTTGACATTTTATCGTAGCGTGGCAATCTTTAGGGGGTGCAGTGGTCTCCACTGCACCAGCCAAGCAGCACTGCATATTCCCACAGAATACGCAGAACGCACAGAAGTTTAGGGGGCGCAGAGGTCTCCCACAGATTGCACAGAGGCATACAGATATTTCTTGCTGAGATATTTTCCCACAGATTGCACAGAACACGCAGAACTTTAGGACACCCTCCTAAGTGTGTTCTGTGGGAAGACACGCTACTTGGTTGGTGCAGTTCTTGCTCTGGCAAGCGGCAAAACCGAGCGGAGATAGCTGCACCCCCTTGGGAAATGCGGTGCTACTTGGTTGGTGCAGCTGGGGACAGCTGCACCCCCTAAAGGTTATTGTAAGCTCTTTACTTCTTCTATCGGCAAGCCTGAGCCTTGAGCGACCTGCTCGATGGTTAATCCCATTGCAAGAAGATTTCTTGCAATAGTTTTCTTTTCCTCCGCACGTCCTTCTGCACGTCCTTCTGCACGTCCTTCAGCACGTCCTTCCGCACGTCCTTCCGCACGTCCTTCGGCATGGCCTTTCTCTCTTGCCTCACGTTCAGCAGCTGCCATGCACGCCATATTGTCGCGCACAACCCAGAGGCTATTCTCGTACGCCTCCCATTCCTTCTTTGTTAGGCGGTGGCTGTCGGCATAGTCCTCAAGCTGTTTGAATATCTCTTTTTGTGCCGTGAACGGCATTCTGCTTAATGCTTCCATATGCTTCAATACGTAAATCCATTTCTCAAAATCTGTAACACATTCCTCCGCTTTGTTCTTAAAGAGCGGAAGCGCCAAGTAGATAAAGCGGATCTTGTTGGATACCTGCATCTTCGTGTCTTTGTCCGCCAATACGATGTCCGTACGGAATTTTGACACCTCATCCGTACGCGGCATGTAGTTCATAAAACATATTGTGTAAACAGGCAGGAACTTGTATTGTTTACATTGCAAATATACAACGAAACTTTGTAACGACAAAGAAATCGATACTCTTTTTGCAATCTTAGGGGGTGCAGTGGTCTCCACTGCACCAACCAAGCAGCGCACGCACCCTAACCTTCTGTGTGCATCTGTGCAATCTGTGGGAGAACACTCGCAGTTTGGTTGGTGCAGCTGAGACAGCTGCACCCCCTTGAAGAGCCCAATAACTTGGTTGGTGCAGCTGGGGACAGCTGCACCCCCTGAGGGAATACTGGTTACCGCGAACAGGAAATGCTGTTACCGCGTGCCTAAACTGTTGTTACCGCAATGCTGTAAAGGCGTTACCGCGCTGTGGTAATAGTGGTTTCTATAGTTTCTTTACGTTAAAAAAGCATTAAAAAGAAGTGCGGTTTCCATTTTTTTATTAACTTTGCAGAAGATAAGCTGCACCTCAGCATAATATTCAAGCAAGCTTGATATTCTGCATTCGGTTTGCATTATCTTTGCAGAAGATAAGCTGCACCTCAGCATAATATTCAAGCAAGCTTGATATTCTGCATGCGGTTATCTTATCAACGTAAATCTATGAGTTATCAAATTATAACTAACTAACGGTAAGAATTTTCTAATTAATTAACTAACTAAAACAAATTCACAAAGCATGAAGAAAAAAGTACTTCTGTCTACGCTTGCTGTGGCTGCGTTCATGTCAGCTATGCCGAGTGTAAACGCTTTTGCTGCTGATGACACAACATCAAGTGTTTACGACTTCAGCGGTTTCAACGACGTGAACCTCATCAACCTGTTCTACCAGGCTTACAAGGACGGTCGTAAGTATCCTACTGAAGCAGAGTTCGCAGCAGCCGGTATCCAGCAGAGCGATATCGCGTTCATCCGTTCGCACGTTCGCAACAAGGGCATCATCGACCGCTCAAGCCGTCTTATCAAGGACACCTACGAGAAGCGTAACCTCTGGATGAACATTCCGATGGGTCAGGGCAAGGACGGTGATGTAGGTCACCCGACAACCAACTTCGACTACGACGTGTTCTCTATGTGGAACTACACCAACCTCTTCGGTGCTTGGAACCACGGATTCTTCTCTGCTCCTGCTTCATGGACAGATGCTGCTCACAAGAACGGTACGGGTATATTCTCTGGTATCAAGTTCTTCGACACAACAGGCGGTCGTCCTGACGGCTCAGGTAGCTGGCAGCAATTTATCTCGGAAAAAGAAGGCGGAAACTTCAAGTACACAGATGCTATCATCAACTGCTTGATGTACTTCGGCTTCGATGGTATCAATTACAACTGGGAGTCTAGTGGATATGATGATGAAGACGTAACCGACTTCCACAAGGGACTTTGGAAGAAGGCTGCTGAGAATGGTTTTGATGATTTCCATTGCGGTCTCTATTGCTTCAATTCAGGCTTGTCTACTTGGACTTCTAATGCTCTCTTCGGTGATAAAACAGGTCGTACGTTCGAGTTTATGATGAATTATCAGGCTGACGACTTCACTTCACAGATGAAAACTTCTGCTCAGGCTGCAATAGCAGCTATGGGTACAACAGATGGTCTATACTCAAGTACGTGGTTTGTAAGCATGAATCGTAGTTGGACTCGTCTTAATGCTGATGAATACTCAAAGCAGGTTGGTGTCTGCCTCTGGGGTGAGCACGCTTCAAGCCGTATCTGGTCGTACACCACAGGTGCCGACTCTTACGACCGTCAGGCTAACTACCAGTATATGCAGGAGCGTTTGATGTCGGGTGGTAACCGCAACCCGCTCGATCGTCCGGCTATCAGCAACACCGGCAACAACTGGGAGGTTGCAGAAGGTTCTAAAGAAAAACCGTTGCAGAACTACGCAGGCTTAGCAACATGGATTCCTGAGCGTTCTACAATCCACGGCAACCTACCGTTCGCTACAAACTTCAGCCTTGGTAATGGTGACCGCTACGCTTACAAAGGAAAGAAGACAGCAGGTGCTTGGTACAACATGGCTACACAGGACATCGTTCCGACATACCGCTGGCTCGTTGTTAAGCCGGGTACAGAGACTGTCAGCACCGACATCGACGCTACATTCTCGCTCGCTGACCAGTATATCGGCGGTACCAGCCTCTTGCTCACAGGTAAGGCTACAGCAGCAGGCACAGACGTAGTGCTCTACAAGACCGACCTCAACGTTTCTGCAGGCAACCCGTTCGCTAAGATTGCCGTCAAGAACGGCAAGGAAGGCTCAAACGCTTCTTCTCTCTACGTAATCGTTCAGAAGGCTGACGGCTCATGGGTAGAGGCACCGGTAGGCAACGTAACAGGTGCTAACTGGCAGGAAGTGAAGGTGGCTCTCAACGGCGTTTCTAAGAGCGACGTCATCAAGCACATCGGTCTGCGCGTTAAGGGTAGCGACGACGCTTACAAGATGTACGTAGGCAAGCTCGAGATCAACGATGACGTTAAGGCTAAACCGGCTGCAATCAAGGACCTCAACGTAGAGGTTAAGAACGAGTACAAGACACAGCTCTCTGCTAAGATTTACTGGAACGTGGACGCACAGGCACAGAAGCGTGCAGCTTGGGATCTCGTTTACAACGACGAGGCTAACATCGACCACTTCGAGATTCTCTACAAGAACGGTGAGAACGGCAAGGTTTCTGAAATCAGCCGCACCACAACATGGTCTACATTTGTGGGTGATATCCAGTTGGGCGAGGCTGACGAGCCGTATATCGGCGTACGTGCTGCATCTACCGACCTGAAGAGCTACTCAGAGGTTAAGTGGGTGAAGGTGACACGCGGCGACGTGGCTTCGTTGCCGGAGGTACCTGTTGTCGACTATCCTGAGAGCAAGATGAACCCGGCTTGCGACGGCGCAGCTACAGCACGTCAGCAGCGCTACGTAACAGACGTTACAACAACTGGCGCTGACCAGAACCTCGACTACCACACAGACCACCCAGTAGCTGATGGCTCACAGTACGACGACCAGACAGCTCTCGTGCTCAAGGTTAAGCAGGGTCAGACTGTTAAGATGAACATCAAGTGCGCTAACTTCAGTGACGGTCTGAAGTACTGCTTCGCAGGTGGTTGGATGGATCTCAATGGCGACAAGCAGTTCAACTCAGCTAAGATTCAGGATGACCCGAAGAATGGCGAGATGCTCTTCTTTGCAGGCAAGCTCCGTGCAGCTACTCCTGAGTTCCAGACAACAGGTGTAAACTGCGAGTTCACCGTTCCTGAGGACGCAAAGCCAGGTAAGAGCCGTTTGCGTATCGTATTCTCTGACGCATGGTTCCAAGGCGACTTCCTCCCGTCAGGTCTCCACAACAAGGGTTTCTCTATGGACTTCGGCGTAGAGATTTCTGGCGACAACCCGGGCCGCGGCACAAGTGTTGACATCCACGACCAGGGCGTAGCTGACGAGCCGGAGATGCTTGGTGGCACAGTTGACGCTATCAACTCTGCAAGCCAGGGCGTTTCTAAGGTAGAGGCAGCTGACGGCAAGTTCAACTTCCAGAACGTAGAGAAGGCATGGGTATACGATGCAAGCGGCGTACTCGTTAAGTACCTCGTTAACCCGACATCGTTCGACGCTCAGGCTCTCACATCAGGCGTTTACCTCGTGAAGATGCAGAACGGCAACATCATCCGTTCGCAGAAGCTCGTGAAGTAAAAAGCCCCTCCCAACCCTCAAGCCCCTCCCAACCCTCCCCGTCGGGGAGGGCTAAGGATAGCTTAAGAAGGTTTGGCTTGGATTCCTCGGCTTAGGAAGGCTTAAGAAGGCTTAGTTCGGCTTAAACGCTGCCTTGGACAGGCTTAAACGCTGCCTTATACAGGCTTAGGCAAAACAACAATAGGAAAGGCGCAACCGTACGGGTTGCGCCTTTTTTAGTAGCAAAACTGCGCATTTGTTTGTTTTTCTCATCGCAAAAGTGTAGTTTTGCAGAATAAACCCTAATAGAACAGCTATCAATAGGGGCACCATGTTGAAGACATCTTCAGCAAGCCCGAAGCAAAAAGCAAAGACTATGAATAAAACAGTAATTCTAACGCTTACAGCAGCAGCCCTGCTGTCGACAACCGACGCTGTGGCACAGTTGAAATATCCAGCAACGGCGAAGGACAACACCGTTGACGAGTACTTCGGAGAGAAGGTGGCAGACCCGTATTGTTGGTTGGAGAACGACACGAGCGCAGCCACGGCAGAGTGGGTGAGAGAGGAAAACCTCGTCAGCCGCAAGTATCTCGACAATATACCTATGCGCAAGGCGATACTGAAGCGCCTGAAGGAGACCGTGAACTACGAGAAGCGCGGCATGACATTCGAGCGCGGCGGCAAGTGGTACGCCTACCGCAACGACGGACTGCAGAATCAGTCGGTGCTCTACCAGATGGACCGCTACGATGCGCCCGTCAGCAAGTGGCGCGTGTGGCTCGACCCTAACACGCTGAGCACCGACGGCACGGTGGCACTGAAGAGCACCACGTTCTCGCACGACGGCAAGTACATGGCGTATGTCATCTCGCGCAACGGATCGGACTGGGAGGAGATATACGTGAAGGACGTGGCGACGGGCAAGACACTCGACGACCACATCGTGTGGGCGAAGTTTACGAAAGCCACATGGGTGGGCGACGGCTTCTACTACAGTGCGTACGACGCGCCCGAGAAAGGCAAGGAGACATCAGCCAAGAACTCCGTGCAGAAGATATACTACCACCGCATAGGTACGCCGCAGAGCGCCGACCGCCTGTTCTATCAGAACCCGTCGCAGCCGCTGCGCTTCTATGAGGTGAGCGTGAACAAGGAGGAGACCGTGATGTACCTCACCGAGGCGGGCATGGACAACGGCAACAACCTCTACGTGCGCGATATGACGCAGGCAGATGCGCAGTTCATACAGATGTGCTCCAACCCACAATATATATATGCGCCTGTGGAGACCGTCGGCAACCGTATGTACATACTCACAAACGCCGGTGCACCGAAGTACCGTCTCATGGTGGCAGACGTGAGCAACCCAGGCTACGCCGACTGGAAAGAGCTGGTGGGCGAGGGCGAGAGCGTGCTCGAGGACGTTACGTTCACCGCCGACAACCGCATGATACTGCAGTACGCCAAGGACAACTGCAACCAGCTTTACGTGTACGACACCGACGGCAAGCGACTCAGCGAGATTGCGCTGCCCACGTTCGGCACAACATCCGTGAGCGGCGCACGCGGACAGAAGGAACTCTTCTACTCGTTCACATCGTACACCACACCAGGTGCCATCTACAGCTACGATATGGCTACGGCGAAGAGCACGCTGTTGTCTACGCCGAAGCTCGCATTCCGCACACAGGACTACGTCACGGAGATGCTTTTCTACACCTCGAAGGACGGCACACGCGCTCCGCTCTTCATCACGCATAAGAAGGGGCTGAAGCTGAACGGCAAGAATCCGCTGCTGCTCTACGGCTACGGCGGCTTCAACGTGACGTACAAACCCTACTTCCTTTCGAGCATGATTCCGTTTATGGAGCGCGGCGGCGTATACGTTCACGCCGTGTTGCGCGGCGGTGGCGAGTATGGCGAGGAGTGGCACGTGGCAGGCACGAAGCTGCAGAAGCAGAACGTGTTCGACGACTTCATCTCGGCAGCCGAATACCTTATTAATAAAGGCTACACCTCGAAGAACTATCTCGCCATACAGGGCGGAAGCAACGGCGGACTCCTCGTCGGAGCCTGCATGACGCAGCGCCCCGACCTCTTCCGCGTCTGTCTGCCCGCAGTAGGCGTTATGGATATGTTGCGCTATCATAAGTTCACCATCGGCTGGAACTGGGCGCCCGACTACGGCACATCTGATGATTCGAAGGAGATGTTCGACTATCTGAAGGCTTACTCGCCGCTTCACACGCTGAAGCCCGGCGTGCACTATCCGGCTACGCTCGTCACCACAGCCGACCACGACGACCGCGTGGTGCCAGCCCATTCGTTCAAGTTCGCGGCACGCCTGCAGGAGTGTCAGGGCGGCACGGCTCCGGTGCTCATCAGCATCGGCGTGAACGCCGGACACGGCGGAGGCAAACCGCTGGCAAAGCGACTCGAAGAGACAGCCGACGCCATCAGCTTCACGCTGTGGAACATGGGCGTGAAGAAATAATCATGGAATAAGGCAAGAGAGAACAGCCCCACGGGGCATAAAGCAAAAACAAAGAGAAGAAGCAGGATATGGTACCACAGGAATATCAGAAGTTCTACCTGAAAGACGTGACGTTCGTCAATCTGATGATGCGTCGCATATACAATGTGCTCATCGTGGCAAACCCGTACGACGCGTTCATGCTCGAGGACGACGGACGCGTTGAGGAGAAGATATACAACGAGTATGTGGAGCTTGGTCTGCGCTATCCGCCTACGTTCACGCAGGTGAGCACTACGGAGGAGGCGCGCGAGGTGCTGCGCACCATGCACATCGACCTCGTAATCTGTATGCCGGGCAACGCCGACAACGACGCGTTCAGCGTGGCGCGCGACATAAAGGCGGAGTTTCCGCACATGCACTGCATAGTGCTCACGCCTTTCTCGCACGGCATCACGAAACGCATGGAGAACGAAGACCTCTCCATCTTCGACTATGTGTTCTGCTGGCTCGGCAACACCAATCTTATCCTCTCTATCATCAAGCTGATAGAGGACAAGATGAACCTCGAGCACGACATCAACGAGGGCGGCGTGCAGATGATTCTGCTCGTTGAGGACAGCATACGCTTCTACAGTTCGATACTGCCCAACCTCTACAACTACATACTGGCGCAGAGCAAGCGCTTCGCTACCGAGGCGCTCAACCGCCACTCGGCAACGCTGCGTATGCGCGGCAGACCAAAGGTGGTGCTGGCGCGCAACTACGAGGAGGCTATGGCGCTGTACGAACGCTACTCGGACAATATGCTCGGCGTGATAAGCGATGTGCGCTTCCCCATACACGGCGAGAAGGACAGCGAGGCGGGTTTGAAACTGATGCGCGAGATACGGCAGAACGACCCCTATCTGCCGCTCATACTCGAGAGTTCGGAGTCGGAGAATCGCGCCAAGGCTGAGGCTGAAGGATTCCGCTTCGTCGACAAGAACTCTAAGAAGATGTCGCTCGACCTGCGAAAGATTCTGGAGGAGCATTTCGGCTTTGGCGACTTTATCTTCCGCGACCCGAAGACGAAAGCCGAGATAATGCGCATACACTCGCTGAAGGAACTGCAGGACAACATCTTCAAGATTCCCGACGACTCGATGCTCTACCACATCTCGCGCAACCACATGAGCCGCTGGCTCTCGGCGCGTGCCATCTTCCCCGTGTCGATGTTCCTGAAGACCGTGACGTGGGAGCGACTGAAGGATATCACAGCCCACCGCGAAATTATCTTCGACGCCATAGTGCAGTATCGCCACATGAAGAATATCGGCGTGGTGGCGGTGTTCGACCGCATGAAGTTCGACGCCTACTCCCACTTCGCACGCATCGGCGAAGGCTCGCTCGGCGGAAAGGGCAGAGGCTTGGCGTTCCTCGACAACATCATAAAGATGCACCCCGAGTTCAACTCGCTGGAGGGAGCGAAGGTGCAGATACCGCGCACCGTGGTGCTCTGCACCGACGTGTTCGACCAGTTCATGGAGCAGAACAACCTCTATCAGATTGCACTCAGCGACGCCTCGGACGACGACATACTGCGCCACTTCCTGCGTGCGCAGTTGCCCGACTCGCTCATAGCCGACTTCTTCACGTTCTTCGAAGCCGTGAAGAGTCCGATAGCCATACGCTCGTCGTCGCTGCTCGAAGACGCCCACTACCAGCCCTTTGCCGGCATCTACTCTACGTACATGATACCGTACCTCGACGACAAGTACGCCATGCTCGAGATGCTGGCGTGCGCTATCAAGGGCGTGTACGCTTCGGTCTATTATCGCGACTCGAAGGCGTACATGACAGCCACGAGCAACGTAATCGACCAGGAGAAGATGGCAGTGATACTGCAGGAAGTGGTGGGCAAGCAGTACGACGGACGCTACTACCCGAACATATCGGGCGTGCTGCGCTCGCTCAACTACTACCCCATAGGCGACGAGCGTGCAGAGGACGGCATCGCCTCGCTCGCGCTTGGCTTGGGCAAGTATATAGTGGACGGCGGACAGACGCTGCGCGTGTCGCCATACCATCCGCACCAGGTGCTGCAGACCTCAGAACTGGAGACGGCGCTGCGCGAGACACAGACGCGCTTCTACGCTCTCGACACGCGGCATGTGGGCAACGACTTCAAGGTGGACGACGGATTCAATATTCTGAACCTGAAGGTGAAGGAGGCAGAGCGCGACAACTCGCTTAACTTCATCGCTTCTACCTACGACCCCTACGACCAGGTGATACGCGACGGACTGTACGAGGGCGGACGCAAGGTGATATCGTTCGCCGGAGTGCTGCAGCAGAACGTTTTTCCGCTGCCCGAACTGCTGCAGATGTCGATGCGCTACGGTGCAGAGGCTATGCGCCGACCCGTGGAGATTGAGTTTGCATGCAATCTCAACGCCGACCGCACCGGTTCGCTCTACCTGCTGCAGATTCGCCCCATTGTCGATCAGAAGCAGATGCTCGACGAGGACCTCGCGGCGATACCCGACACCGACTGCCTGTTGCGCTCGCACAACTCGCTCGGGCATGGCGTGACCGAAGACGTGACCGACGTAGTGTATGTGAAGACCGACGACCGATTCTCGGCTGCCGACAACCCGACGATAGCACGCGAAATAGAAAAACTGAACAAGGAATATCTCGACCGCGGCACAAACTACGTGCTTGTAGGTCCGGGCCGCTGGGGCTCGAGCGACTCTTGGTTGGGCATACCTGTGAAGTGGCCGCATATTTCGGCGGCGCGCGTCATCGTTGAGGTGGCGCTGAAGAACTATCGCGTAGACCCGAGTCAGGGCACGCACTTCTTCCAGAATCTCACATCGTTCGGTGTGGGCTACTTCACCATCGACGAGAACCGCAACGACGGCTGCTTCCACAAGTCGACGCTCGACGCGATGCCGGCTGTGGAGGAGACAGAACACGTGCGTGTGGTGCGCTTCGAGAAAGGACTAAGAATAATGATGGACGGAAAGAAAGGCGAGGGAGTGGTTGTCGCTGTATGATAAAGCGGCGATTATGCGTGTTTTCAATTGAAAACTGGCAGATGGGCTGGTAGATATCCTGGTAGCTTAATTGAAAAATCGGAAATCTGCCAGCCTTTGTCTTGCTGAAAGCCAATAGGTTATGTTGCTGCTGGTAGATATGGTAGATTTTTTCGCAAACTAAATTTTGTTTGTGATTGTTCTTACATAGAACACGCAAATGCCAATAGGGGGTGCAGCAGTCTCGTTCATAGGGGGTGCACTTGTCCCAAGTGCACCAATCAAGCTATTGGTGTACATCTTGGTTGGTGTACATCTTGGTTGGTGCACTTCTTGGTTGGTGCACTTGAGACAAGTGCACCCCCTGGGGATGCTCTCCAGGGAGTGCTTGTGTCGGCTTACTTAACTGCGATGCACTCCACCTCAACCAGAGCGTTCTTCGGCAGAGTCTTCACTGCAACTGCAGAGCGAGCCGGGAACGGCTGAGAGAAGAACTCGGCGTAAACCTCGTTCATGGCAGCGAAGTCGGCCATGTCGCTGAGGAACACCGTTGTCTTAACCACGTGCTGCAGGTCGGTGCCAGCTTCCTCGAGGATGTGCTTTGCGTTGGTGAGCGACTGGCGTGTCTGTTCCTTTACGCCGCCCTCTGCGAATGCGCCTGTTGCAGGGTCGATAGGCAACTGGCCCGATGCGAATACCATGCCGTTAGCCTCTACTGCCTGTGAATACGGGCCGATAGCTGCCGGCGCTTTCTCTGTGTTAATCTGTTTGTTCATAGTCTTTTGGGTTTAAAATGTTATTGTTTGTCTTTTTTACTTTAATAGGAGACAAGTGCACCCCCTACTTCTTCCTGCTGCAAAAGTACAGTAAAAAACGGAGAAAACGAAACTTTTGTGCTTGTTAAATAATTCTAAATATTCGCCGATGCTTGCTGTATGTCTCTTTTATATAATAAAAAATGTGTAATTTTGCAGACCGATTATTCGGGGATACACTTAGAGTCCCCTGCATGAGGGTGTTAATAGCGCTTGCCGAAAAGGCCAGGCGGCGTGGTTAGTGAATCGCTCGTGCAAGAAAAATAAATGTTTTTTAGTAGTAATATTTTTAATTAAAAAAATGAACACTTTAAGTTACAAGACTATTTCCGTAAACAAGGAAACAGCTAAGAAGGAGTGGGTGGTTATCGATGCCACAGACCAGGTTGTAGGTCGTCTCTGCTCTAAGGTAGCAAAGCTCATCCGCGGAAAGTACAAGCCAACTTTCACTCCGCACGTAGACTGCGGTGACAACGTTATCATCATCAACGCTGCTAAGGCAGTTTTCACAGGTAAGAAGGAAACTGACAAGGTCTACACACGTTATACTGGCTATCCTGGTGGACAGCGCTTCAACACTCCGGCAGAGCTCCGCAAGCGTCCGGACGGTATGGACAAGATTATCCGTCACGCTGTGAAGGGTATGCTCCCGAAGGGTCCGCTCGGTCGTCGTCTTCTCGACAACCTCTATATCTATGACGGTACAGAGCACAAGCACGAGGCACAGCAGCCGAAGGCTATCGATATTAACCAGTATAAATAAAGCATAAGACATGGAAATGATTAATGCAATTGGTCGCCGTAAGAGTGCCGTAGCTCGTGTATATCTCACAGAGGGCACAGGTAAGATCACTATCAATAAGGAAGAACTCACAAAGTATTTCCCGTCAGCAATTCTGCAGTACGTTGTTAAGCAGCCGCTGCTCCTGCTCGGTGTGGAAGAGAAATATGACATCAAGGTAAACCTCGACGGTGGCGGCTTCACAGGTCAGAGCCAGGCTCTCCGCCTCGCTATCGCTCGCGCACTCGTTAAGGTTAACGCTGAGGACAAGAAGACTCTCAAGGTACAGGGCTTCCTCACACGCGACGCTCGTGAGGTTGAGCGTAAGAAGCCGGGTCAGCCGAAGGCACGCCGTCGCTTCCAGTTCAGCAAGCGTTAATATCAAAACTGTCTTGGTGTCTTTCTATGCTGCTGCCTGAAGCAGTGGCTTAGAATGCTCCGGACAACGTTTAGCATCCAAACTCGCGAGACCGATATGTACTCGTTACTCGTGGGCTGGTTCAATTCAACTCAAAGGAAAGTAAACAATTTTAACAAACAAAGAAAATGTCAAGAACTAATTTTGACCAGTTGTTAGAGGCAGGCTGTCACTTTGGCCACCTCCGTCGTAAGTGGAATCCGGCAATGGCTCCGTATATCTTCATGGAGCGCAATGGTATTCATATCATCGATCTGCACAAGACTGTAGCTAAGGTAGACGAGGCTGCTGAGGCTCTCAAGCAGATTGCAAAGTCAGGCAAGAAGATCCTGTTCGTCGCTACTAAAAAACAAGCTAAGGACGTAGTTGCTGAGAAGGCAGCGAGCGTAAACATGCCTTACGTTATCGAGCGTTGGCCGGGCGGTATGCTCACCAACTTCCCGACAATCCGCAAGGCTGTTAAGAAAATGGCGAACATCGACAAGCTCATGAACGACGGTACATTCTCTAAGCTCTCTAAGCGTGAGCTTCTGCAGGTGACACGTCAGCGCGCTAAGCTGGAGAAGAACCTCGGTTCTATCGCTGACTTGACACGCCTTCCGAGCGCTTTGTTCGTTGTCGACGTGATGAAGGAGAACATCGCAGTGCGCGAGGCTAACCGCCTCGGTATCCCTGTGTTCGCTATGGTCGACACCAACTCTGACCCGCGCAACATCGACTACATCATCCCGGCTAACGACGACGCTAAGGATTCTATCGACGTAGTTCTCTCTGCTTGCTGCGGTGCTATCGCTGAAGGTCTTGAGGAGCGCAAGGTAGAGAAGGCTGACGAGAAGGCAGCTGCTGAGCAGAAGGAGGGCAAGGCTCCCCGCAAGGCTCGCAAGGAAGAGGCTGAGGCTGCTGAGTAAGCAACTTTAATACATATAAATCGGAAATTCTTTAATTCGTAAATCAAGATTTTGGAATGGAGAATTTCCGATTTTTAGGTTAAAACGCAATCAACATTTAATTAATCAATAACTAATAATTTAAGAAAAATGGCTGTTTCAATTGAAGACATCAAGAAACTTCGCGCTATGACAGGTGCTGGTCTTGCAGACGTAAAGAAGGCCCTGACAGAGGCAGAAGGTGATTTCGATAAGGCAAAGGACTTGCTCCGTGAGCGCGGACTCGCTATCGCTGCAAAGCGTTCTGACCGCGAGACATCTAACGGTTGTGTACTCGTTAAGAAGGTAGGCAGTTTCGCTGCTATCATCGCTCTCAAGTGCGAGACCGACTTCGTAGCTAACGGTGCTGACTTCATCAAGCTCACATCTGATATCCTTGACGCTGCTATCGCTGCTAAGGCTCAGACTCTCGACGAGGTTAAGGCTTTGGCTCTCGGCGAGTCTGACGTTCAGGCTGCAGTTACAGCACGCTCTGGTATCACTGGCGAGAAGATGGAGCTCGACGGCTACTGCGTACTCGAGGGTGAGAACGTAGAGGTTTACGACCACATGAACAAGCACACTCTCTGCACAATGGTGCAGCTCAACAAGGAGAACGCTGAGGTTGGTCACAAGATCGCTATGCAGGTAGCTGCTATGAAGCCGCTCGCACTCGACGAAAGCTTAATCTCTGATGATGTGAAGAACGAGGAGTTCAAGGTAGCTGTTGAGAAGACTAAGGAAGAGCTCGTAGAGAAGGCAGTGAACGCTGCTCTCCACAAGGCTGGTCTCAACCCGAACCACTTCGACTCTGAGGACCACATCGAGTCTAACCAGGGCAAGGGCTGGATCACAGCAGAGGATGTAGCTAAGTTCCGCGAGATCAAGGAGACTGTAGGCGCTGAGGCTACAGCTAAGCTCAACCCGACAATGATCGAGAACATCGCTAAGGGTCGCGTTGCCAAGTTCCTCAAGGAGGTTTGCCTCGTTAACCAGGAGTTCCAGTTCGGCGACGAAGCTAAGCAGAACGTTGCTGGCTATCTCAAGTCTCAGGACAAGGATCTGAAGATCGTTGCTTACAAGCGCTTCACTCTTGCTGCTGAGTAATTAGAGAAATCAATTACGCATAATTAATATTGGAGCCGTAGAGGGTGAATAGCCTTCTGCGGCTTTTTTAATTTTCATAGCTTATGAAGATATTTGCTGTAGGTATGAACTACCTCGAACACAATAAAGAGCTGCATGGTGCGTTATATAAACCAGAGGAGCCCGTCATCTTTACAAAAGCCGACTCGGCGTTGCTGAAGGACCACAAGCCCTTCTTCATACCCGACCACCTCGGACGCATCGACTATGAGACTGAGCTTGTTGTGCGCATCTCGCGCCTCGGCAAGACCATCTCCGAGCGTTTCGCCCCGCGCTATTACGACGCCGTGACGGTGGGCATCGACTTCACCGCTCGCGAGTTGCAGAAGAAACTGCGCGCTGAGGGCAAGCCGTGGGAGCTGTGCAAAGGCTTTGACGGTTCGGCTGCGATAGGCGAGTGGGTTTCGTTGGAGAAGTTCCGCGACGTGCAAGCCATTCATTTCCACCTCGACATCAACGGCAAGACCGTGCAGGAGGGATGCACCAGCGACATGCTCTATCGTGTAGACGAGCTTATCGCATACATCTCGCAGTTCTTCACGCTGAAGACCGGCGACATTCTGTTCACAGGCACGCCGGCAGGCGTCGGACCGGTGAACATCGACGACAAGCTGGAGGGCTACCTCGAAGACCGCAAAGTGCTTGAGTTCTGCTGCAAGTAGCGGTTAAAAGTAAAAAAAGTAAAATGGTAAAAAAGTAAAAAGGGTAGAAAGGGTCCTACAGATTACATGAAATTACGCCAAACCATATTGATGCTGCTGACAGTCTGCGCGGCGATACCCGCAAGCGCCCAGCAGTTCTTCCACCTCACAGCCGACGAGCTGCGTGTCGACACCCTGTCTGCACCGCAGTTCACACACGTCATGCCTCTGCCCGAAGCGTGGCGCGACTCCGTATACACTGTACGCATCGTATATCCGGAGTATGCAGACATGGCTGCGGCAGACGTGGCGAACTACAAGCGCCTCGTGGCTGAACAGCCCGACGTAGAGCCGAAAGTGGAGACACACGTCACGTTCGACCGCAAGCGGGCGTCGCTCCTCGCAGCCGTCAACCCCGTTGTGTTCCGCGACGGGCGCTACAAGCAGCTCGTTAGTTTCATGTTGCGCCGCGAGTCACGAGCCAAATCCGACGCACGCCGCGATGCTGCAGCGTACGGCGAGCGTGCAGACGCCAAGGTGAACGTGTGGGACACGCTGCCTGCTGCGAAGCGATATGCCGAGCACAGCGTGCTGCGCGAAGGACGCTGGGCGAAGATACGTGTGGCTGAGTCGGGCATATACCAGCTCACATCCGCTCTCGTGCGTCAGGCTGGCTTCACGGATATAAACAAGGTGAAGCTGTACGGCTATGGCGGCAATCTCATCAACGAGACACTCGACCCGAAAGACCTCGTCGAGCACGACGATCTTAAGGAAGTTGCCACCTGCGACGTAGATGGCAAGCGACTCTTCTACGCCCGCGGACCCGTGTCGTGGGAGACCGAGACCGCCGACCGCCGCACGCGCAACTACTACTCCAACTACGGATACTATTTCCTCACCGAGGACACCTCTTCGGAGCCGGCGAAGGTAGACTACGACACGTTCGTCGCCTCGTTCTACCCGTCGCCCGACTTCTATCACGACATACACGAGCAGGACGCCTTCTCATGGTACAAGGGCGGACGCAACTTCTTCGGTGCGCAGCAGGTGTCGCAAGGCTCGTACATGACGGTAGATATCCCCGAGAACTCGAATGCAACGAAGGGTAACCTATACGTTGTGGTTACGTCGAGCAACTACTGCAAGGTGCAGGTGGAGTATAACGACTCCGTCGTGGGCACGTTGCAGACTTCCAACTCCGACAGCCAGTTCATCTACGGATGCGAGAGCCGCGGAACCTACCGTGTGCCTGCCGTTAAAGGCACGGCGAAGGTGAAGCTCTCGGTGCTCAGCGGTTCGAACCCGATGCGTCTCGACATGGTTTCGATGGCATGGGACAAGCCGCGCCCGCTGCCCGACCTTAAAGCCGCAAGTTTCCCGGCTCCGACCTACGTTTACAACATAATGAACCAGGACCACCATGCCGACCCGCAAGCCGACCTGGTGATAATAATACCCACTTCGCAGAAACTGCTGAAGCAGGCGCAGCGTCTGAAGGCGTTCCACGAGCAGCACGACTCGCTGAAGGTGAATCTCGTGCCAGCCGACGAACTATTCAACGAGTTCTCGAGCGGCACACCCGATGCTTCGGCTTATCGCCGCTACATGAAGATGCTCTACGACCGCGCCACTGGCGAGGACGACCGCCCGAAATATCTCCTGCTCTTCGGCGATTGTCTCTGGGACAACCGTATGATTACGTCGTACAACACGGGCAAGAACCCCGACGACTACCTCCTGGCGTTCGAGAGTGAGAACTCTTACGACCGCCGCGTCTGCTACATCGACGACAGCTTCCACGCCATGCTCGACGACGGCGAGGGTCTCCGACCGATGTACGTAGACAAACTCGACATCGGCGTGGGACGATTCCCCGTAGTGAGCGACGCCGAAGCGAAGATAATGGTAGACAAAACCATCAATTATGCCGAGAACGGCAACGGCGGTGCATGGCAGAACACCATAATGTTCATGGGCGACGACGGCGACTATAATATGCACATGACCGACGCCAACCTCGTAGCCGACCAGGTTTCGGCGGCTCATCCGCAGTACGTGGTGAAGAAGGTGATGTGGGATGCCTATCAGATGCAGTCGGGCGCCACGGGCAACACCTATCCCGAGGTGACGAACGTGATAAAGAAACAGCAGCAGCAGGGCGCACTCATCATGGACTACGCCGGACACGGATCCGAAATACTCATCTCGCACGAGAAAGTGCTCGGCATAAGCGACTTCGCCGCGTTCTCCAACAAGAACATGCCGCTGTGGGTGACGGCTTCGTGCGACATCATGCCGTTCGACAACGGCGAGGAGACCATCGGCGAGACCGCATTGCTCAACGACAAGGGCGGAACGATGGCGTTCTACGGCACGTCGCGTACCGTTTATGCGTCGCACAACACCACGCTCAACTCGGCGTTTATGAAGCATGTGCTCACCTACGAGGCCGACGGCAAGCCGATAGCGCTGGGCGAGGCTGTGCGCCGCGCCAAGAACGACATGAACGGACAGACCGTAGCCGAGAACTCGCTGCAGTATTCGCTGCTCGGCGACCCGGCGTTGCGTCTGCATCTGCCCACGGCGCAGATAGTTATCGACTCTATCAACGGCGTCGATATCACTAAGGCGGGTGCTACGGTGGCTATGAAAGCCGGTTCGCTCGCCACTGTGAAGGGACATATCGCCGACAACGCCGACTTCAACGGCACCGTTTCGCTCACTGTGCGCGACAATCTCGAAACCATCACCTGCCGTCTCAACCAACCCAAGGAGGCTGAGAATCCATTCGAATATACCGACCGCACGAAGACTATCTTCTCTGGTGACGACCGCATCAGCGGCGGACGCTTCTCCGTCTCGTTCGCCGTGCCGAAGGACATCAACTACTCCGACCAGTCGGGACTCATCAACGCCTTCGCCATCAACGACGACCATACGCTTACGGCGCACGGATATACCGACAAGTTCATCGTCGGCGGCAGCGACATTGCGCAGAACGACTCCGTAGGTCCGTCGATCTACTGCTACCTCAACTCGCCCTCGTTCAGCAACGGCGACCGCGTGAACTCAACGCCTTACTTCGTGGCTGAGGTGAAGGACAAGGACGGCATCAACGCCTCGGGAGCAGGCATCGGACACGACATGCAGCTCATCATCGACGGCAAGATGGAGATGACATACTCGCTCAACGAGAACTTCCAGTACGACTTCGGTTCGTACACCTCCGGCTCTACATATTATAATATACCGCAGCTGGAGGAAGGACCGCACAAACTGCAGTTCCGTGCGTGGGACATTCTGAACAACTACTCTACAGCCGAACTCACGTTCAACGTCGTTACGGGTCAGAAGCCGTCGTTCTCTATCGGCTGCACCAACAACCCGGCGCGCGAGTCGACGACGTTCATCATCAGTCACGACCGCTCCGGTGCGGAGCTTGGCGTGATAATCGACGTGTTCGACGTGAGCGGACGCCTGCTTTGGCGCCACGAGGAGAGCGGCGTGAGCGACACTGGCACCTACACCGTGCCCTGGGATCTGACCATCGACGGCGGTTCGCGCCTGCAGACCGGCGTTTATCTCTACCGCGTCCACCTCACTTCAGAAGGTGCAACGCGCATATCAAAGGCTAAGAAACTTATAGTTGTAGGCAATAATTAAGCCGCTCGGGCGTTTATAATAACGGGTGCGCCGTCAGATACGCACATCTGCGCCGACCGGCACGCGCATTTGCGCCGTCCGGCACATGCCGACTGTGCACACCCGAAATATAATAATAGAAAAGAAGATGAAACTAAAACAGAAGTTGGCGGCACTACTCTTCGCCGCACTCATTACGCTGCCTGCAGCCGCTCAGGAGAAGCAGGATATGTTCCGACCGGAGACCTCGTCGGTGACATCGCAGTCGATAGCGCCTGACGCACGCGCTGGCGGTATGGGCGACATCGGTGCGGCTACCGACCCCGACGTGGTGTCGCAGTATTGGAACCCTGCCAAGTATCCGTTCACCATCTCGCGCGCCGGCGTGTCGCTCAACTACACCCCGTGGTTGCGCCGCCTCGTGAGCGATATGGACCTCGCTTATCTCTCGGGCTACTACCGCATCGGCGACTACTCTGCCGTGTCGGCTTCGCTGCGCTATTTCTCGCTCGGCGAGGTGTACACCAATGCCGGCGAGACTAACGACAACTCGATGACCATCAACCCGTACGAGATGTCGGCAGACGTGGCTTACTCTATCATGCTCAGCGAGACGTTCTCTATCGCTGCCGCCGTGCGCTGGATCTACTCCGACCTTACGTACGACTACACGTCCGACACCTCACCAGGCTCGGCGTTCGCTGTAGACCTCGCTGCCTACTATCAGAACTATGTTAACATCGGACAGCGCGAGTGTCAGCTCGGCTTGGGTCTTAACATGTCGAACATCGGTTCGAAGATCAATTTCGGTGGCACCGACGAGTCGGAGTTCATCCCCGCCAACCTGCGTCTCGGTGCGTCGCTGATGATACCGCTCGACGAGTACAACCGCATCACCATCGCCGCCGACGCCAACAAGCCGCTCGTGCCCACCATGCCCGTGAAGAATGATGGCGAGACAAACGAGGAGTTCGAGCAGCGCAAGCGCAAGGACTACTACGACATCTCTTCAATCAGCGGCGTATTCAAGAGTTTCGGCGACGCGCCCGGCGGATTCAAGGAGGAGATGCAGGAGGTGCGCTGGAGCGTAGGTGCCGAGTACGTGTACAACGACAAGTTCACGGTGCGCGCCGGCTACCATCACGAGTCGGAGAACAAGGGTAACCGCAAGTACTTCACCGTCGGTGCTGGCTTCCGCATGAGCGTCTTCTCGCTCGATGCCGGCTACGTCATCGCCACCGCAAAATCTAACCCGCTCGATCAGACGCTGCGCTTCTCGCTGTCGTTCGATATGGACGGAATAAAGGATCTCTTCAAGCGTAGATAATATGAAAATCAGAACCGGATTAGGATATGATGTCCACAAACTGGTAGAGGGTCGCGAGCTGTGGCTCGGTGGCATTCGCCTCGACTACGAACTCGGCTTGCTCGGACACAGCGACGCCGACGTGCTCATCCACGCCATCTGCGACGCCCTGCTCGGCGCCGCCAACATGCGCGACATTGGCTACCACTTCCCCGATACGGCTGCAGAGACGCTCAACGTAGACAGCAAGATTCTGCTGCGCAAGACCGTCGACCTCATCGCCACCAAGGGCTACCGCATCGGCAACGTAGACGCCACGGTGTGCGCAGAGCGCCCCAAGCTCAACCCGCACATACCCGAGATGCAGCGCTGCCTCGCCGACGTGATGCAGACCGACATCGACAACGTGTCTATCAAAGCGACGACTACGGAGAAGCTCGGCTTCACCGGTCGCATGGAAGGCATCTCTGCCTACGCCACCGTGCTCATCGAGAAAGACTAACTTCAGATGGGTGTGGCATTTCTGCCATACCCACACAGCTAACTCTCAGGGGAGGGTGTGTCAAAACTCCCAATATAAATAACTAAAAACTCGTTGTACGT
>ERZ1032078.54-NODE-54-length-36611-cov-12.733724_pt1 | contig 36611 bp, 44 predicted proteins | sample MGYA00517101_ERZ1032078 | MGnify/ENA primary metagenome ERZ1032078 (study PRJEB33719, sample SAMN04261301) | wastewater metagenome | biome: rural village; feature: human; material: feces | host: Homo sapiens | place: El Salvador | collected 2013-01-14 ... | reverse complement strand
CATGATGCTTGCAGTAGTAGTCTATCTTCCAGTCGAGTTTCGACAGCAGGAAGTTTGCAAAGAGCTGGGCAAAAAGATTACCGATTGCTACGCCTCGGTCTTCACCATTCGTAAATAGAGACTTTTCCGAAGGCAGGAAGTTCCAGAGATAATCGGCGCTTTTCTTCTCGCAATCCCTCTCTGGATGGTGCATAACCACCATATTGCACAACCAGCGGAGGTCTTCCTTGTCATCCCCATGATAATTCTCTACAATGAAGTCATCTACCATCTTGGCAAGAAGTGGCTTGGAGATGCTCATAAAGAATCCCTTCAGATCTATGCCCATCACATAGGCATCCTTCGTGTAATTCTCGCTTACTTCCCTGATATCCTGCTGAAGCTGCCTGATTCCTGCCAGTTGTCCCTTGCCTTTCCGGCAGTTGTACGTACGGTCAGAAAACTGAGACTCGAACAAAGGTTCGAGTCTCAGTGCAATATAATGATGGATAATGCGGTCACGGAACTGACCGGCAAACACTTCTCTGTAGCGAGGGTACTTGACAACAAAGCAGATAGATCTACCAATCTTATACTGACGTGAATTGATTTCATCAAGCAACTAAACGAGGTTGCTCATATAGTTCATCTCAAATTCCGTAGCGCCGACTGTTTTCCGCTTGTGACGGCGGCAGTCGAAATATGCTTCTAAGAGTATGCCGTAGTCTATCATTTTTTATTTTTGTTTGCTTTTATCTTACTGATTTAATGCTGAAACCGGGCGCACATGACCCTTGTCTCCAACCTTACCGCGCCAGTAGGGGAGGCTGCCGTCGCCGAAGTTCAGATTCCACGCGTTCGCAGAACTGTTCTCGGTTGTTGCCGCAAATTTCTTGTTCTTAACTATACATGATAGAATGCGGCCCATTTAATCAGGAAGGATGCTCTCTCGGCTTGACGTATCTCGCCGACCCTGGCTCAGATCACTCAAGCTATAGGCTACTGTCTGGAACTCCTTTCTGCAGCCTGCGCTTGAAGGAGTGATCCCTTCCATGCTGTGCATTGTTTGCCAGCCGACTCTCGCAAGCGGAGGAGATTTGCCAATTTGTTCGTGCCCATTATCCATCTTTGTTCACCTGCAATATCAATCAAGGTCGTTATGACTTCAAGGTTCGTCTGCAGCTGTGCGAGATGTTCGATGCGAACAGCCAGGTCGCTAAGCATATAGGCTTTTGCAATATGATTCAGACTGTCAATCAACATGTTACAGAGTCTGTCTCCAAATATCGGTCTTTGCGTTTTTGGAAAATTCTTAACCAAACCTATCGTGATGTCGAGCATCTGCTTGACATCTAAGTATATTCTCGTTTTACTTGCCAACTTCGTTGCTGCCATATCTCTCTTGATTGATATTTTAATTTGCCTTTCTGGGGTGTCCTCGACTTTAAGGTCGAGGACGATTAACTATTAACAACTAACTATCGTAAAAATGCTGAAACCGGGCGCACATGACCCTCGACTCCAACCTTAACGCGCCAGTCGGGGAGGCCGCCGTCGCCGAAGTACAGATACCACGCGCCCGCAGAACTGTTCTCGGTAGAGGACCAGTACCAACTGGTATCCAGGAACTGCGCACCCTTGATGAGTGACAGGGCATAGTTGATTTTGAGCTTATTAGCATACATCATCAACAATTCGCCGACAGATGGCAGCCACCAATATCCAGCCGTCAATCCTTTGCCCTTACTGTTCGCACGACTGTATGCCCTGCAATATCCTGGAGCGTATGATACCGTATTGGTGACGTGCGCAGAGGATGATGCCTTGATGGCTGCGTCTGTATGCTGGCGACCATTGAAGTCAAGCATGGCTGCGAGACGGTTATTTCCGCTAACCTCTGCTGCATAATTATCATCATTTCCATAGTTCGGCGAATCTGCCTGTACGACAGCACTCGACCATGGCAGCGCATCTGCCTGGGTTGGAGCCACAACCAGATGGCGGCCACCCTCGAAGACCACAACTCCATCTGCAACCTCTCCACCAGACTCTACGCTTGGCCATTGGTGCGGTTTCACCATCAGCGGATAGCCATCGCTGGTACGGTGGTACATAATGAAAATGCCATCCTCGATTGCGTTCAGGTCTAACCCGCCTGTGACTGCCTTGCGAAAAGCATCGAGCGTGATACGGGTAATATTGCCATTACTATCCACGAGCGGGATTGTCTGATTGTCGTTAACCGTTTGTACGGTATTGACTGTTTTTAATGTTTTTACTTCCATAATTCTATCTATTTTAAACCTGGATTGTGAATCTGATCACCTTTACTTTCAATGAGACTGTAGATAAACCTAGCAACACTTATTCCCAGAGTGTATTTGTAGATTCTGATACGGTATTTAGGGAAAGAAGCCGTTGAAAAAGCAGTTATCAGGTTCAGCATAACCGACTCATCTTCCTTGATATACTCGCCCCTTGCCAAGTTAATCAGTGCTCCGTTTGCTTCTAACTTGGTGCTGCTTGTAAAGAACTTGCCGTTAGCCTTGGCAGCCAGTTCTGCAGTCAATCCTCTTTTAGAATCGGCTGCATAGGTATTATCGATTTTCGCAGCCGTATAACGGTATAAGGTCTGTATTGTCACCCTTCTTTCCTTGACTGGTTTATATCCTACCTGTGCTTCGCCAGAATTTTCAACCAGAGCACTTGTGCCGAACAAATTCTCCTGTACGGAATAGTTACTGCAAACTTCATAAGATTTGTCTCCGTATTTCTCTGAGGTAGAGAATGGAGTCTCGCCTGTAACATCGGATACCTTCGCAACCCTAACTGACTCGATTTTTGCAGAAGTCATACCCGATGCATCCAGACCGGAAGGACCGAGATTATACAGGAAGTTTCCATCGTTATCGTAATAGGAAAGTACGGAAGCTCCGGTTTCATCGACGCCAAACTGAATATTCGGCTGGATGTTATTCACCGTACCGAAGATCTTGATAAGCCCGTTTTCAAGCTCTACCCTCTGACTGGTAGTACTGCTCCTGACGGAAATTCTCTGTGATCCGAAGAAATCGATCTGGCCTATCAAGCTCCACAGAACCTTGGCTGCCACCATGCTGAACTGCACGCTGAGCTTCCAGTTTCCATTGCCTCCATTCGATTCGAAGTCGGCAAGCGGTGTTACTGTGGAATTCTTCGTGTGCTTCTTGCAGCACTCGTAGTATTTACCTTTATATTCAACGGTATCGAAGAATGCGACTTCATTATTTTCCAGGGGATAGAAAGTGGTTCCATCTGGGAGAGATTCCCAGTCCTGAGGACCATTCATATACTTTCCTCTCTCGCCCTTGGTATCACTACCATTATCAATAAACCCGGTTGCCATCATGCCGACCTCGAGTTTAGGCATACATATATATATCTTTCGGTATGCCTCCTCGCACGGTGGTGGCAGCAACCTAAACAGTACCCTTTGTATGTCCGCATACGCCAATGTCGATTTTGTTTTAAACGACACGGTGTGTTTCGTCCATGAGCTGCCTAATTTCCATGCCACACACAAATCTGAGCCCGGTGTCGTTTCAACTCCGTCGATAAATACCTTAGTATATGTATCAACCACCGATGGGAAAATATAGGTGTTGAGGTCGCAATTATCTTCAACCTTATACCACGATAGGTAAACGCTACCTGCGCTTGGTCGGGTGTCATCATGCATATACGCCGTAAGATGGTAGACGCCTGTTGTCTGTGGTGTGAACTCCATCGTTTTTAGCTCATACGATGTTTTTGTTATTTTCATGTCCCTTGATTCACCCCAATCATCTCTATACACATATATGGCCAAAGTTTTACCCTCACTCTGTGCGGCTGCGTCTATGTAGCCGTATGCAGAAATTGTGTAAGTCCGTCCGGCTATCAAGTACAGGTCTTTTATGGCAAAGCCGTAGGCACTACTAGTTTGGTTCACAGATATGGTTTGTTGCCAACCTTTCGCCCAAAAACTGAAAGTGTACCAAGTGCCTCCTGCCAATTTCAGCGGATTGCCTGCCTTCCGGTTGTGCACAACTTGCCTTAATATCTCTTTGTAATATATTCGGTCGCCCGTATACTTGCAGGTATCATAAAACGAGTTTCGCCCCTCTACGGTCTCGGTTTTATTTACTTTACCTATTTCGCGGTTCGGGGTTGTCTGTCCGTCCGCGGCTGCATACTCACTTATAACATCCCACGCTCCCAGATTAGTATCATCGGTAAAAGCCGCGTTATCCAACAAATTAGCATTCGCTCCGCTTTGCCATACTGCAACCAATTCAGGTGTAGAATACGTTGTATCCGTCTTCGTATATATGGTTTTTACGCATTTCCAGATATACGGCTTTTGCTGCGTCGGTGCAATAAATGTGGCTTGCCAACCTGTCGTGTTATCGTAAGTTACTCCAATTGCCCTGTTGGATGCAACAAATAAAAATGTCTGAGATTTGATTGCGTTACCATCTTCGCCCGGTTGCCCTTGCTCACCTTTTTCACCCTTGCTGCCAGCCGTGCATATCGGTGACGTTGTAGTGCTTGAACCATCGGTGTATGTGATGACGGATTTCGTCCAGATGTAATATCCGTCCTTCCATGTAGGTGCCTTATCCTTCACCCATGAGCCTCCTACGAGCGAGGTTGTCGATGAGGATAGATAGTACCATTCCTCAATCTTAGCGATGCCCTTACCGGCTGGCAGGCAGACTGGCTCACTCAGCTTCTCGTTTCCGTCCGTATAGTAGATATGCGTACGAGTCCAGATATAGTGACCATTTTGCCATGCAGGAGCATAGGTCTGCCAGCCGGATGTAGGGGTAATAGAATTGCTCGTGGAGTCTGCATATTCCACATCGGTGTTGGAAATGCCAACACCGGCGCGGTTGAATTTGATTGTTAATGTTATTGATGCCATTATTTAACCGAATCTATTGTAAGTCCAATATCACTATAACCGCCATTGATGCAGTCCTGTCTTGTCACGGTGAAGGAACTGAGTGCCTGAGAATTATTCCGGCTTGCTTCTGTATTGAGGACGACTCCCGACTGTGATTTCAGCGTGAAATAGAATTTTGAATCAATCACGTTGTTGGTCCCTCGCGTCACAAGCTTGGGAGTATACGTTACGGAACCGTTGCCCGAAGAATCCTCGTCGATACTTCCGTCTGTTGGAGAAGGATGAGGTTCGATGTCGTAAGGATCGCTCGTATCGATAACGGTCTGGAAGTCGAAGCCCAACAGACTGTCCTTACTCATGCTGCTGTTGTTGTATATTTCGACCATGAACTCTCGCGTACAGTTTACGTCGGCAGCATTGACGGTAACCGATGCGCCGCTGGCTCCCGTTATCTGCTCCCAGCCGTTCGCCGTATTGGCGGCTCTATACCACTTGTAATACAGCCCACTGGCCAAGGTCTCGTTGCCTTGAGTCACTCTCGCCTTCAGCACGCAACTGTCTGTAGGACTGGAGAGGGTGAACATCTTCTTGTCACCTGCAATAATCGTGACTCTATAGGCGGTTCCGGTGTAAGGACCGACAGATATGGAGTACAATGCCTGTATATCGTCCGTGACATCTGTCTGCTGGGCTCTCGCTGTCACCTTGCCAATCATCTTGATGACGATTGACGCAAAACGGGATGCTTCAACAAGATTCTTGATAATTCTGATGCCATAATACAACTGGCTTGCACTAGGCCTGATAATCTCGAACATTCCGGCGAACACTCCGTCCGATACTCCGTTGGAACCGAAGGTAATCTCCGAGTCGTTGAAGAAGTATCTCATGCTGACCGGGGTGACAGTGCCCTCAGCTACTCTCGATGATGTGCAGACGAAATAGAGCTCTGGTTTTACCTTTGAGAAATCCGGATACGCTACGGTCTGATCTCCTACCTGCTGATACTCCTGGTATAGGTCTCCGCTAGGGGACTGGATAAGCGGAGTATAAGTACCAAGCTTGCTAATGAACTTGATATTGACTGATTTGCTCGCACTACTCATATTTCTCCTCCTCGCTATTAGTTTGACTACTTACCTCGGTAGCAGGAGCAGCTTCCCTGTCTGTAGCAGGAGCAGCTTCCCCGTCTGCAGCAGGAGCAGCTTCCTCACCTGCAGCCTTGTCCGTAGGCTCGTCTGCACTTCCCGTATCTGTAGCTTCCCCGGCAGAAGCAGAACCCTCCTGGTCCCCGGTTTCGCTGTCCTCGGTATTTTCTGCAGGGGTCTCTTCGATGATGAATCTCTCGTCTGTAGCTACAGGCAGAAGGTGGGTGCACTTACCGTCCTGCTCTTCCTTCGCTGCGTCTCCATCGAGAGCCACGGCGCCTATCTGTGCAAGGATGCCCTGGAAATTGATGAGATTTCCAAATGCCATGATGTCCTGCATCCAGAGCAGGAAGCAACCATCGGCAAACATTGTGCGGTCATTCTCAAGGTGCAGGAATTCTGCCACCTTGCGGTTCACTTTTACATATCTTTCCATATACTATAATAATTAAAGTTTTTCTGAAAATTAATGGAAGACGATAGCACGACCGTCTCCATCTACGATAACTTTCCCGTCTCCATCAGCAAGCAGCGCCAATGGGTTGAGGATTACAGGATCCAACTGCAGGATACCTCCAAGCTTGGCATCCATCAGTGCAGTAGGTATGGTTGGATTGAGACCATGCCCCTTCTGCTCATAGACGATGGACTTCGTATGACTGTTCGTCGCAAAGTACCATAATGGCAGTATCTCCTTGGTCGGGTTCGGAATTCCCCCTACATTATCATATAGGTAGGCACTCGGATTGATGTTTCTCGTTCCCGGTTCCAGGTTGTCTACTGTTCCCAGGATCTCTGCGTCTATCGGAGGTATGCGCCTTGAGATGGTAATTACCTTGGATGGAGACGCATCTGTAAGCTGTACTGCAGCCGGATTGCCGGACGGACTGTACTTGGCCCTGCATCTGATGGTAATCTGCTCACCCATCAGGGACCGGTCCAGCGTTGCCGTAGTGCCGTCTGCAGATATTTTTATCTCCAGGTCATCTGCCGTGATTGCAGAGAAATACCCGGAACTGCGTGCCATCTCCCACACGAAAGCACGCTTGCTGGTGCTGCATTCTTCCGTTCCGAGACGCAGAGATGCCTTGATGGTCTGTGAGTCCTCATCTCTGCAGGGGTTGTAATACCGGCTGCCACTGGACAGCAGAAGCATAGGTATATAGTGCGTAGCATTGCTGCAGACGATAGAGATATCCTTGTCGATGTTGTATACCTGGCCGGTTCTGCTGTCTAGATACGATGCTCTGAAGTTGAGTGTAATCTTCGCCTGCGGTTGGGCATTGATGTACCAGAGCAGTTTGCCGTTATCGTCTCCGCTGGTCGTGATTACATACTTCCCGGCTGTAGATTCAAGCGCTGCCGATTCCGGAACTCCGTTTATTACTCTTCTCCAGGATACATTGACAAGCTGCGAATTGACGCAACCGCTTGGCAGAATGCGGTCTCTGTCGATGATGCCGATAACCGGCTTGATGCAGAGCGGTACGAGAGAATAGTCTGGAGCGTATTCTCCGGAATCTGCATCGTAGGTCTGCTTGTTCGGGACACCACCGACCAATATCATCGATATGCTGACCTGCAGCTGCTGATACTTGAAGTCGAATCTTTTCTGTTTCATATTATTTTTATTTATAATTTCTGATATCCAAAAGATACAGACTGCACGTCTGCTTCATTGTTCATTCCATCCCTCAGGGTAACGGTGGCAGTGAAACGGATCACCTTCGGAATGCCATCACTATCCAGCGAGAGGTCATCCTTGAGGAGAACGATAGCCTTACCCGCATTTCCTCGCTTCTCTGCCCAGATGGTGTCCGAAGTTACGCGCTGTACTCCCTGTGAGTTCTCTGTATATCGAGTCCAGGCAACATCTGTATCAAGGATGTCATCCGTAATATCCTGCCCGTACAGGGTTGCCACGATGGTGAGCGGGGCGATGAAGTTGTCGAAGTCGTAGATGGCTTCCGCTTCCCGGAAATCTACGGAGAAGGCGGGATTGCCTTCTATCATTGCCCAGTCGGTATTGTTCCAGCGTGGTTCCGTATGGGTTCCCGTCTGCTGGCATCGCCATTTACAGCCCGTAAACCATACATCAGATGTTTCATATTTCCCGGTTTCCTCGTTGAGAGCCATGCAGTAGTACTTCGCTTCAGCGTTCCATGGTCCTCTATCTACATAAGTAACCACGGGCTTGCCCTGGTAATCTATCTGGATGAAGTCTTGCGCAATGATGCCGGCTGCATACATATAGTCGCGCCCCTTCACTAATGGCAACTTCAGCTCCTTCAGGAAGGTAGGCATGTCTCCGAACACCATACCGTAGTTCCAGTTCTCCCGGATAGGCTTGGTCACTCCCGTAAGCTTCACGATTCTGCCTTCAGAACTCGACAGATAGAAACATTGCTGAAGACTCTCGTCCGTCTGGTTTCCCCATCGGGCGATATTCATCAAGGCGCAAGGCGGGAAGTTCTTTCCGGCAGGTACCTCATCGTCCGGGTAGAGCGAAACTTCGATGTAGTTGGTCACGGTATTGACGCTGTTCACCCGCATCCAGGAGGTGTAATAGAGTGAAGACTTATCGCTTACCGCTGCCCCGGCAATGTTATTGACGATGCCCTTAATCACGTTGTTGACGTGCTGTGACGTGAAATAACCCTTATATTTTGAGCGTAGCTGAAGACCGTAGCAGTTGTTTCCCAGGTCTGTCACACTCTCGATGGTATCATTTTCGGTAAACAGCTGTTCGCCATCCAGTGCGCTCAGACGGTTCACAATCAGCTCCATCACCTTCATGTACGAACGCACCGTAATGCTCTCTACCTCAGCGTTTCCGCTAGCATCTATCTGTGCACCCTTGCCACCATTGATGCCCGATACAAAACTACCAAACTGTGTACCAGCCTGCATCTTAGCCATTGATTCTGAGACTAATCCCTTCAGAAAAGTGATAATGCCGTCGGCTGTATCATCGTGCTCTTTTGACAGGTAGGTTCCATTGTCCTGCGTGACATAGTCGAGCATGGCAAGCAGGGCATTTCCCACTCGCATTGCTGTGTTGGCACCCTTGATGCGCTCATCACGGATGGTGGTGAGCATTCGGGTAAGTTCCTGTATGGTATTTTCGTTTTGCATGTTTTTATTTTAATTTTGATACAAAAATATAAATAAGATTCCCTTAACAAAAATACACTACAGCTTGCCGAACATCTGCTTGAAGAGGTCTGCCATCAGACCCTGATATTCTTCGCCGTAGAAATACCCCTCCATGTCGTTCAGCTTCATGATGGATGCATAATACTTCCGGTTGAACCATGGACGTCTCTGTCTTGGTTCGCCCAGATGATGCTTCGCACGGTATTCTGGATCCAGGAACGGGAGGTCTCCGGGATTGCCATGGTAGTAACCGTTGCCCGTTCCCGCTTCCTGATACAGACCGTAGAGCAGGAACTTGTGGGCAATCGTGCGGCTGGAACCTCCGAAAGAAGTTGCCTGCACGCTGTTGTAGAGTGCGCCCGTATGACGGATGCGGTAGTGCATGATTTTCTCCTTCCAGATTTTCACCATCTCCTCTGCCCATCCACGCTCATAGGCGTAGATGTCGCTCTGGGTAACGGGAGTCCTGATGTTATTCTGTCCATTCTTCATTGTTGTATACCAGGTCTAGTGGCTCACTCACGTCGATGTGGAATTCCACGCCAGTGAGTCCGTTGATGAAATATGCACCTATCTCCCGATTGTCCACCTGGTCGCTCAGCAGATAGGTAAAATCGCTCTCCCACTTCATCTTGTCGATGATGATACGGCTCAGGAACTGCCGGAATATCTTTCTGCAGATGTTCAGTTTCTCCTGCCGGTCGTTCATGTCGTTTAGCTTATACTTCATCAGGATCCATACCGTATAGGTTACTATCTTGCGGAAGCTTCCGTCACCATTGATGGCTACGTTGCCGTCGTTGGTATCATCGATGACGATGAAGTTTCTGCTCTTCGACATGCTTGACAGCATGCCTTCGAAAGCCTGTGGGGTAGAGCAGGTGGTAGGCATGAAGCCCAGCGAGCTGCACAGTTTGTTGCGCTTAGCCAGGTCTCTGAAGTAAGAGAAGGCATCGAAGCCTACCTGTACCGATGGGGTATTGATTTCTGTACTAATCATGATTTCTTCAGTTTCTTGTTCAGTTCTTCTACCTCGCGTGCCTTGGCATCCAGTTCGGTGAGTGCCCGCCACACGTCGGCTTTTCTTATAATCTCTTCCTTGGTGATGTCGCCTCCCGTGAGTGCCCGGATCTGCGCATTCATCGCTCCTACCATATCGTAGTCTTCACCTCCTTTGCCTGCCGGCTTGAACAGATGAGGGAACTTTTCCGAGAAGTTGTGCTTGACCCATACGAACCAGAGGAACACGCCCATGAGTTCCGGAACGGTACACTCGATATGGTCCGGCATCCTGCCATCGCCGTCCAGGTAAAGGCAGCGTGCCAGCTCACTGAGCGGTTCTTCACTCGACTTGTCTGACATCATGTACTGTTGGAAATAGTTGTCTGCCATCAGATAATACTCGAACGGATAGTCGTAGAGTTCTAACTCTACTGCCTTGAAGAGACCGATGGATTCGAGTCTGTTGTCTGCCCCGTTGCCGTTGAATATGTAGTCGAATGCCTCGCAGAAGCTCTGCACCTGCCACAGCTCCAGGAAGAACCTCACCTTCTTGCCTCCATGGGTCTCCACCTCGCAGAGCCATCCGTCCTTCTTCTCGTTGAGCACCCCGATACCGGCAAACCGGGCAAAGAGGTAGGTTCTGGTCTTCCACTCCTCCCATCCCTGGGTGAGCAGGAAGAGTACGTAGCGCAGCTGCTCCTGTGTCAGCTCACTCCAGGAGTGGGGAACGTGGAGGTTCAGCGTGCCGTCATCCTGCAAAGAAGAATGTCGGGTCGTCAGCTTTGTTTTCATACGCTTGAGTGTGATTTGCCTTGTAGGCAGATGAATCCTTGTATTTTGGGAACTTGTCGATGTTCTCCTCTATGAAGTTGGCTACTGCAGCATAGGTGAGTTCCTTGTATCGAGGGTCTGCAGGAGTTTCCTTCGTAGAGACGTGGGCACCGATGAAATGGCACATTTTCACGATTGCATTCCGATGGAATGGCTCATATTGAGCCCTGCGCTCCTCCTCAAGCAGCTGTTCTATGAGCGAGTCGGAGAACTGTTTCCGCAGCATCAGTTCTGCGGTACCTATCTCGCTCCGGTGGGCTGCCAGGTCATCAAAGGTCACGAATCCACGTATCGTAGAGTAAGCCCTCAATGCCTGTGGCGACCAGAAGAAGGAAGCGATGTTGTTGTTTGCCTGCATCGTCTCGCTCCATCCTTCTACCGTGCGCAGACGGTTCAGAACGCCGTACAGCTGCTGGTCCTGCTTGTAGGTCAGCTCTCTGAGCAGGGCTTCTACTCTTGCCTGTGATGCAGGAGAGATGTTTTCGTTGGAAACTACTCCGAAACCGTTGTCAGTCATGATGAGGTCGTTGGAACGGAGACGCAGGATGAACGCCTTCAGGATGACGTACGAGCGGACATTGCCCAATATCGGACCGTCCTCAGCGCAGGCTGCATCCTCGAATTCTTCGCCGATGACGGTAGCCACGAGGTCGAAATAAACGTTCTCCAGCGATGGCTGAGCCTTCGTGAAGACGTCTTCTGAAGCAGCTCCCACGAATGGAAGGAGCTGCTCAAACTGTTCTGCTGTAATGTTAATCATCTGTCTGTGAGTTTGGATTGTTAGATACTTTCTCGGCGTCCTTATTCTCATCGAGCGTGGTGAGCATGATGAGCGGAACGTCCGGATAAACCTTCTCTTCCCAGTGGTTGAAGTAGATCACCACCCAGTGGACGGTCTCCATCAGATCGTGGAAGGCTTTCTCTATGCTCTGCTTCAGCGTGAAGAGTTCACGCTTGTCGGAACCAGAATTGTTGGTCTGGCTCTTGCCAGGTGTGGCGCCCACCAGGTTAGGGTGGATGTTGTCGGCATAACACTGCATGTTGTTGCTCTCTGCGATGTCATCGCTGTAGTCGCCTCCATCCTTCGAGGTATCGATGCGGGTGATGCGTACCATCTTCACCTCCTTGCCGTCGGGTGTGGTGTAATATCCCGCTATCCAGAGCTTGCCGCTGTTTTCTATGCCCGATATGAAGGAGCGTATCTTTTCCTTCTCTGCCAGCTTGCGCTTCTTCTGTTCCTCCGCATTGGTGATGTGCTCCTCCTTGAAGATGCCACGCCAGTAGTCGTTGTGGATCTCTACCAGGTAGGGGATGGTGGCATGGTTCTTCAGCTTGGCCATCTTGCCGATGGCGATGAGTCGGGAGATGTCATACCATTTGTCCCGGAAGATGGCAGAATAGTAGGGCACTGGATAATACTGGCAGCCTGGGGTAGGGAAGCGGGTCACGATGGCGAACACTCTGTCCTTGCACTCCGGACTTTCCGTCTGTCTTGATTTCGTCTTGCCGTTCTGTCCGTCCAGCCCCATGCGCTTCTGCAGGTCGCCCAGAGGGTCCAGTTCGTCCAGCAGCGGCAGCACCTCTATGTTTTCGGGTGCTGTAGCGTTTCTCCAGTTGGCATAGAGTACGTATTCCGAACGTCCGTTCTTGCTCTGGGTGAACCGGCAGTAGCATGCCTCCTTGTGTCGGATGCCCACTATCTTGTCACCCTTCTTGTTGAGGATGATGGCTGATACGCAGAAGAAGAAGTATTTCATGTCCGTGATCTGCTCCAGGAAGAAGCGGCTCATGGAATTGTGCATCCGGAACAGGTTCACCTCCCTGTCCTTCGTAGGCAGCTTGGTCTCGATGTCGTTATACTGGAAGCCCATGCCGTAGCAGGTCAGTACGTTGAAGAGCTTGTTCTGCGCCATCACGCTGCTCTCTCCGATGTTCCTGATGAGTTCGTAGGGCAGTTTGTTGTCGCACCCGAACGGAATATAGGTATATTCCACTCCCTTCACCTTTACGGCAATGGTGGGTGTGGTTCCGTCATCGTCAAAGATGGCAGAACTCTCGGTAAAGCCACTCGTAGGCGATGAGGTCTGATAGTCGAGTACCGCGCCCATGGTGGCGAAGGTGATGTCAATATCGTTGTTGTTCTTTTCCATAATCTGTACTATAAATAAATTGAATGATCATTATATCTGAAGATGAAGATGTCCCTCACCTTGCGTACCTGATGGTTTACGGGGTTATAGAGGTTGTGGGTTCCCTGCTGCCATGAGCAGCTCTTCACCAGCCAGCCCCGGTACTGGATGATGGAACCGTCGCTGCCCTTCCAGCAGTCCAGGTCCACGGGTGTGCGGTCGATGCGCGAAATGTCCAGCGCACGCCTCAGTTCGTTGATGTGGATGGCTTTGGGTGTTGCATTCTTTGGCATATTGCAATAAAATATAAGGGTGAAACTTCTAGTTGAATGTATCGTCGAAGGAATCGTCAAAGATTCTACCTCCCGTATTCTCAGAATTCTTGAATATCACGTTCTGCACTCTCTGTGCATACTGGTAGCTGAAGGTGAATTCTGCCAGGTCATCGTCCTCGTTGGTCCGTTCGCTCTTCGAGTCGGTGAAGGTGATTTCCTTATCCTGAACGTACTCCCGGAACAGATAGATCTCATCGCTTCTCAGCAGGTCTTCGGCAAAGTGGGCCATGGATGGCGGGATAATGCCGGTGTCGCCCTCGAAGGTGCGGGTCTCCTTCACGGAATAGTTCACCCTCTTGCCTGAGATGACTGCCTGCTTGCGCTCGAAGGTTGGTGCAATCTTTTTCCTGCCCAGGCAGTAGAATATCTCCTGGCAGCCGAACGAGTTGGTGAAGAGCAGAACCGGGTCGGCTACTGCCTTGGTATGGTCTATCTGATATTCCTGCACTCGCTTGCCCACGGTCACGGTATAGGCGAAAAGACTGCCCTTCGACTCGTCGTAGTACCGGTCGGGCGATACGTCGAAGGTGGTGATGCCGTTCACGGTACGCACGGAGGTCGCGTCTGTTGCCATCGTAGCGGTTACCACCTGCGAGGTTCCGTCATAATACCTTGCCACTACCTGAGGGGTGGAGCAGTCGGAACCGGCTGCATGCAGGTATTCACGGTGGCCCAGCTGAGTAAGCTTGGCGCCATCGAGCAGGGTGAGGAAGTAGGAATCCAGGAAAGCCTGGCAGCTCATGTTCACGTCTACGGTGGAATAATAGACGGTGAAGGTATTGCTCCAGGAATCAGACTGTGAGCCTCCCGTAAGCTCTGCTATGCTTATCTGGCAGGTGGCAACCACGGTTCTTCTCGCAGCATCGGCTATGAGCGTACCGAGGTCGTAGATGGTGATGATGCCCGATACCGGGTAATAGGTCTCGCTGAGCAGTTCTTCGCCACCACAGCTGATGGTGACGGTGGCGCTGTCGCCGCCTATCCTGAAGGAGAAGGTGTCGAGCGCACTGGTGAAGACTGGCGAGCTGGGTTGATGGGTTACTGTAATCATATCTTTGTCTCATTAAAACAATGCAAAGATATAATTGTCATGGATAAAATAAAAATACCCAGCCACCTCACGATGACTGGGCACTCAGAGAGTTATAAAAATTATACTAAAACCGGCCACGCCTGGCCCATCGCTTATGAAGTCCGATATGTCAGCGGATCTTATAAGAATGAAAAAAAATAAATGCCGTTATCTAGAAGGACATGTCGAACTGCATGTGCCAGGAGAGCTTACCTCCTTCTACCTGCACCATCTTGTAGCCCTTCTCTATCATGTATTCAGTGATGACGGAGACTGGAGCAATGACCATGTCCCTGATATCATTCTGAATATCCTTCGAGGTCTTGAAGTCTACCTTGCTGTTATCGTCGGGATCAAACGGCTGGTAGCCTATCAGATATTCCTCCAGAGCCATGCGGACGTAGTCCGTCTTGGTTTCCTTCTCTACGGGCGGTTCTTCCGGCTTCTTCTGAGGTCCGAATCCCGTAATGCGTTTTCTTTCTCCCATCAGCATGCACCTCCTTTCGCCTTGAGAGCGATTTCCATGGTCTCGAAGAGGTTGCTCATGCGCTTGAAGGCGTTGAGCATGAGCAGCACCTTGCCGGGACCTCCGAAATCGTCCACGCTGTTGGTCACTACCTCGTCTGATACAAGTCGGTCCTGTATATAGTTGAGGTTCTCGATGAAGTTGTCAAGCTGGCTGACGTTCATCATATCTGTCAGTGCATTCCATACTTCTGCTGTCATGCACATGTTGGTTGAATTATTCATCGCTCATTCCTCCTTTCTTGTCTCTTGTCCAACCTGGGTGAAGGAGTCCTTCGGCTTCTTTCGGGAGTACCCCCCCCGAATCTCTAAAACGCTCAAAGATGTTGTGGCGCTCACTCTGGATCTTCTCGTTCTCGGTAGCCCAGTAGTTCTTGGCTTCAGCCTTCAGCACATTGTGCTTGCGTCCAATCTCGTTGCGGTTTTTTCTCAAATCGTGAAGATCAAGCTCGTATTTCTCTTTAGCTTCCTCAAACACCTTTCTTGCATCATGAAGCTTCTTGTTTGCCAGGTGCTCCTGTATGAGAAAACCGTCCAGGCGGGCACCATAATCGTCCTGCAGGTCTGCCAATCGCTGGGCATAGTCCAGGCGAAGCTTATTCAGCTTTGCCGTATTGGCTGCCAGGAGCTTCTGGAACTGCCCTGTAGAGAGTGGCTGCTGCTGCGTCCCGACGCACTCATTATTGTCAGGCGATGGCACATTATTGCCGTCCTGCTGTTCAACTTCCTGCCCACGTGATGCGTTATTCATTACGTCCTGTGAATCCATATTGTTTGTCTGCTGATCTTTCATAATCCTATATATTTAAATTTTAATACTGCAAAATTACTCACTTTTCTATAAATTGAAAAAGACAGTTATTTCCCGTCTTCTTCTACCGGACGCCAATATACGGCGAAGGTGTTGCACTCATCGAAGCAATCTGCATCGCTATCCTCTGTCCAGATAAAGGGGATGCCGCCGTCGTAGCGCATTCCGTCGGCAAGCATCACGCTTTCGTGGTGGCCATCGGGTGTGCGAGGGTCGTGGAATCTTACCTTGGCTCCCTTCTTGAAGCCGTCTGCCACCTTCAGGAACTCCTTCGACTTGTAGATAACCATCTTGTTGCCGGCTATCCAGAACTGAAGCAGCCCGCTGTGCGTCATGCGGCATACCATCTTGCTCAGTTCAAAACCATCCTTGTAGGAGATGGTTTTGCCGGCTGCAACACCTACCGTTGTCATCGTGGCATCAGGATAGAATATCCTATAGTCTTCCAGGTGTTCCGCAATTGCCGCTAATATCTTTTTCGTCTCCATGGCTACATCACCTCCCCTCCGACAAGATAGCCGCCTAATACCGCCAATGCCATGAAGCAGAAGAAGCCCACCATGGTCAATGCCACCTCGCCATACGTTACCTTCTCCTCGCAGAGACAGCTGAAGGTCTCGCTCTTGGTAGCCATGAGGCGCTTAGCCTCACGCTTGATTGCACACTTGAGGGATTTCATTCCCTCGTTCACATTCACGTTAATGCCGGCAGGCTTAACCTGCATCGCATCATTTAATAAAATAGAATTCTGCATATTGCATCATCTTGTAGACATTAGCAGCCAACTTGATTTCGTGAGAAAAGGGTGGCGGCTGCATTCCCCGTTGTCTACAAGATGATGGCTTATCCGAGAGGACAAATCAAATCTTACGGTTCATGCAGCCGCCATATCGGTACACCTTTTTCCCGTTGACGGGAAAATGATACTCTTGGGCATAAAAAAAGCCTGCGGCTGAGAAGCCATAGGCGAAACGGTCGCCCTGCCGGATAGATTACTATCATCTTGTAGACGGTGGCAAAGGTAAGAAGAAAATCCGGAACCGCCAAATAAAAACGGGGAAATTTTCGCACGATGCGAAAAATTAACACTTAAAGATGCTGTAGAGCATAAAATCGGGGTGATTCGGGGAATTATTCGGAATCAATCGGAATCAATCGGAACGAAAAAGCCCCCGATGCATCTCGCACCAGGGGCTTTTCCTTAATTTTTTCTTTTTGCCATATGTTTTTAATTGTTTTGAACTTAACCATGCATAGTCGCATGATTAGCACCACAAGGCTATGGTGTCTTTTGTCTTATAGGGGAGTGCTTAGCCCCTAGCCTCATTTTTCTTAGATTCTATCCGCAGCAGCACGAATGCGATTTGAAACCTCGCATAGCGCTCCACGGAGCATTACTTTTTCTTCTTCGGTGAAACCACCTACACCACCATTACCATCGATACCATCAAGCTTGTGGTAGAGCCATGATGACGATTTCCCAAAATAAGTGCGTGCTATCTCGCGCCATGATACCAATAACTGGATATCCTGAATGCGCTGCTTTACGGCACTGTCCTTAACCTGGTTTGTTTTTGCTGCAAATTCCATAATTCCATTGTTTTTTAATGCCCTCCCCGAAGGGAGGGCTTTTTGTTAGTTACTCTGGCATGTCAACCAAGTCATCAAAAAGCTGCTGGGCATACCATAATAATTGCGGATAACCATCTGGGTAAGATAGCCTGTAATTCCTGATAGCCTCTATCAGTTCCGCTTCTTTTTCGTTTAAATTGTAATTTAAAGCCATTGAACACAATTTGTATTAAGACGATGCAAAGATACTACTAATTTTCGTATTATTCAAATATTTACTACGAAAAAACGTATTATTAAGCAAGATTTAACAATTAGAACAGGAAAACTCGTTTTATCGGGGAAAATGATTAACTTTGCAGTGTTTTTCATTTTTTATATATAGTATATGGAAGAAAGATTTATATCAAAAGAAATGCGGGCTTTTATCTCTGTAGAGTTAGCCCAGGTTATTCTCGCTAGAGCCGATGCCAGATTGGGAAGTTCTTTAGAGCAGTTGCGCAAATCTACAGACAGAGCTTACACCATGACAGGTTTCCTGCTAACATGTTTTACGGGACTTACTGCTTTTATGGTTAATACCCATGACCTGGTGCAGTTCTTGCTGGCTTTAGTTCTATGGTTCGGAATTAGCGATGCCTTATTGCTGATGTTTACCAAAGTTATATCGGTACATGGATTCAAGTATGAAGGAAGCGCTGCAAGTGGGTATATGCAGGACAAAAACATTGCTTATGCAAGAAGACACTCGGGCGGAAGTGATGATGTGGCCAACAAGATATACCTGAAGAATTGTCTGCTGGATAGCATAGAATATGCAGAGGAAGCTTACCACTACAACAGGCAGCAGCTCACAGACAGATGCCAGGTGATAGATAAGGCGATGAGAGCTATCAAGTGGTCTGTAAGAATAGACTTCCTGATAATTCTCATTGTAGCCTTAATTAAATTTTCAATGTTTGCCATGACCTTCATTTGAGTATCCGCTGCCATCATCGCTTGAATGGCTCCACTCATCATCATCGTATCCTATTATCTTTCTCATAAATAAAAACGGCTCGTGCATCCAGAGGGCAGTCCTTCAGCACGAGCCATAACAGCTGTATATTTTAAATTTGCCCTGCGCGAGACCTGCCCGAATCACACATTGCATAATAATCTATGTTTGGATGCAAAGATAATATTTTTATTTGAGGCAGCCAAACGTTTTGACAACAAAATACCCCCGGTGCGGAAAGCACCGAGGGGTATGGTTATTCTTTATCGTCTGTTGTATCTTTCTTTGGGAATATTGGTGGTATTTTGTTGAGTACAAAAACTACCGCCAGGCTGATCACCGTTGTCACACCGATAGCTATTGCAGCATTGTCATGACCATTCATTGCTAAATTATAAGCAATGTATCCAAAGAAGATGATGAGAATGGTACCCAGGATTTGTCCTAATGTAGCCTGATTGAATTTCCTTTTCACGATTCTCTTCTCCATATCGATGCGATGATCTACCTGCTTCTCGGTCATCGTCATGATGCGGTCGGTTGCTCCTGGCAATGTCTTTTCGTAAGCTTCAAAATGCTCCGGTGGAGGAAGAGGACCGCTAAAGGTTCGCTCTTCTTCAATAGACATCATCGTTGCCAGGATGGCATTTCGCTTGTCTTCTGGCAGTTCCTGCAGGATGTCATTAACGTTTGCCGGTATGGCATCCTCAATCTCTGCGATTTCTTTGTTGTCTTCTTTATCTTGCTCCATAAAGTTGTCGTCTATTAGCGTTTAAAACTTTCCTCATATCAGAACCTACTGCTTCCCAGTCTTTCCTCAAGTCAGACACATTGTTGCCTTTCAAGTAATCATTGAACAGGCTGTTGTCGCCACCGAGGCTTCCTAAACTACGCAAGCCTTCTGCTAAAGGGTGGCGAGCGATAGTCATAGAGCGGAGCGCTCTACGTCTTGTAATTCTCAATGCTCTCATTTTACTTGCGTTGTTATTTTGTTGCTATTGATTATATTCTTCCGCTGCAAAAATACATCTTTTTTCTGATACTGCCAAATATTTATTGCAATTTTAACTATAAACTTTGCTGTAAAGTTTGTCATAAAGATTAGAACACGCTAATTTCTGATAACTGCAAATGCGCAAATTTTAACTAAAATATACAATACTGGGAGATGAGACATCGAGGTGATTTGGGAATGAAAAAGCCACGATGCATGGAGCACCGAGGGCTATGGTTATTCACTCTAGCTTTTGCTATGGAAAAGGTATTTTGCCACGAAGATGAAAACACCTATCACGTCTGCCAGAGTCGTGGTGAGGAGCGTTATCAGGACATTATCTGATAATGACATCACGCCAAGACCGCTAAGGAAGACGATGACCATGGCAATAGTCATATATACACACATAAATCCGAAAATAGAGTAGCTGAACACCTTGCGCTGCTCCCTGTCTTGCTTGAGTCCCTGAATCTCCTCCTTCAGTTTTTCTATATGACAGTCCGCTGGTATTCTATCTGTACATCTGGGTTATCGCTGCCCAGATGTACATGTTTCTCTTCGGCTTCATCTATTTGTTTGTTATCAGCAGATAACAGGTTTACCACTTCTCTTTTCATGCATCTTGATTGCTACGTCCACGATTTTCTGATAAAACGCCGCTGTCAGTTCGTCTGGAATCTCACGGTTCTCGCCTTCGATATAGCATACATCCCAAGGCGTGCCCTTTCGGTGAGTGAGTTCCACCATCTCTGAGTCTGAATAGCTGTGATAGCGTTTCCACACCATTTCTACTATGGTCTTGGCATCATTATCCTTTAGTTCCGGAGTTTTGAAAATAGGCTGGTTCTTCTTTTCGTCCCATTCCATCACCACGGTTTTTTCCGTGATAGGGGAAGCCTTGTATTGCTTGAATGAGTGATAGACAGAAGGTATGACAGGACCGTATCGCCAAGCTTCCACTTTATCAAACCTTGGGTCGAGCAGCGACTGATAGTTGAGCGCGAGCGAGAAGCCATGAGCGATATAGACTCGTTTCATCAGTCCCAGCTGGGTGATGTGTCTGCCTTCTTTATGTGCCAGCTCTATGAAGTAGTTGGCCACGGATAAAGCGTTCATGTTCATACGATATTGTTTTTATTGAGTTGAAATTTGCATCGTGTTAATGATTAACACGGTGCAAAAATACATCTTTTTTCTGAGATTGGCAAGTTTTATCGCATTTTTAACTATAATCTTTGATATAATCTTTAATATAAAGTTTAAAACAAGAAAAACCCCGTTTTCCGGGTGTTTGCAGGAAATATGCAGGCTGTTGCGATGAAACCGCAGCATTCGGCAGGTGCTATCATCGAAATAGCGATAGGCAAAAACGGCGATTTGCAACAACTTTTCCACACCCGGTTTTCCAAAAACCTCGATTTCATCGGGGTTTCAGCCGGGCTGAACAGAAGAAAAACACCTGTTTCAGCATTAAGACCCCCCACTGCCCTACGCCTGAGGGCGCCCGCCGCCATTAGAAATTAGCGGTATATGTAAACCACTGTCAGGATTTTTGCAACACAGTAAGACTTGGAAAGCAGGAGATGTTTGCAAGGTTTGCATGTAAACCTTGCGGATACTAAGACTTGGTACGGACTTGGTACGGAGCGGGTACGGAGCAGGTCTAGCCCTGGTACGGATCCGAAAAAGGGGAGCACGCTTCACAGCGGGCTCCCCATGGATTGCGTTCAACCGAGAACGTCTATCATATATATGTAGGATTACAAAACAGCATTATAACATGGAGCCGGTGGCTATGTAGCCATCAGCCTGAGGATATTTCTCTATGCCTATCATCAGCGTATCGAAGGCATCAGAGCCATCGGTGCGGGCTTCCAGCTTATCCTCTTCGGTCTCTGCCAGCTTCTCTCCACGCTTATCCTTCTTGCCGTTATACACTCCTGCCAGACGGATGGAGATGAGCAGGTCTTCATTGTTCTCGCTATTGATCATTATCCTGTGCTCAGCTCTTCCCACAAACATACGGTTGAGGAGCAGCATCTTCTCAAGATGTCCCATCGGGTTGCCCAGATACACATCGTTCACATACCAGCCATGGTCTGTGAGGTAGTTGGTGATGAAGGTGTGGAAGTCATCATTCATCAGGGCGTAGTTGTTGCCCACGAAGGTGGAGTCGTAGTAGAAGTTTACCTCCTTGCAGCGGTGGTACTCGTAATACTCCATGAACTTGTCGAGCAGGGCAGGCAGCTTCTCATCATACTTCACGAATATACTCTTCAGGCAGCGGGCTTCACCCCGCAGGTTGTCCTGCCCCACGGCTATCCAGTTGATCAGGGCGTTGGCATCGAAGGCGATGCACAGCGGGCGGTCGGGATCCACATCATCATCCATGCGTGAATCCACGTGCTGAAGCTTGTCGATGTCATACTCCAGCCCGTCCAGATAGGCGAGGTTGGGCGCCGTATATAGGTTCACATCCCGGAGATTGGAGTAGAAGCCGTCGAGAGAGATGGAAGGGCGCTTGCACATGATGGAGGTCTGGAAGGTGAGGGCTGGCAGATCTCGTTTCATCTGCTTAATAAAGTCCATGCCCAGCACCTCGATGTTATATACTGAAGAGTACTCTTTATAGAACAGTGCCTTGGAGCGCAGCTGTGCCAGGAGCAGACCAATCTCCTTGAGTCGGCGCTTGGCATACAGGCTGATGTTGCCTGAAGTCTTGATGCGGTTGCGGATATCGTATTCCTCCACCACCAGCGATGAGATGGCATCGATGAGGTGAGAATCGCAGTCTTTTTTGTAGTTGAGGAACCAGGAACCCTTCTTGGTTACGGGCATATCCGAGGTGATGAGCATGCCATGGTGGTAGTAGTGCTGTCCGAAGAGGTTCACGTTACCACGGTTGGCAGGGAAGGTTTCGTCCTTCAGCTGCTCAAAGTTGATGAACTTCGCCTCGTCTATATCCAGGTAGTCGAGCGAGAGGGAGTTGGAGGTTCCCTTGCGGTCCTGTGAGATGATGGTACCGATGGAACCGTTATAGAAGGAGATGGTGTTCTCCCAGTTGGAAGGCGGGATTACCGGTTCCGGCCATCCCAGCTTCTTGGGTGGTTTCACGCCGATGAGATAATGCTTACCCCGGTGGAATCCCCATCGCTCCCAGTGCTGAAGCATGGAAGGAAGGGTGTTGGTAAGGCATCGCTTGGTATTGGCAGAAACGAAACCGCCATCGCTGCCGGGCATACGCTGCATGTTGCGCAGGTTGAAGGTGGCATGCAGGATACTCTTTCCGATACCACGACCGCCCACGACCACAGAGTCGCGGGCATTGATGAGGTTTACTTCCTGCTGTGCCGGATTGAAATATTGCTCTATCATAATGAATTCTCCTCTTCCTTGACTTCTTCTGTTGGTGTATATTCCAGGAGCTGCTCGTCATAATCCTCGCTCTCGATCCTGATGAGATCCATGGAGTTGTCGGTGTATTTTCTGATGAGCTTCTTGATGGTACCCATCACGTTCGGTATGCGCTTCAGTCCGAGATGGCGAGGGTCGGTAGTAGGAATGAATACCTGAGGCTGGATCATGTCGTAGCCGTTATCCACAGGGTCTTCCTTGTCGAGCAGGTGGTATTTACCGTATGCGGCAGCTGCTGCAGCCATGGCTCTGGCATCGCCCATATTGTCTGCCTTCTCGTAGGTGCGCTGAATCATCTGGTCGAAACGGTACCGGGCAAAGTCCTTGGAAACCTTCTGCAGGTTGCCCAGTATGAGCTTGATGAGGTGCAGGTCATTATAAGCCATCATGCGCTGCACCTTGTAGTCCTGCATATCCTTGAAGACAAGTTCCTGGTCTGTCTTGCGTGGATTGATGAGCCACCAGGCATAAAGAGCCCGGATGCGCAGAATGCGGTCGCGCACGGGTGCGGGAACATTCTGTGCATCCATCTCTTCGGGTGTGCGGTCCATCAGGTCGATGATGGCATCGATGTTGGCTGGTTCTCTCATATCTTATAATGAATTTATTGGGCCGAATTCTCTGCGAGCCGTTCCTTTGCTACCCGGTCACGGTCGGCACGGGTCACCACGTATGAATCGTAGGTGAGCATATCGGCACGGTATTTCTTGTCGAGATCCGAAAGAATCTTCAGATACTCGTATCGGTCGCACGGTTCCTTGTCTTCCATCGTCTTGAGCGTCTCGAAGGTGGATTTGATTTCCTTGTATCTCTTGGCGTTGATGTCCCAGAGGTCGGCTACTTTCTTGGGCAGGAATTCGTGATCCTTGCGCTTGCCCTTGCGTACTACTGCCACCCCGTCGCTCTCTGAGGATGGCAGCTCTGCGTCATCCTGTGAACCTTCTTCCTCGATGGAATCGCCGTTTTTCTCTGATTTTCTCTGATTTTCTCCGTTATTCTCTGATATTCCCTGATTCTCTCCAGTGTTCTCCGGTTCTCCTTCAGCAATGATTGCCTTGGCTTCAGGGATTACGATTTCGTTCATCTTCCTGACCTCATCGATGGTCATGTTGTCGAGTCGGATCTTGAGGAACTTATTCAGCTCGTACTCAATGTTGGTACGGTATGCCTGTGGCTGGCGGGTGGCTCTGGCATGATAGAAGCGGTCGCGGTTGAGACGGAAGAGCATGTTGGCGCCCTTGATGATCTCATCGTCCGATTCGTGCTTGGAGTTGAGCCACTCCTGCATCTGTCTGGTGAATTGATGGTCCATATAATCTATATAATAAGGTGAAAAACAAACAAAGGTGACTCAGGCATAAAGCGAGAGCCACCTAAGTTAATTAAATTTACCGTATGTAGTTATGAAAATCGGGCTGGGTATTAACCTCCTTCAGTAGCCGTCCATACAGAACCATCGCTGCCCTTGATGTCTCCCTCATCGGTTTCGAGCTTACCATCATAGAATGGAGCAGGGCAGAAGTCGGTGGCTTCCACGCTGAGCGTTGAGGTCTTGGAGTCTGTGGCTCCTGCGCCGCTGTTCTGGGCAAATGTGGTCTTTACCGGGAACATCTCGTTGCCGAGGATGCGGAAACGACCGTTAGGATCCTGCTGGGCAAAGATCAGGTCGTCATTGATAGCCATACGGCCAAGACCGGTAATTTCGGCATCCGTGCCGCCGATGATGTACTCCGCCTTGTTGAGGAAGGTGGCAGATGGAGCCTCGCCCTGGGTCTCCGTAGTGATGGAAGACTTGAGCGCTACGAGATCGACTGCGTGCCACTTGGCATCGGTGGCGAGAGTAAAGTCGCCCTTGTAGGTGGCGAGTTCCTCCAGTCCCTTGGTGGTATCGCCTGGGTCTGGGAGCTTTGGCCATGTCAGAATCTGCGAGAGCGGAATGACCAGGAACTTAGGCTTAATGCCGGGACGGATAATCGTTCCCGGACATTTGCGCACTGATTTATATAAATCCTTGTTAGTACAAACCATAATCTAATCTCCTATATTATAAAGGTGAAACATTAGTGGGTTTCGCTGCCGGCATTCTCCTTGCCGCTCTGGTCGGCATTCTCCTTGCCGCTCTGGTCGCCACTCTGTTCGCCGCTTGCCTGGCTGACAGATGATGTGGCTGCCTTCTGGATGAGTGGCTTGGTACCATCATCGGTGATGAACAGGGCACGCTCCTTGTTGATGCTCTCAAACTGGGTTCCGAAGAACTTGGTAGAGATGAAGTCGAGTTTAAATGGGTGATACTTCTCGACCTTGATCTGCTCGGCATCGTTGTTGCTGGCCTCGTTGACACCCACCAGCATATTGCTCTTGGTGGTAAGCTCAAAGAAAGGAGCATCCTTCTTGTTGGAAAGGACTGCGAACTCTACATTGCCGAAGCCCTCTACGGTGAGGTGGTTATAATCCTTGTTGTAAGGAACAGCACCAAACTTCTTCAGGTAGGCACGGTTGTAGAGATTGACGAATGACTGAGGAACGTAAAGGTAAACCTTATCCTCTGTCATCAGCTCTTCGTCGGCAAACTCACAGATGCCCTGTGCGAAATCTACGGCGTTGTCGTCGTTGATGGTCTTGTTGTCGCCCAGAATATCTGCAATCTTGATAAGGTTTCCGAGGTCACTGGAAAGCTTGCCGGCATCCAGTTCGGTCTTGGCAATGGTATCGAAACCATTGAAGAGGTCAACAGAACCTGTTCCTGTAGGGTTGCGTACAGCCTTGAACAGAACCTTGTCGAGGTTTTTGCCGAGCTTCAGGGCGAGGAGCTGAAGAACCTGCAGCGTGATAGGCACATTCTTCAGGGCATCGCCATTAGTGACGTTGGCGCCCCAGATGGTGGAATAAACTGAGTTAGGAGAAAACTTGATATCGACACTACCAAAGAACACCTCCAGGGTACGAGGTGTAATCTTGACGTTGCCGTCAGCTACTCGGTTCTCATCGTATGGACCGAACTCAGCACCACCTGTAAGTTCGCCTACGGTCTCTGAAACACGGATGCCTGGACGAAGAGTCATGTAGCTGAGCGACTTCTTCAGACCTCTGGTAGGCATGGTGATTAACTTATTACGGTAGGTCCTTGCCGTCTTTTGCAGCTGTTCCTGTACGTCAACAGGTGCAACAAATTTATCATTCTCTGCCATATTATGCAAAATCAATTAAAACGTCCGACACTTGATCTGAGCAGAAGTCCTCTGCCTTGTTGTCATCCACGGCAGTGTGGGTTTCGCCACCAGGCGCTTTCTCCAGATCCTTCACTTTCTCTTCAAGGTCTTTCTTATCCTTCTCCAGGTTCTTGACCTTATCCTCCAGTTCCTTCTTCTCGTTCTTGACCTTATCGAGTTCCTCGTCCTTGGTCTTGATCGAGCTGGAGTCGGCAGCAATCTTATCCTCCAGCTTCTGCATCTGCTCCTGGGAGATGGTGCAGTCCTTGGCTGATTCCTCTGCCTCAATGCCCTCTACGTTGAGAACATTGTTGATGTGAGTCCATTTCTTAATCATATCTAATATTTTTTTATGAGGGTTGCCTTTATCATTGTCCTTGCCGAAAATCCGGTTCAGGAAGCCCGTCTTCTTTTCGTACCAGGAATTAACCACCTCCGGCAGTACGGGAAGGTTGTTGTACTTGATGAAGTTCTGGGTAGAATCGGTAATCTCTACAGGCTTACCGTCCATGGCTTCGTCTACAAGTCCAAGGTCAATGCATTCTTCTACGGTGTGCCACTTGGCTTCAGACATCACCTTGATGATGTCCTCATGCTTCTTTCCGGAGCGGTCACAGTAAACATTGGCGATGACGTTGTCAATCTTCTGCTGGCTCTCCTGCTGTTTCTGAAGCTGCTCGATGAGGAAGCCGATCTCTTCCTCGTTGAGGGCACTCCATACAAACTGCTCGGTAGAACACTTGTGAACCAGAAGCAGGCAGTACTTATTCATTCGGATGGTCTTGGCGCCCATCGCACAGAGGGTAGCTGCAGAAGCTGAGAAGCCAGCCTGGAAGTCAACGGTCACATCGCCATGATTCTTGAACATCTGGCAGATGGAAAGTCCGGCCGAGACTGAACCTCCCAGCGAATCGATGGCTACATCGACATGCTTGCCTTTGTTCTCATTAAGGATATCGCGGACCATTATTTTGGTCCACGATCCTATATAACCATTAATTTGAATATGATATTTCATACAACTTAGCGAATTTGATTGGCGCAAAGTTATATAATAATGTAGATAGATAAAAAAACTTATCAGATGATTTGGAGCGGTTTGTAAAGGCCTGTCCAGGTGACTGTATAGGTAATGAGCGAGGAATCTGTATGAGAACCTGGCATGTTTTCGGTACGGGTGAGTACCGGATATGGACGGAGTTCGCAGCCGATGAGGTAGCGGGATCCGTCGGCTGTGGTCACCCTGTAGGCGAGTGTCTTCCATCCAGGATCAATCTGCTCACGCGTCTTGAAGGAAAGCTTGGAAGTAAAAATGCGGACTTTCGATTCTACTTTGTCGGTGATTTCACAACTTGACGGATTTTTGCATGCAATATTCCGGAAGCTGACATCCGAAGGAAGGTAGCAGGAATGGCGAGAGAGAAGAGCCATGCTCTTGAGGTTTTCCACTTCCGTAACCTCTACTTTAATGATGTTCTTGATGTATGCCATATTTCTAAGTTGTTTGGTTATTTCTATGTTTTCCGTTTTGTTCGGGGTTGTTTGCCAAGACGGAAAATTTTGTATTAATCTTTATTAAATCTTGTTGTAGAACTTAAAATTACGCCCTTTTTTGCGTGTTGATTGCGAATTCTGTAGAAGCATTGGCGCACAGTATCCTCATAATCGATGCCAATACCGTGCTGTTCGCACCAGGCAGAAATGAGGGAAGAAAGCTTGCAGGAACGGTCGGTAATGTCCTTCAGAGATGCCCAGAGATCCATCTTGAAGAGGTCTGTTATCATCTCCTTCACGGCACATCTGGCACGAGGTCCGAGGTAGTTGTACTCCTTTACCGGCTTTGCCTTGGAGTCGGGAAGCTGGACAGCGATGTAATCGTCCGGGCTGGTAAGCCATCTTTGTTCCTCATACTCCTCGTCGCCGAAAACATGCTCTACACTTTGATGCAGCCGGTCTGCCTGCTCCTTCTGCATTTCGTCCTGACTCTCCTGTTCTACAGAGGAGAGTTCTGCCGAAGGAGGTTTGCTTGTGAACCGACGAATCACAGCCACCTCGTTGCCGATGGCTGGGAAGACAACCGGGTTGCCGTAGCTGCGGTATGCCCACTGCCTGATATGTTTGGGGACCTTGATGTAAACTACTCTGTTCATAGGCCATTTTTGCCGCAAAGATACAAAGAAATTTTGAGATACTTACGATGATTAGTGAAAAACTTACTTTTATAAGTAAAGTTGGTGTGATGCAATTTCGTCCGAAAAGTTTGTATTTTTGTATCGTGTAACTTTGGCTTTGTAACTCGCTGATAATCAGTGATATTTTTCTGATACAATTTTTCGATACAAAAAAGTAGGCCAAAACAAAGTTGTAACATAGCCTATTCCGGGAGACGGAGCACTGATACAAAAAGGGCTTGTTACAAACCTCGAAAAGTTTGTAACTGAGTTGTAACGCAACTTTGTAAACAGCCGAAATCGGGTTTAACTCCCTCTTTTCTAGTTATTTATGTCTTTTCACAAATATCTTGTTACAGAGTTACAAAAGATTTGTATAATAAATAAGAAAGGGGTGGAGGGGAAAACGGCTGTAGGCGTAGGAAAAGGACTAAAACGGACCCGTCGGACGACAAAGATGGCGACTGTGGCCAACGAAAAAGGGAGCGATGAACAGACGTTCATCACTCCCTCGTAACATGGAAAAAGAGATATAAAAATCAGCAGATTTTGCTTGAAAATTTCGTCGAAAATATTTGCGTAATTCAGATATTTTTTGTACCTTTGCACTATAACTTGGGGCTATCTATTCCATTATATATGGAGAGTTAGAAAGGTTCATTGCTATCTTTATCTACTTTACTCCAGTCGATTGTCGATTGATAATCACCATTGTTTGCCTGAGTTTCCTCTTTTTTAGAATCACTCTTCTTGCTTCTGAGGTAGATCATTTCCACCGGGCTTCCATCAGGATGCGCAGGATCTCTTCTGATGATGCGATGCTGGCTGTTGCAGAGGTCGGAAGGGTTGAGCGAGTCAACGTAAGGACAGAGTTCTACAAACGCCTTCAGCTTCTTGGTGAAGCTTTGTGTGGTAGCCTTATTGAGACCAGAGAACTGCTTGAAGTCGGTAAAAGCCTTCTCTCTTACGACGAACTGATCCAGTCTTCCGCTCTCCTCAGAGAAGTAAGAACTAGCCCAATCCTCGAAGTTGACGCCCATATCTGCCTTGAATTTGCGCTTGACGATATTCTCCATTGGTGGGAGTATCTTGATAGGTTCTCCGGCCAATGAAAGGTAGAATCGGCAACACTGCAGGAAAAAGTTGATATCCGCATTCCATTCTTCTTCAGAGTATGTCTTCGAGAACAGATCCTTGTCGAAGTCATCACGTATGCTTCGGGTCTCCTGGTAGTCATTGTCCTCTGTGCGCTGGTGATAATAGTCAGAGAACACCATATAGAGCAATCTCGCCTCCGAAGACGGGTCGAAGTCTGCTGGCACATAGTTGGTAGTGAAAGCAATCTTCGGGCTGTCCTCGAAAGGAATAGTGAAGCTCTGGTTGTTCTTTGGGTTCACGGTCATATCTGAAGTAATATTATCATAGAATAGTCCGGTGTTGAGGTATCGGTCACAGTCATCGAGCAGCAGCATCTGGGTGTGCTGGGTTACCTGGTCGAAGACGTGAGGGTTGTCCATCAGCTTAGGATTTCGTCCGGACAGTTTTACGGTCTTCATCAGCAGAGAAAGCGTCTTGAAGAAGAAACTCTTACCCGAACGGCCATTACATTCATTGTCTTCCCCGATTTTATTGTCCATGGCCATAGGCGCCCATGCTCGTGAAGGTGACTTGTAATGATGGAGCATGTAGCCGAATGTGAATATCTTGTTAATCAGATTTTGCTTCTGCTCTGCGATTTCCTTTTCATCCAGTCCTTCTCCGGCAATATCGAAGAGGTGTGCCTTGTGGTATGCTTCTTTCTCATCGATGCTTTTGTCTTCGAAGTTGTATTCAAGTTCCTTGCGCCAATAGGTTCGGGATGCGTTGATCAGATAGCCGAAGAAATGGGAACTGGTATTCTTTACCTCAATATCAAACTTTGGTCTTCCGTTTTCATCGATGGTGCGGGTGATGGTGAACATATCGTCAAGCTTTTTGAAGTTGTGGTCGATGACATTCTCCTGCCATACATAGTTCTTCAGGGAACTTCCTTCTCGCTGGTATTCAGTCAAGCCATTTTTATCTACTTCCACGCTTACACGAGGGAAAAAGAACAGCTGGGAGTGATTGGTATAGCTGGTAAAGTCCAGCGTTATCTCCTGGAGTGAATCGAGGGCAGCGCTTGAAAGCTTCGGGGTATTGAGCACCAGATTGAGGATATCACGCTTTTCGGCTCTATCGATGACCCATTGGCGGCAGAACTCACGGATGTCTCTTGTGGTGATCAGTTTGACTATATTACCGGTGATGCGAACGTACCTGGTAATGGCAGAGTTCTCGTCATGGAGCGTATAGAATCCGTTTAGGCGAAGGAAGTTGTACAGGCACGCTGTATCGATATAATGGTCCCAGGTGTTGGCCTTCTTGTTGAGCTTGCTCACCCAGAAGCGTGCCGGCATAGCCAGCGTCATGAGGTTCCTGAAGTCCTTGCGGGTGTTGCGAAGTTCCATCCAGTCGCGGAGATCCTTGCGTCCTTTGCCACGATTATCGTGATAGGTGCGAAGCCACTGAGGGAGCCAGATGGTATGGATATCGATGAACCGGAGTGCAAGTTCCGTTCCCTTGGCGATGCCGGTTTCGTCGATATCGGGTATATTGTAGAGTACTTCTACATACTTCATGATCTCTCTGTATTCTTCATCGCTGAGCTTGTAGGTCTCGGAGTTGAACCATAATGGATGATATCCGAGAGAACGGCAGCAGAGACTGTCACGTTCTCCACTACAGATGAAAGCTTCAGGAAGCTTCTTCTCCTTATAAACCTTGGAGTCATCTGTATTGGTCTTGTTGAATTCTGCCATTTCGCGGACGTTGAACTCATGATAGGCCTTCTTGAGTTCTGCCAGGCCATTTATATACTGCTTTGGCTTGACTCCATCCGGTGTGTAGGAGAATCTCCACTGCTTGCTGAAGTTGAGTGGTTCATATATCTTGTAAAACTTGACTTCCGGCTTCTCTCCGGAAGCTGGAGAAACCAGGCATTCGCGCATAAAGATAGGGTAGTGCTCGTTGCTGCACTTGATTTTGACCTTGCGGTCTTTCACGTAGCCTATCCATTTAGCGGAATGCCAGTTGAGGGCGTCTACATGTTCCTGCTTGACATTCGGACCGAGAACCTTCAGTTCGTCCTCGGTAAACTTTTCGTTGAGTTCAAAGATACGAGTGCCATCCTTCTCGTCGATGGTGGCATCACGTTCGATGAACGTAGGCTTGTTGACGTCTTTCTTCAGTTCATCGGAAATGTTGTACTCTGATGCCAACCTGAGGATTGCATCAGGAAAACGGTCGATATTCTTCTCCTTCATATAGAGATCTATCGGAGATTCGGCGACCCCATCACCTCCGAAGTCGGTCACCTTCCAGCAGTCCTTAAACTTCTTGAGGGCACATGAAGGAGTATTTTCGTTGCGAATGGCAAAGTGCTTTTTAGGCGTACCACTCGAACAGTATTTCTGTACGCATTCCTTGGCGTCCGGGTATAATCCTATGATTATATCCAGTCCGTCATCGGTTGCCTGGTAAATTTGCTCTGCTTTGATCATATTTCTTTTCCTTTAAAAATCTGTCTGCAAAGATAAAATTTCGCAAACTCAAAACAAAATACTTGCCGCCGGTAGCCTTAATGCCTTAGGATATGTAGCTTTACGACTTTGTTGACAGCATTTGGCTGAGACAGGTTGATTTCTGTGATAATGCGGCTTTCGAACTCCGCTTGTGTCTCGAATCTTTTGCGTAGTGGGGGGGTAAGGAAATCTATGATTGCCTTATACCCTGATTCCAGTGTCATTATTGCTTTCATATTCGCTTATTTTTTCGGGTGTACATCCAAGTGCCTCTGAGTTGTGCTCTATATATCTGCGAAATAGGGGACAGTATCTTCCGTTGATACAGTTTATCCCTATCTTGCAGCTTAGACATTTACTTGGAGCCATTTAGTTGAACATTAAACAATTCGTTATGAAGGAGGAGTTTTGCCTTTATGTATTCCGGTCTTCCCTCTTCTTCATTCCAACCTACTTCACGGTAGTCTCTATCAGAAACTTTGCACTCGGTAGCCGTGCCGTCTTCGGTCCATTCTACAATATGATCTCCGTCCCATTCATCTTTGGCTGGGACAACTCCAAGGATGCGAGTACCAAACTTTGTGCGTCTTATCTCACTGATGGATACCTTTGGGAACTTCTCCAAGATTGCATCCTCTATTGTCTTGATCTTAGCTTTCTTTTTCATTTTCATTGTTCTTCATTCTGTATTTAACGATGCCAGCAACCAGACTGTCATCTTCGTCATTATAATATATGGTGAAAACCGTTTTCCCCTTATGAAAATTCTCCCAAGAGGTCTCTACGGCAATATTCGCATCCTCGAAGTCCTTGTATATGGCTTCAAGTTGCTTGCGGTTGACATCGATAACTAATTTTCCCATGATGCATCATTGATAACTTCGTCGATAATCTCTCGCTGGTATGGCTTCCAGTTGTCCTTCTTAATCTTGTCGTAGATGCCCTGGGCTGACATGTCGAACTTCAGCTGAAGGGCAAGGATGAACTTGTTTCTCTTCTGACGGGGAATCTCGTTGTACCAGTCAAACAATGAATTTTTTTTCTCACTTTTTTGCTTATTTTCTTTCATAATTCAAATTTTATTATTAACTTTGTTGCAAAGTTACGAAGAAAAAATAGAATATCCTAACGATAATTAGTAAAATTACTTAGGATAATAGGTTAAATATTATTAATTAAAATGTAGGATTATGTTTAATGGTAAGATAGTCAGAGAGTTAATCGCAAATGCTGGGTTGACTAAAAAAGAGTTTGAAAAACAGATGTTCGGTAGGAAATCGACCGACCTCTATCATTTGGAGAATGCGAAGAATCTACGCAGTGATACACTTGAGCGTCTTCGTGAAGTGTTGAAATGTTCAATGGACGACCTGTTCACGGCGCCATCATGGGCCATGACCGGAACGAACGGATCCGTAGGCTCTAACAACATTCTCTCTAATGTGGCCATCGGTGGTACAACCATGGAGGTACAGTATCTGAGGGATTTGATACTAGAGAAGGATAAACGTATCAGTACCTTGGAGAGCTATATCAAACTGCTAGAGGATAAGAGAAGGGAGGACTAAATCCGAACGATAGTTAGTAAAAACCTGTATTATATTTATGTATAGGTACGATTGTTTAATTTGGTCATGATATGATTATCAACTTCTAAAGGAGCTGCGGCAGGAAAGAACGTTCAGTCTTGCCGCCGCAACAATGCAAATCGGGTAGAAAGTTGTTCTTCAACATTCTATCCGATATTTTTTTTATCCCTTTATTTATAATTTAACACTAAATATTTGCATATATCGAATAAAACAACTAATTTTGCACACAGATATTTTTATGTGCAATCATTTTAATTAGGAGGGACTTCAATATGTCAATTTCCAAAACAAGACAAAAGTTAGTAGATGTTGCTCGACAACTGTTTGCTAAGAACGGTATAGCTAATACCACTATGAATGATATTGCTGTAGCTTCTGGTAAGGGTCGCCGTACGCTCTATACGTATTTTAGCAGAAAAGAAGATGTCTATTATGCTGTGATAGAATCAGAGTTGGATCGTTTGTCTGAGAAACTCGATGAAGTTGCCTCTTGCAAAATGCGTCCTCAAGATAAAATCATTGAGCTTATTTATACACATCTCAGTATGATTAAGGAAACTGTAGTTCGTAACGGTAATTTACGAGCTGAGTTTTTCCGTAATATCTGGATGGTAGAGAAGGCTCGCAAGAATTTTGATGAGGATGAAATTGAGATTCTGAGAAAGATTTATTCTGAAGGAAAGGAAGACGGTGAGTTTGACATTGATAATGTTGATCTCGTTGCAGATATTACTCATTATTGTATCAAGGGCTTGGAAGTACCATTCATCTATGGGCGATTGGGACATGGACTGAATGTAGAATCCAGCAGACCTCTTGTTGCCAAGGTAGTATATGGTGCCTTGGGTAAATCTGGATTGAAATTGTAATTTATTGATAATTAATTAAATATAAAAGAAATGGGATTATTAACAGGTAAGACAGCCCTTGTTACAGGTGCTGCACGCGGCATCGGTAAGGCTGTCGCAATGAAGTTTGCATCTGAGGGTGCTAATATTGCATTCACTGACCTCGTACTCAACGATGATATGGCTGCTGGTTTGGAAGCTACTCGTAAGGAGATTGAGGCTCTTGGCGTGACATGTCGTGCTTACGCAGGTAATGCTGCTGATTTCGAGGAGACAGAGAAGACTGTGAAGCAGATTCATGCAGATTTCGGTTCTATCGACATTCTCGTTAACAATGCTGGTATCACTAAGGACGGTTTGATGCTTCGTATGTCAGAGGCTCAGTGGGATGCTGTTTTGAACGTTAACTTGAAGTCTGCTTTCAACTTTATCCACGCTTGCTCTCCAATCATGCTCCGTCAGCGCAGTGGTTCTATCATCAATATGGCTTCTGTTGTTGGTGTTCATGGTAACGCTGGTCAGTGCAACTATGCTGCTTCTAAGGCTGGTATGATTGCTTTGGCTAAGTCTATTGCTCAGGAGTTGGGTCCTAAGGGTGTACGTGCCAATGCTGTTGCTCCTGGTTTTATCGAGACAGCTATGACTGCACAGTTGCCAGAGGAAATCCGTAAGGACTGGATGAAGAAGATTCCTTTGCGCCGTGGTGGTCAGACAGAGGATATCGCTAACGTTTGTCTTTTCCTCGCTTCTGATATGTCTAGCTACGTAAGTGGTCAGGTTATCCAGATCGATGGTGGTATGAACATGTAATCTATTGGCATCCGTTTTTTAGCTAAAACATGCAGGTAGTTTACGAAGACAACCATATAATTATCGTCTCTAAGAGAAGTGGTGAAATCGTGCAGGGCGACAAGACCGGCGATGAACCTCTCTCAGAGACGGTAAAACAATATATCAAGGAGAAATACCAGAAGCCGGGAAATGTATTCCTAGGCGTGGTGCATCGACTTGATCGTCCTGTCTCAGGACTCGTAGTGTTTGCCAAGACCTCAAAAGCATTAAGCCGTCTGAACACGATGTTCCGTGATGGCGAAGTTCACAAAACCTATTGGGCGATTGTGAAGAACATGCCAAAAGAGACAGAGGCAACCTTGACTCATTGGATTGTAAGAAACGAAAAGCAGAATAAAAGCTATGCTTACGATCATGAGGTAAAGAACTCGAAGAAAGCGATTTTGAAGTATAAGGTGATAGGACATACTGATCATTATACTCTGTTGGAGGTGAACCTGATGACAGGTCGTCATCATCAGATCAGATGTCAGTTGGCTAAGATGGGATGCCCAATCAAGGGCGACTTGAAATATGGTTCCCCCCGCAGCAATGCCGACGGCAGTATCTCGCTTCTTTCGCACAAGGTAGAGTTTGTGCATCCGGTATCTAAGGAAACGATTATAGTGGAAGCTCCTCTGCCTGATGATAATCTATGGAGAGCGATAGCTCCATAACTATTAAATATCCATGCTTATGAAGAAGTATGCGAAATGGGTAAGTATCCTAATTCTTACTCCATTCTTGCTTATATTGTTGCTGACCGTTTTGCTTTACTTGCCACCTGTACAGAATTGGGCGGTAAAGCAAGTAGCTTCTTATGCTTCAGAATCGACGGGCATGGATATTTCTGTTGAGCATGTACAACTCGTTTTCCCTCTCAAGTTGGGAGTGGAAGGCGTGAAGGTACTGCAACCTGTCGATTCGCTGAAGGACAGCAGAAATCTTGCTCTGAGAAATAAAAAGGATACTGTTGCCGACATCCAGAAGATGGTGGTAGATGTGCAGTTGCTTCCACTCTTCAGCAATCAGGTGATGGTGGATGAACTCAATTTCACCAGGATGAAGGTGAATACTACAAATTTCATTCATGAAGCCCGCATCAAGGGAGATGTGGGCAAGTTGCAATTGGTGGCACATGGCATCGATTTGGGTAAAGAGCGTGTGAATGTAAATGATGCGCTCATAAAGGATGCCAGGTTGTCCGTGGAATTGAGTGATACTGTTCCACCTGATACGACTCCAAGTACTAATTTCTGGAAAATCAATATCCAGAAGCTAAAACTAAAGAATACCGATTTTACCCTACACATGCCTGGAGATACACTTCAGGTGAATGCTTATTTGGGTGATGCGTTGGCTCGCACCACCTATCTCGACCTGTATAAAGGTTTGTATCAGATACAGCATCTGGATTGGAAGAACGGAAGGGTGAACTACGACCAGAATTTCGAGCGCCCGGT
>ERZ1032078.50-NODE-50-length-37246-cov-13.934500_pt1 | contig 37246 bp, 52 predicted proteins | sample MGYA00517101_ERZ1032078 | MGnify/ENA primary metagenome ERZ1032078 (study PRJEB33719, sample SAMN04261301) | wastewater metagenome | biome: rural village; feature: human; material: feces | host: Homo sapiens | place: El Salvador | collected 2013-01-14 ... | reverse complement strand
AAATAACATTGATAATAACATAAAAAAGAAAGGAAAAGACAATGATTTTAAGTACAACTTTACTGGCTTCCCCAGTATTTAAAGGGGTTCTCTGATGCTGGTATAACTTGAAAATGCCGCAATCATGCACCATGTTGCACAATTGCGGCTCTTAACGCTGAAAATAAACTGAATAAATACTGCACGGAATTATGGCAACACTTAGACTATATTTAGATACAAGGGTAAAAAGGCAGGATGGTACGTTCTCCATCCGGCTTGCCGTTAACCATCACGGTGGGACTGCCTTCATATCCCTCAACCAATACTGCAAGAAGGATGAATGGGACAAAAGGGCTTGCAAGGTGCGAAAGCGTCCGGATCGTGATGCTATCAACGACTTCCTGCTTGACCGTCTTAATTTCTATAATAGAATGATGATGAAGGCGCAATGCAGGGAAACATACCGTGGCGACATTACGGCTAGGGAACTCCGGGACTTAATCATGCTTGAAGCCGAGCCTGCAAGGGAGAAAGTCGCCCTGCTTCGTGATGGCTTCATTGCCTACGAGGGCAGGAATCTGAAAAAGAACACGATAAACAGATATAAATATACTTGGGCAAAGATTGAAGCTTTCCTTGGGAAGGAAAAAGCGGCTCTGCTTACATACGATGAGATTAACCGCTCTTGGCTTGAAGACTTCGATGCGTTCATGGCAAAGGAGGGCTTGTCTAGGAATACCAGAACCAGCAGGATGCTCTGTGTCGCTGCGGTCTTCAATTTAGCTATAGATAATGAGCAGACGAAAAACTACCCTTTCCGCAGGTACAGTCTCCGGCTTGAGACAACGAAAAAGCGAAATTTGTCGGTTGAGGAAATCCGCTCTATCTTCGAAGCTGGTGGTGATGAACTGGTCGACATGTTCCTGCTGATGTTCCTGCTGATTGGTATCAACGTGAGTGACTTGTTTGCCTTGACAAATGAGAATATCGTCCGTGGTAGACTGGAATACGACCGGGCGAAAACTGGTAGGCATTACTCCATACTCCTTCATCCCGAAGCTCTCCGAATCATCGAGAAATACAAAGGGGAAAAGAAGCTGCTTCGTTTCTCGGAGCATTTCAGGAACGTTGATGTTGCAACGGTCATGATTAATAAGAAACTCGCAAAGGTGCGCCCAGGGCTTACTACGTACTACGCTCGCCATACGTGGGCATCTATAGCCTTCAACATTGGTATACAAAAGGACGTTGTGTCGCTTGCGCTGGGTCACTCGTTTGGTGTCCGGGTAACTGATACCTACATCAATGCAGACTTGTCTCGTGTCGATGAAGCAAACCGCAGGGTTATTGATTACGTGCTGTACGACAAAAAATAGCCTTATTTCTTGCGAATTTGCCGCAGAAACGGCTCAAATTGTTTTCGGGGATAGTTTTATATGCTTACCACGTAAGCGGCTCAGAACGCAAAATTTCGGGGAAATCGGGAAATAACAAAAAAAGGGACTGGCTTTCGTCAGTTCCCTTTTATATTTTATAAATAGTATTGCTTCGTCATGTAAACTGGTTCTTTGAAATCTACAACATCGCCATCTTCATCCAGTATTTCTTTTTCGCCATCGTAAACTTCATAATGGAAGTTATTACTGCGACCTTCCCAGCAATTATCCTTATCACCAATTTCATCATACCCTTTTGTATTGTCGGTGCAATATTGCTTTGCTTCATCCAATGTATCAAAATCTGCTACCAGATTAATCTCTACTGTATTATTCCAATACACCTTGAATTGTTTCATATCTATTGACTTAACCGTGCTGTCGAGGGCTTAGATTTCGTTACTCAGGCATATAATCGTAATTATCATTCAGATAATTCTTCAACTCATCAATCTGCTCTTGTGTTGGCTCTCCCGATTCATCAAGTTCTGAATCATCGAAATATTCGTTATAGCCTATACCATTTTCGGCATCGCTGATAATATAATCAGCTACAGACTCATATCCACCTTCGAGGATAAACTGCTTGTTATCACTAGCGATTGACTGAACGTAAGTATCAATTGAATTTCTCATTTTCTTTGGCTTGACCGTGTTGCCTAGGGCTTAATGTTACTGAATGTTCAATGTGCTTATTTCCTAAACACACCGCAAAGATATTAATATTTTTCGGTTTTACCAAATTTTTAAACGATTTTCTTTTTATTTTATTGTTATTTTAATGTTATTTTACATTTACGGCTTTAAATGGGCAAAAAAAATACCCCAGCGGTGAAAAAGTCGAGTCGCTGGGGTAATAAGTGGAGACCACTTTAAACATTCAGTGATGCAAAGGTACGCTTTTCCTTTGAAAACACCAAATTATTTACCAAAAAATTTCTTTCTCAACAAATCATTGATAAATCGTGACTTGTTGGGCAATGCGTTGAGGAAAGGCAGCAGGTCGTTGTCTATCTGGACGCCTACGAGGGTAACCGTCTTGCCTGCTCCCTTCTTGGTACACTTAATCTTTGCCATTTTTACCTCCGTTTATTAATTGTTCTGCTACATTCTTAACTAACTTGTTGTAAAGTTCTCCCTTTAACTCTGGGTGCAACTTCTTAACTGCAGCCTTGGCATCTTGAAGAGCATTCTCACGCTTTAGTGCTTTACGATACTTACGTCGAATCGATGCAATTGCCATTAACGCATTATCAGCTTCTTTTACGTATTCATCATCTGCTCCTCCTTCAACTGCTGATGTAATCTCCTCCGAGCAAAAAGATATTGCATCATATTCCTCTTTGGTAATATATATATTAGCCATACATCAATCCTCCTCTTAATAATCAAGAATGACCGCATCGCCAGCACCCTTCTTCGTTCTCTTTATGTTTCTTCTATTATTCTCCATATCCTCTATTCTTTACTGGTTCTCCGTTTACTCGCAATAGGTTGCGCTGCTCGACACGACACTTCTTCGGGTACTTGCGTGGAGTGCCATCCTTCTTGCAGGTCTTGCCTTTATATACCAGGCAAGGCAAGGAGGTGTATTCGTAGCCTCTATGTGAAATATCCCAACCTTCAACCCTTATCGTATCGAAGCAGTCGCTGATATAATCGCCAACCTTAACCGGGCTATGCTCCGTGGCAAATTCCTTTGCAAGCATTCTTCTTTCCTTCTCTGCCTTCACCTTGATTCTGTGCAGGGCTTCTCTGTACTCTTGTTCTGTCATTGTCTTCTGTCTTTTTTAAATTGCCTATCTAACTTCGTTTTCATTCTGTTCATCTTGTGCTCAAGCCTGCCAATCTGCTTATAAGATAACCACTCCGGCTTGATGTTCAACGCAAGCCAGTACTGGCGCATTTCCTTGCAATGCCGGGCGATGCTCGGGAAATAGAGGTGTCGCTCGTATGGGTTGCGAAGGAAGTACTCGCAATCGGATAGCATACGACCAAGCATCATATACTTGTGCTTCTGTCCTTCTCCAAGGCTTACAAGCCTTCCGTTGTCCCCGATCCACAGCATTGCGCCCTCTCCCTTCCATTCAAAGTCGAAAGCCTTGCTTACCGGATAATAATAGCCATTGAGCACCGTGCCTTCCTTGAGGTCTCGCCCAATCTCTCGCAGGCAGGTTCTTCCCCAGCTGGTCGTTACCTCAACCACTGCTTGTGCTGGTATCTTGTCGTATTCCTTCATATCTTGCCAAATTTAAATTTCTCGTTCCGTGATGTAATACTTGTATGTCACTCCACCCATTTTAACCTTGAAGTGTCGGTCTCCTTCTTCCAGCATTTCTGCATATGGGTCATTCCTGAAGGTTTCCTTAATTCGAGAAAACCTTTCCTCCATTATCTCCTTGGTTCTGTAGTCTTCGATGTGACTATCAACTTGCCCAAGGCTATTTTTGCCGTTCAAAATGTACTGTTTCATATCTTGATATATTGTGCAGGGCTTGCGCCCTGCTGGTTAATACTTTTCAATCCAAAACTCTGTTGTACGATTCAATCCTAAGCATGCAAATTCAGTCTTGAAATAACCTTGACGTACCCAGTGAGGATAAAAATTATAGGTTTTTTTATATTCCCTAAACAAGCCGTTCAAGAATTGCTCTGCCTTGTCCTTGCGTGTAAAGTTTGCCAACTCCTCGATTTCCTCGCCTTCTATCTGGCTCTTGATGTAATATTTTGCTCTTGCCATTTCTCTGTCCTCCCTTGATTACTTAGCATACAATGTTACAACCAATCCTCTTCTGAGTGCGCAGCGGCAAGCGTCCATACCAGCCTTCAATGCTCGCTTGATAAACTTATTGAAGAGTTCTGCTCCGATGAGCTTCAAGATTCCGCTTACTCCTACGAGTGTGTTTATCTTCTTGCCATCCTCTGTGCGTCCGAAGACCTTAATACGGAAGTTAGAGTTGATGAACTTTGTAGTGAACTCTAAAATGTTTGAATTTGACTTTTTCATTTTCTTCTCGCTTAACCGTGTTGCGTAGGGCTTAGTTACTGAATGTTTCAAAGTGCTTATCTCTTAAACACGATGCAAAGATATTAATATTTTTCGGTTCTACCAAAACTTTTCCCGAAAGATATTAATATTTTAACTTTTATTGGCTGTTTATGTCGTAAGCACGGCTATTTTCGGTCGCTTTCGGGTGTTTTCGGTACGCTTTCGGCTGTTTTCGGTACGCTTTCCACGCTCTATATAATAATAACCTGCACGCCTTAGTTTGAATGAATATATAATCTAACTCTCATATCCCCTACCCCTTTTCTCTCAATGAAAAGTGTTCTTCGAACAAAAAATGGGCAGAAAAACGCTCTCCTGCGCTTCCTGCCCTTCTTAAAATTGATATTATGATTGAACCTATTGAACTCTCTTCTTGATGCGCTCATTTATCCAGCGAACCGCAAAGATTGGCAGGAATAGCAATACGCAATCGCCAGCGAGTAATCTTATCTTGTGCCATGTGCTCACTGGCTTCTCTACCTCCTTGGTCTTGTATCGGTTCACGAAATACTTGACCTTTACGGTGTCGGTCACGAATGTGTAAATGTCGCCCACGATGGTGTCCGTCTTGGTCGATATCTTCCATCTGGTGGTCGTAAGATTGTGCCACCGCTCTTTGATTACAGTGTCGCCCTTGATGTACAACAGCACGCTGTCATGTTTGATTACGCTGTCGTGCTGCCGGGTGTCCTGCCAGTGGATCTGTCGCTGGTTCACGCTGTCACGTCTTACGCTGGTGTGTGCGCTGCCGTGATAGACTGTGTTATTTGTGGCTGATTTAGCGCAGGAACAGCCAAAAATCAAAAGTGGGGTAATTATAAGCATGGCGAGAAATAACGCCACAGAACGCAAATTTCGCCCTTTTCTTGAATTTTCCATACTTTATAAACTTTAGATTGATGTGTTTATTACGCAAGCACCTTGATTTCCAAGGCTTCCTTGGCTCGCTTCAAATACTTCTCGCAGGCTGCCAGTCCATTGTACCCTCCGTTTATTTTCCTGCGGATAGCCTTCAAGTCGTCTTTGTCTGCCAGTTCATTGCAGCCGAAGGTGTCGAATACCCACATCGAGGATTTCGTTGCTCCGAAAGGTCGCTCCAAAAGTTCGGGACTGCCCACAACATCGAAGCCGCAATAATTCGCATACTTCTTATAGTTCGCCCTGCCAGTTATCTGTATCAGTCCACGCCCCTTATACTTCACGCCATCGCCCTGCTGGGTGTTGCCGAGGTCTTTCCTGCCCTCGTAGGCTCTGCCGCTTGCCAGTTCCTTGGTGTATCTCAACTCTCCGCTTTCGTGGGCTATCTGTGCAAGGTAGTGCGCCATCCTTAGTGGGGTGTTGATGTGGAAATGCTCTGCCCATCCGTTAATGATTGGAAGGTAGGTGTCTGCCCTGCTGCCTGCATTCGGCATTATCTTTACCAGTTGCGCTCTAGTTATCCTCATTATCTCCTCCTTTCTTCCGCTCTTCTCTCATTATCTCGACAACTGCCTTCGCAATTTCGTCCTTGTTTTCGAGTATTACCTGCATCGTGCGGTCTTGCTTGCGTATCTCAGCCTTCTCGTATGCCTTCTCCCGGATGCTCTTAAACTCGCACAGAAGCAGATACACCGTCCAGGCGATGGAGAACATAGGGAAGGGAGAGATAATACACGTAGCCACGTCCATAAGCGAAGCAATACCGAATGTGGGGAAATACTTCTTCGCCTTGTCGCACGTCTTCTTCAATCCGGTTGACGTTCTTGCAACATGCAGTTCCTTCGCCTTCTGTATGCCTGCTATCAGGTCAATTGTCATCGCTATCAGAATTGTAGCGAAACAGATAAAAATTACTAGGGCACACAGATATAGGTGGTGCACCTGAAAATCGTGAAATACTTCGCTCATATCAATTTATTTTTTGGTTATTCCAATTTTTCCCAGTCAATGGTCAAGCCCTTCCCGATGATGTCTGCCGTCCACCTGCAGAATGCCATACCCTCGTATCCGTCCGGATCACTGGCTACGGCAATAGCATACTGTACGCAGTCGCTCTCGGTCTTGATTACCTTCGGGTAGAAGTCCGCATAAGCCATATTAGCCAAATAGAGAATATCCCCGAGGGTCGTACCCTTTGAGATTATCTCGTTGTTTGTTGCCAGCCGGATTTCGTCTACCGTCCAACGGTGGCTCGTTCCGTCTACGTTCTTCATCTGCTCGCTTGCCTTGATTGCTAGCTGCTTCGTGAAATGGTAGCCGTGCTTGGCAACGTATGCCACATATCCACTGGCTCCCATGAGTGCCTTTGCTGCTTTCTCGTATGGTAAGCTGTGGATGATGTCGCTCTCTTGGTGCTGGTGTCGCTCTTCCTCGCTATCGCAGGAATGGCGCATAACGATTATTTTCTTCATTGTGCGCCCTCCTATCCTAGTTTGTCGAGTAACTGTTTAACCATGCCACGAATGCCGCTTATATCGCCCTCAAGTGCCTTAAAACGCTTTTCGGTTTCCTGCTTCTCCTTGATTGCCGGGTTCAAAGCTGCAAGAAGTTCTTCGCCCTTGGCTTTCCGCTCCTTGCTTGGCTCGTATGCCTTGATTATCTCATCGGCTTCATTTACCAATTTCCCGACTTCGGGCAAAAGGTCTGCCTTGTCGGTTGCCAGTACGGTTTCGCCTGCAAAGGTAACTCCGAGGTGTTCGGGGATAGTGTAGATTGTCTGCTTTCCCTCCACCTCGATTGTTACGTCTCGCATTGGCTGTCCGCTGCTGGAAATGGTTGCGATGCCAGTGTTGATGTGCGGCTGGTTGTCTACGACCTTGCCTTCCTTAACTTCCACCGTCTGCTTGTCTAGCAGATAGACCGGGTGATTTCTCTGTATATTCTTAAATTCCATAATGCGCTCTTTTTAGATAATTCGATAAATAGACAAAAAGGGGTCTCGCTGATAGAACAGCGAGTTGCCCCTTGATAGATTTTGTTTAGACCGCCTACGCTCCAGTTGTGGTTGTGGTGGTCTTCAGCTGCTGGATAATGAAACCAGTCTGCTCTCTGCGCTTGCTGTCCTCCAGCTGGATGCGAAGGTCTTGCTCCCAGTGGTTGTTGAGAACGTCAACGATGCGTTGGGTGTTGTCCTTGCCCGAGTTCTTCAAGTCGCAAACGACCGTCTGGATGAGGTTGCCGAGGTTACTGAAACCTCGCTCCAGCCCAGTATTGGTGTAGCAGAACCCCTGCTGCATTGCGTTGATGATGTCCTTCTGCCCCAACTGGTTCTCGTAGCCCATACGATTGATGTTCTGCTGCGTGGTGCAGCAACAGTCCTTCAACTGCTGGATGATGTTGAGGTTTCCGAGGTTCGCTGCGTTGATTACTCGCTCTGCGCTGAAGCCAACCTTGCCGCCTACATTTTGGATTGCTGCCTGCACGCCACAGACTGCATTCTGCAGCTGGTTCATATCGCAGTTAAGATTCTGCGCCAGCTGACCAAGAGCAACGTTGTTGCCCTTCACTGCGTCCATCAGGAGAGCCGTATTATTGCCGTCCTGCATCTGTGTGCGAAGGCTCGCAATCTGATTCTGCAATTCCGTGTCCTGCAAATTGCCGCCACGGTTATTCCAGTCTCGCATCCAAGCCATCATCATCATATAGGCAAACGGGTTATTCATCCAGTTGCCCATACCACCGTTCATTGCTGCCAGCATAGTCGCTGGATCATTGTCTCTACCTCTAGCGAGCAACGCTGCTGCTAGGTTGTCATTGCCACCGTCCCCAGTGCAATAGACTTTTTCGATTGTGTCTGCCATAAAATTTTGAGTTAATTATGTCGTGGAAGCCAAATATTGGAATCCGCTGCAAAGTTACTCTGATTTTCGGCTCGCTCCAAAAAGTTAGTGCAGGGGTATTTATCGAATTATTGTCAAAGAACGCTTTTGGTTATTTTCTTTTTGTTTCTTAAATGCAAATCGGCTCAACGTCCTTGTTTAGCAAGGTCGCTTGTGCCGTGGCAAGTCGATAAACTCGAGACATGCTGATATAGCTGTAAGCCATCTTGCAAAGATGCCTCACTGCTGGAACGGTGCGGTTTAATACGGTCGCAATGGTCGTTATGCTGAATCCTGCGTGTATCATCTGCTCAACGACCATACATCGTGTCATTACGAGGTTTTCTGCTCTCGACTTGCCGAGAACGTCTTCTCTCGTAATGCTCAACTCTCCGCTCGGCAGTTCGATGGCGCAACACTTGATTACGTTGTCTATAACTCGCCATAGTTCTTTCTCCTTGTCATTCATAATAAAATGTTTTAATCGTTCCCCAACATCGAATCTATCATTCCATCAATGGCTTCATCGGTCATGCTCTTCTTAATAGAAGGATCTGCGCCAATTGACTTCATCATCATAGCTACCCAGGGGTTGTCACTCTCCAGCGTGGATTGTATCTGCTCCTTGTATGCTTCATGAAGCTCTCCAGATTCCTTGTAATCCAAAAGAACCGTGCGCAAGGCTTTCACTGCGTAGTTATCCATCAGCAGGGGATTGTCCCTTGCCGATGATAATTTAGTAAGAAGCACAGCCAGTGCTTCATGTAATTGTTTCTTATTCATATTCTTACTTTTAAATTTCCAAAGTCATCGACTTAGAGTTCACTCAATAAATATCCTGCTATGATTTTACCAATTTCTTTCTTGCCTAAATCGTTCCAATGTATATCATCAATAGAATAATTCTGATAGTTTTCTTTTGACCATGATGTTCTACTCCAAAGATTAACAACTGGTACATTTAGTTCAATCTCTGCGTTAAGTATTGCTTTTACATAATCTATTTTGTGCAAAGACAAATTATTGGTAAAGTCTGTTCGTTCAATCGTAGGTGTAAGAAATACTATTTTTGCCAAAGGTCTATTAGTTCTTATCCATTTTATTAAAGTTTTTATCGCACCTTTGAAAGTTGTATTATCTTCATCATCAAAAGTTCCTATAGCCTTGTTTTGATGGCAATCATTTGTGCCAAAGAGGACTATTATATAATCTGCATCTTTTGCGATATATTGCATTCTTTGTTCTCCGCTACCAGTATCATTGATAAGTGTCTCACCTTCTTTTGGAGTGTAACCTTCATTTGGGTCACCAACATATTTACCATCTTTGTTTACGTATTGCTTGCGGTCTCTATAAGATATGGTAGAACCGCCAATTCCGCTATTGATAACATTTGCACCTAATGAAGAAATATAATCTTGCCACCCACCATTTGCGACCAAGCTATCCCCATAGGTAAATATTTTCTTTCCTTTAAGTGGTGCTTCTAATCCATCAAATTTACTTGACGTTCTATATATTTCTATCCTTATGGCATCTTTCCAAACTAATTTTATTCCAACGGTTTTGCCTACGCTATCTTGTGTATAATAAACAAATTGGTTTGGGGATAAAGTGAATGTTTTGAGTATCTCGTTAGTGCTAGCACCATAAATACTTAACGTAATAGTGCCTTCACCAATATTCTTGAACATGTAAGTTTCCCCTCTGTTGATAAGCACTCCGAAGCCCTCATTTGTTTCCACATTGCTAGCAGGACGTTCTATTGTTCGGAATAAAGTGGTTTCAGTAATCTGCGTTGTTAAGCCGCTGAGTTTAGAATCCTGCTGCTCTGCAATATCCGCAAGACCAGCGAGAGCACCGCCTACCCTCTCGGCGGTGTTCTCGCCCACCTGCGTAGCGTTCTTGGCCGCTGCCGCCTGCTGTTTAATTTCGTTTATTGTCGCCATATATTAATCTCCTATTGCATGAATGTGTGCCCTCGTTCCTCTTTGTGCCTTTACTTCCCCTTTCGTGGTGAATGTCTTGAGGTATTCAAGGGCATCTGATAAATATCTTTCTGCCATATCCATGATGTCGTTGTATTGCTTATTGCTTGATACATCTTGAACATGGTCTGAATAATCGTCTCTGTGGCGCATTCCACCTGCTCGGCTTATAATTGTGCCATCGGCACGAAAAAGTCTCGCATACGTGAAATAAGCGAGTGCTTTGCGTATTCCGCTGGTGTACTTCTGCACCTTGGTTTCGTCTTGGCTGCAATCGCCCTCCTTCTTGGTGGTGTATTCGCCACCATCCAGGAAGACCGCAGGCTGGAAATCGGACAATACTGAATCGCCCCACTCTCCCTGCTCGGTCGCTGCCTTGAACCGCTCCCACCCGATGGCTGGTATGATGTTCGCATCTTCGCATTCCCGAATGTATGCGTTCACATCATCCTCATCTAGGTGTGTGCTGGTCGGTCTTGCCAGTTCTCGGAACTGATCAACCGTGATAAGTTGTTTTCTTTGTTCTCCCATAGGCTCAATCAATTAGTCTATCGTGTTGTTCCCTGCCACCTCGCTGCTGATATACTTCAACGGCTGTAGCTTGGGGTCTAGGTTCTGAATGGCTGGGTCGTGCCAATTCTTGAAAATCTTCTTGAAGGCTCGCTCGATGAAACGCTGCTCGGTTGTCACTTCGCCAGCATAGTATTCGTAAGCGTCCTGCATAACTTGTCCGCTGAATCCCAACTTGCCAATACGGATGGAGTAGAAGAGTTCTTGATGGAACTGTGCGTAGATGCGCTCGATAACGCTGCTGTCGGTCACGGAAAACTCCTTGTCGAAGTTTTTTGTCGGGAAGGCGACAACCTTCGGTTCGTCTTCCTCGTTCTCAACCTCGACCGCAAGAATCTTCGCTGTGTTCTCGTCCCCTTGGAACTGCAAAAGGTCTTCATCGGAAATCATCTGTCCGCTCTCCACCTCTTCGCCATTCTCATCGAACTTTGGAACGCCCTTCTTGGTTACGAGCATACACGATACGAGGAAGTTGTTGCGGACGTTTCGCATCTTGACGTTACTCAGTCCCTCATCGGTCGAAATCTCAGTGATGGCTGAATCGTAGCTGGCTGTCGGATAAATAAACTGTCCGTCTAGGCTCTGCCACAGAACCTGCCCCTTGTAGCTATCGATGCCTCCTGCGTTTTCAATCTGCTCAAGGACGATGTCGGGGTCGGGATTGAATACGTTGATGCGCTCGATGGTCTTGTCGTTCACCATCAACCGCTTTCCGTTCCTCGTTTTCTTCTGCTCCCAGTCGGGATGCAGCAAGACGTGCGCCACGCTCCCCTTGTCGTCCGTCTCTTCCAGTCGGCAATTCTCAAAGGGTACGTGGCTCACGCTCGACACCTGCCCTAGAACGTTGTAGTTTACATGAAGGGCAAAGCCTCCAAACCTCGCAAGGTCTTGCGCTACGTTCCGGAGCAAATCGTCTGCCGTGTCCCCCTGCTGGTTCATCGCCAACGATGCTAGAATGTCGCTATCAAAGCCGTATCCCTCAATGAATCGGGCGTAGCGGTTAAGGCACAGCATTGCCGTACCGCTGGCTTCCGTGATGCGTGCGAGGTTCTGCGGATATAGATTATCATATCCGTATGCCTGCATCTTGAATCGGCTTACGTAGCCAATATCAACCCTTCGCTTTGGCTTCTTAACTGTCTTAACGTTCATACTGCTTGTGTCGTTTTACTTGTTGTTTTGTTACTCTTCCTTGCCTGCTTTCTCGGCTTGGTCGATGTCTTTCTTCTTGTCGCTGCCTGCTGGCGGCTGCTTGTTCTCGATGAGTTCATCGCTGGGTATCTTTTGGAAGTAGCTTTCCATGTGTGGGTACTTCGTCAGATATTCGTGCGCTACCTTGTCGGTCAGGTTCTCGTTCGTGAAAATCTTACCATGGTAGAAATCCGGGCAGGAAATGATAAAACCTGCCTTCATTGCGTAATTACATGTTTTTGGCATTGCCTTTTCTTTTTTGAGTTTTAGATAAATTTCGATTAAAGCATCGTGGTAACACTGCTGGCAGGTTGTCGGAACAAAACGCTTGCGTGTTACCTCGAAATATAGAGTTTCTATAACTGCCTTGTCAGTTGCATCAAAGGGTCTGTCGAAACGTGCCTTCAACTCCACGACCTTGGCTGTTGCTTCCTTGTATGTCATAGGCTACGCTGCTGCTTCCGTCAGAAGGCTCTGATACTTGGCTGCTGTTGTCTCGCTGTCGGTGTCAAAGAAGAAGTAAGCTGCCTTTGGTACGCTCTCCTCTTCCAGCGTGATAAGCCAGCCACCCTCGGTGTCGTCTGAGTACTTGTCGTTCTCGCCTGCACTTGCCTTCAGTGCCTGCGCATATCCGAACACCTGATACTCTGCCTTTCCGTCCGTTCCCTTAGAGAGATTGCGAAGGATGATAACGAACTTTCCATTCGCCAGTCCGTCAATGATATTGGCGCAAACGTCAGGTGTGTTAGCCAATACCACGACTGCTACGGTGTTCTTCCAGCTGTTGCGGTACGTGCCAACGGTCAGCTCGGTCTTGGTTCCAGTGAATGGCTTGCTGCCTTCCTGCCGGATAGCGTATGCTTTCTTGCCAGTCTTCAGAACTAATGTTTTAATTATATTGCCCGCTACAACGGACTTGGTGAAGTCGATGTCGTCTCGGTTGATGATAAGTCCATCGCCCTCCAGTCCCTTTGTTACTTGGTCTTCGCAAGGGATGATGATGTCCTGAGCGATAAGGCTCTCGCAAGTTGTTGCCATATTAATTCGTTTTTAATTGTTATATCCCCAACACCGTTTTGTGGGTGTTGAGGATTGTCAAAATAACTTAATACTAAACTGAAAATTTGGAGCGATTAGTAAGCTGCATGGATCATGCCCTCTTCGAGGAGAGCCGTGCCAATCTTACCGGTAGCATAGAGATAGTTTCTGCGCTCCTTCTGGTCGAACCAGATGTCGAGGTCGCTAATGAGTGCATCGGCATCAGTGCCCACCATAAGGTGTTTAGGGTTACAGAATACCGCACGGTGTGGAAGGTTGATTGTCGTCTCGCCCTTCTCGTATGCGTTAATCATTCTATCCCAGATGCCGACACGAGCAATCTTCACTCCGTTGTAGGTCGCTACATCGAAGCCATCGAACACCTTCTCCCACGGCATAATATCGTGGTAGGTCTGCTTGATGTCGTAGGTCAATGCGTCAGCAAGCGAGCGTGTCATGAGCAACACTGCATCGCTATCGTCAATGATACGTGTGTCTACGTCCATCAAGATAGCGTCTACGACTGCTGTAGCTGCACCCTTCTTGCGTAATGCTGAAACCTGCGCTGCTGTCGTAGCCTCGCTGTTGGCTGCGATGGTGGTATGGTTCTTTGTTGCTGTAGCTGTAAAGATACGCTTGAACAGACCGTCACAAACGTTGAACATGCTAACGTCCGACCCTGCTGTCAGCTTGCCGCCACCTGCACCTGCCAATGCTGCCGCCTTGTCACCAAACCAGCCGAAACGCCAAATCATCTGCTGCATGGCTCGCTGGAGTGCATCGGTGTAGATGGTCATGAAGTCTGTGCTGGTAAGGTCGCCAATGGCTGTTCCAGTCTTAAGGCTGTATTCTGCGATTGAACCCTTCAATGCTTCGTAGCAAATCTTGATAGGAATCTCCCACTGCCCGAGTTCCCAACGCTTCTGAGAGTTGGCGATACCCTTCTCTTCGTAGGTAGGGTCGCAACCGCCACCATTCTTGCCGACCATTTCCATCTCACCGATAAGTGCGATTGGATCATCGTTCTTGACCTTCATGATGTTCACGAATGAAGAAAAATCCTCATCTTTGTAGAAGGTTTCCTGCACGGCATCCTTGATGCTTGCGAGGTTTTCTGGCTCGAGTTTAAGGTTCTCAAGCTGCTTTTTTGTAAATCCTGCCATTATTTTCTTTTGATTTAATGGGTTATACTTGGTTACTTCTTGCCCTTTTTGTGGAGCTTGGCAAGTCTCTCCTTGATGGCGTTCTTGCCTTCCTCGACAGCGTTCACGTTGTCGCCTGCGCCCTTGCCGCTTGGCTGTCGCTGCGCTGGCTGGTAGTGGCTGCTGTAGCCTGCCAACACCTTCTCCGCACCGCCTGCCATCTTCACGGCATTCAGGATGCGCATGTCTTCCTTGCTCTTTGCGAGTTTCTGTGCGCCTGCCAGCTGTGCCTTCGTGTCGTTCAACTGCTGCTTGAGTGCTGCAACCTGCTGCTTCAACTTAGCTACGGTGTCGTTGTCGGTGCTTGATGCGCTGCCGCCCTCACCGCCTTCACCGCCCTCATTGTCGGTGTTGTCCGTCTTCTCATCGTCTGCGGTCTGAATGTCGGTAATTACACCGTCTTCGACAACAATTGTCTTACCGTCCGGCATTTCAAACGTTCCGTCCGGACTTGCCTTGTCGCCAACTTGTGGATCTCCCTCTTCACGCTCAACGGTCAGTGTCTGTCCGTCTGCTGTGTTGAGTTCCATCGCCTTTGGCTCTGCCTTGGCTTGTGGCTCTTCCACCACCTGCTCTGCTTCCTCCAGTGTCTTAACGCCCAACTTGGCGAGAATCTTGTCGAGGAGAGAAGCCTTTACTTCTGTCTTTTTCTCCATTGCTTTTGGATTTTGTTGTTTTGAATTAATAAAATTTTCGATATTGCGTTTTGATGCGCTTGCGCTGAGTGCTGAAACGGTGCTGCTGATAAGACCTAGGCGCAAAGCCTCGCTGGTGTTGATGAAGATGTCCTTATCCATCAGGGCTTGTATCTCTTCCCTATCGCACTCGCACCGCTCTACGTATGCGTCCACCATCTTATCCTGCCACATCTGCATTTCCTCGCCCAGGTTCTTCAAGTCCTTTGCGTTCAGCTGGTCGCCCAACCCCCAGCCAGGAACCCACGGGTTGTGCAGGAGGAAGGCAGCGTTCTCGTATGCCTTGCGGCTCTCCTTTGGTGCTGCGAGCATGATGATTGTTGCCATTGACGCTGCCTTGCCCTCAACGGTGCAGGAAATCTTCTTTCCGCTCTGTCGCAGTCGGTCGTAAATCGCCCAGCCTTCGACAACCGAGCCGCCATTGCAGAAGATGCGCATATCGATTGTATCATCGTCTTTCGGTATGCTTGCCGCAAAAGCATCTATATCCTGAAAGCATACGCAATCGCCTCCCCACCATTGATACCAGAACTTGTTGTCTTGGCTGTCGATGTCGTTGTATATTCTGAGTTTTGCCATTGAATCGTGATTTTAAGTTTTAAAACGCTGCAAAGATACGATTATTTTCGGTATGTTTATCTCATAAGCAGTTAATTTTTCTAAACAAGCCAAAAATTTGCGCTCTAAGCGGCTTTTATTGTCTTGGGTGTGTAACTTTACCACCTTCAAGCGAAAACCGCTCAGAACGCAAATCTTGATGAAATAACTGCAACCCTTAGAACCTGCCGATATTCTCTATCGTCTGCACTCTCCGCTGGGTTCGGTTTATCTCTTCCACGCTCACTACTGGCTGTGGAGCCATCTGATACCCTCTAGCGACCGCTGCCGCCAGCATATCCATGCCGATGTTGCTTCCTCCGTTGTTCACTACGATAGGCACGCCACCGCCTAGCTGGTTGAATGCGGATAATATAGGGCTGAACATCGAAGTCGCCTTGGCGGTCATTACGCTCTCGCCATTGGAAAGCCTTGCCGGGATGCTGTCGCTCGTTCCAGTGCCTGCGCCCTGAACATATCCACCAACGGCAAAACCTTTAACGAGTGCTTTCGCTCCTGCAAACGCTGCTTTGACCAGTGCCATCAATGCTGCTGCACTCGCAACACCTCCCCACGACTTGCTTGCAATCTCCTTTGCGAGGATTTGGGCAAAATAGGCGTTGACCGCTATCTCGATTGCGTCCAGTATTGATGTCAGCATCGATTTGAGGAATGAGTGCAGCGATTTATCCTCGCTCTCGAAGAACTCGGAAAGACCGTCTCCCATGGTCTGTATCATGTCGCTCATCATTTTCAGTTGCTCTTCCGTCAAAGCTGCCTTTTTCTTGTTGGCTTCCTCTTGCTCCTTGACTTCTGCATCGCTCAAATCCTTTTGTAGCTGTTCCTGCACGGCTGCATAGTCCTTGTATGCGTCCAGCTTGCTCTGAAGGAAAGCCTTGTATCTCTCCAGCTTGGCTGCTTCGTCTTCCTCTCCAGTGCCACCGTTCATGATGTCCGCATCCTTGCGTGCCTTTTCCGCTTCCTCGAACTCCTTGTTGAGTTCGTCCACAATCTCCTTGGCTTGGTTCTTCAAGTCCGCTTTCGCCTTAATCATGATATCGAGAAGTTTTGCCTGCATTTCCTGCGCCTTTTCCGCTCCGATTTGCCCTGCCGCCACGTATGCGTCAATGCTTCGTGCCACCATGTTCTTCTCCAGCTGTTCGAGGTCGTTGCTGTAGTCTCGCTCGTTGTCGTACATGCCTGCGAGGTATCGCTTCTTTGCGTCCATTACTTGCTCGTTGTACTTGAACTGGATAAGTGCAATCTGTGCCTGCAATTCCTTTTCCTGCTTCTTCCTGCGCTCTGCCTCTGCCTTTGCTTCCGCTTTCTCCTTGGCTATCTGTGCCTTGGTCTTGGCAGTGCTGCCCTTGTCTGCTGGTGTCGTTCCCTTGTTTCCGTTCGTTGGCTCGCTGCTGGTCGCTCCACCGTCTAGGTTCGCAAGTTTCAGATGGTTCAGTCTTCCGTGCACGGTGTTCTCGAATCCGTCAGCGAATGTGTTTCCTATCTCTATACCAGCATTCTTGATGTCATGCCATGCTTCCTTGATAGTGCCGGATATGTCGAACATCTCCTTGAATCCCTTCTGTGCCTTGGATAGGTCGAATGTAACTATACCCTCGAGAATATCAAGCATGCCCTTGGCTGCAAAGCCCATCCTCTTGAATGCGTCTATTGCTAGATTGCATACGAGCTTGATTGCGTTCCACGTCAAGCGGAAATTTGTGCCGATTGCATTGATTGCACCTCGAAGAAGAAGGCTCTCATTGTACCAGTCGATGAAGTAGTTGATGGTGTTGAACAAACCCTTCATTATCTGGACGAGAATCTTTGTACCGAACATCTTGCCCTTCTCGATCATCTCCTCGAATCCGTGCTGGCTCATATCGAACATTGACGAAAGGTAGGTGTTGAGTTCCTTGTGTAGCTTGATGTTCTCCAGCTGGGTCTCTCCCCACTCTCCAGTCTGCTTCTTCACTTCTTCGATGTCTGTTGTCATCGTGTCGAGCTGTTCGATAAGCTGAATACCAGCTTGCGCTCCCTGCTTTCCGAAGACGTTCTTCAGAACATCGCCCACCTGCTGGCTGTCCGCTCCGAAGTTCTTCATCTTCGTGCTGACCTCTTGAATAACATCGAAGGTACTTTTCGTTCCTTTAGCTAGGTCTTCCTGCACTTGCTTGCTTGAAATACCGATAGCATCAAGGCTGGAAGCCGTGCCGCTGCTCATCTCACGAATTTTCTTACTCGCCATATCGATGATGTCGAGACCCTTGTCGCTGAAAATACCGCTACGTGTCTGCTGAATGATAGCAACCATCTGGTCTGCCGATATTCCTGCATCGTGGAAGGTAGGAGCATACTGCTGTATCTTCTGCAACATATCGCCAGATAGGTCTGCACCGCTTGCAAAGCCATCGTTGATAACCTTCATCGCTTCCTCTCCCGATAGGTGGTAGTTCGCCATGAGGTTGTCAGCCGTTCCGAGAACGTCCTTGAAATCCTTTCCCATAGTGTCCGCTGTGGCTGCGATGCTGTTCCTCATCGTCTCCAAAGCTTCGCCAGTGTAACCAGTGAACTCCCTTGTCAGTCGTGTGGCTTCCATCAATCCCTTGTTGTAGTCATAGAACCATTTGAATGTCATACCAACACCGACAACGCCAGCGAGTGCAGCAAAATATGGATTCATAACCAAGCCGATTGCGGTCTTACCGAACGCCTTCAGCTTGTCTGTCAGTCCATCCATATTCTGCGCAAGTTTGATGATGTTGCTAACCTCGGTATCATTGACAATATCCATACCAAAGAACTCCGTCCCCTGCAGGTCATCTGCTGCTTGCATCATCGAGTTGTAATAATTGCCAACGTTGCGATAATATCGTTGCGTCTCCTCCTCAGCCAACTTCAACTTGTCAGTTATCTCGTTGATATGCTGGGCTAGGGCTTGCCCCTTCGCTCCCTCACGTTCTGCCTTCGCCATTTCATCGTATTTCTTGGTGGCATTGGATAGCTGGGCACGCAACTGCTTCAAGCTGCCCTCCTGCTCGTTCTCTGTGCGCACATTGTTCTGGATCTCCTTCTGCAGGGCACGCACGTTGTACTGGTACTCCTTGATGGTTGCGTTGATGGCTTCCGTCTGTACCTTCATCTCGTTGGTCGTGATAGTTTTGTCTTTTTCCTGCTGCTGCAAGTCCTTGATGCTTGCCTTTAGCTGGTCTATCTTCTCTTTGTATCTGATGATGCCATAGATTGCATCCTCGTACTTGACCTTGATGTCAAGAATCTGCTGTTTGTCTTCACTTACCATAGTTCGTTCTTTTTAGTTGTTCAACTCTATCATTGTAACCTCGCAATATCCGCTGCTTGTTGTCTTGATTTCAAGAACCGCAAAATACGCTCCGTACTGGGCAAGGTACACTGGCTTCGTTTCGTCAAAGTTCAGTATCTCCAAATCGGAAAGACTGAAACGCTCCACAATGTGGTGTGGGTTCGCCACCGTCTTTCTCAACTTCTCCAGCTTGTTGTCGAAGATGTCCTGAAGGTCGATGTTGAAAGCCAATTCCGCATAGCCGGCATCGTTCTTCGTCAGGTTCACTATGCGGTCTTTGCATGCCTTGTATTTCGTTGCGACTTGTCTGGTGTACGTTGTGTTGCCAAAAGTGGATTGCTTACTTTCCCATTCGTATATCGGTATGCGGTTTCCGTCCGTGGCTGCAAATGGTAGCGTACAGACGTCTTGCGTATACTCCAGTGTCTTGTTGTCTATAGTCATATCCGCATCGTGCTGCTGGTATACGGTGTTGTCTTCCTTCCACTTGTAGATATTATGCTGGCAGTAGTCCTCTACGCTGAAATCTGTCTGCCTTGGATGGTTGCTGGCTTCGCTTGGGATGAGCTTCTTCGTCCAGTCCACCGCTTGCGCCTTGGTTTCCCAAAGGTTCACGATGTCTGCAAACGTAAGTGTTCCACCAATAAACCGCTGGCTTGGAAACGTTGATGTCAGAATGCAGATACACTTCAAGAAGTCAGTTACCTTGATGTCGGGCAGGTTCTTGCCGATAGGGAAATTACCTCCGTAGGGTACTTCATCGCTCTGCTTGATGCTGGCAGACAACCGTCCGTTGTAGCACTTCAATCCCATTAATCTCTTGTTTTTCGGGTGCTTCATTTCGAAGGTTACGATGTCGCCCTCTTCCAGTTCTATCTCCCCTCGTCCTGCTACAAGGTGTATGAATCTGCCTCCTACAAGCTGGTCGCTGGTGTCGGTTACTGATGGATCTATACCTTCGATGTATGAAGTTCTGCCTGCGATGTAGGTCTTGGTGTATTCGCTTTCCTCTTGGTCGCTCGTATGCTTGGACACGACCTTAACTTCGATGTAGCAAGGTGGGTAAGAGTAAACAGCCTGCGTTTCGGTCGAGCCTCCGTAACTCCAGCTTTTATGCAATGAAGGATTTACTTTCGATGCGTCCCACGACCAGTTCATCTGAACATCGAAAATCATCGTGCAGGCAATCTTTACATTCAGCTGGCTGTATCTGTGCCCAATCTCCAGCCCATCGAATACCTCCGATAGGCTCGTTGGTTGGAAGTCGAGAATACCGAGGTTATCTGTTGAAAAAAAAGTACCCTCAAAGCTGCCTACAACCGTCTGCGCATCTGCCTTCCTTGTAATCAACGGTACAGCAAGTCCCTTTATGATTTCTTTCGCTTGATTGCTCCAGCCGAATGCCACACCAGTCTGTGCCGTAATTAGGTCTAGGATATACTTTGCCGTGACGCTTGGCTGGATTGTTCCATTGCTCCAGGAACTATCAAAAGAGCCACCTCCACCAAAAGAGCCGCTTCTACTGCTCGCTCTCGCATTGCTCTCCGTCTCGCTTTTACTCTTAACAAGAATAGTCGTGCCAGTGCTGTATGCTTTGATGGCGTTGATGATAAGCCATTCCGCTGTTGCTGGTGCTTGCAGGTCTACATCGATAGGCATGCTCTCGCTCGTATATTTAACGCTGTAGGCTCCTCCTGCCTGCACTTGGGATAACTTACCGTCCGAGAGATAATAAGCCGCCACAGCCGTGCTTATCGCCATACTTATCATCTTATCTACAGAAGGTTTGATGTATACGAGGAGACCGGAAGGCTTGCTCTTTACCACATTAAACTCAGTTTCTCCGGCTTCGCTTATCTCATACGTTCCCCATGGTGTCGTCTCTCCGGTCTTCGTGTCAAGTGTTCCGTATTCAATAGATCCAGCCTTCTCTGCCCGAACCCTGATGGATATTGTCACCATGGCAACGCTCGTTTCGAGATTGGCGATGCACGCTCCTGCACTCACGAACATTCCGAGCATAGGATCTGGAGCTGGTAGTACCGGATAAGTCTCTTTTTCGGTCTCCCCGGCATCATCGGCAAGGCTAATAACGTTCTTGTTGGTGTCGAGTATTGCCCATGTCCGGAATTGTCCCTTGCCTAAAACCTTGCTGATGGTGGCTCTCATTCCTGCCTCGAAAGGTATGATTGCACACTGGTATGTCTCATCGGTCAAAACCTCGCCAGATACATACTTTCCGACCTCTGTTCCAGTTCTTATCTTACCTTCAACGAGTGAGTATGTCGTGTCGCTGTTCCCTCCAACGTTTCGGTCGTATCCATACCATTCATCGCTTGATGTCTTAGCCACTGCCGTTTCGTATCTTCCATAGAATACTCCATCCGCTATTGCCTTCTCGTAGGTGTCGTAGCTGTTATTCTTGGTGAACCGCAGATACTTCGTGCAATTCAACTCGTTCAGCTTTAGGTCGGACGATTGCAGCGTTGCCAATGCTTGGAACAATCCCCAATAAATCGAAATTTCGATGGTTTCCTTTACGCTCAGAACGCTTGCCCTTCCGCTGTGGATAATCTCCAGTCCGTTACGGAAATAACGTGCTGTGTGGAAAATATAGGGGTATTTGCTGCTTGTGCTCGGTTTCCCTGCAAACTCCAGCACAGCCATATTGTGCGCTGTCTTTGGCAGGTTGATGGTGTATGTCGTGTTGGCGGTCATTTTCGTGATGTCACGGAAAAGGTTGCTCTTGATGTCGAGCGTGATTGCCGAATCCTCGCTCATATCCATAAGAACACCGTCTATGTATAGTTGCTGGTCTGTCATAGCTGCTGAATCTGTGTATTGTTAATAACTAGGTTGCAGACGAAATCCTGCAACTCTGCTGTCGTCTTGGTGTAGGTTCCTGCCTTGATTGTCACACTCTGCCACTTGTCGCCACCGAGGTACATATCCACGACCGGGCTGCTTGCCACATCTTGCAGGAAATCGAACGTCTCGCTGTCTACCAATGGTGCGCAAAGAGGTATTGTGTCCTCTCTGCCGTAGCCCTGCCTTCTGCCGTTTGCTCCGAGGTAGCCGAATATTGTATCGTCATACTCTCCGAGGTTGTTGCGTACAAAGCTGGTGTCGCTGCTTATCGCCCTGCTCTCATCGCCTTGCGTGAATAGCCAGTAGCGATAGAATCCGTGACGGTCAACCCAGCGCAGGTAGATGCCCTTCTCCGTGTTGTCGGTCTTGATGGCTGCCAGTTCTGTATACTTGCTGCTGGTCTTTAGATAGAACGTGAAATCAAAGGTCGTGTCGAAGGTCGCCTGCTGTATCTTTCCGTCATAGTCCTTGATTGAGTAGGATTTCGCTCCTGCCTTTAGAACCTTGCTGGTAATCTCGAAAATACCCTGCTCTGCGATGTCTAGGTGCTTATTCGTAACCCTTCCGTCCGCATACACAAGAAGGCTGGTTTCCTCGTTGATGTATAGACCGAAGGAGAATGGAAAGTTCGTGAACCATGTCAGCTTCTTGTTTGCGTTCCATGTCTCTCCTGCCCTCATCGCTCCCCAAACATAGAAGGTCGTGTAGCTGAATGTTGCAAGGTCGCTCCCCTCGCTGTTCTTGACCTTCACGGAAACATCGAAAACCGCCCCGAGGTTACTCTTCTGGCTCTTTCCGCTGTAGTCAATGTTTCCGAAGCTGATGCCATCGAAGAGTGCCTGCACATATTCCCGGTAGTCCATGATGCAATTATCGGCAAACGCTTCCACGCTGTACGTGTACGTCTTGGTCTCCCTGCTGATGGTTGCCTCGATGCTCGCAACACCCGAGCCGCTCGCCTTGATGATGCAAGGCAAGAATGCGAAGCCTACAGCGTCCGGATATTGCATCGTGATATTGTTTTTTGTCGTCTGTCTCATACCGTCTCATTGTTTAGTTTGATACTTCCCACCGAAAGATGGATTAATGAAATAAGTCGCTGCCCCAGCCGCTTCATCGTGTCTGGAACGACATTGCTGTATACGTCAGCCCTGCCGCCCGTCCGGTGCAGTTTAGAACCATTGTTGGCGATGGTGTGGGCGATGGCTCCTGCCATGCTCATGTCGCCACGCTCTTGTGGAGTGTACTTGTGTGCCCGGTCGGTCTTGTAGGGGATAGGTCTGCCGTGCAGTCCCTTGTCTTTCATCCACTGCCGGATGATGCCACGGAAGCCGTATGGTATCTTTCCTGCCCTTCGTCCGGTCTCGAGAACCCCGAATGGCTTGTGTCCCCAGAGGATGGTTTCGTCCTCGCTGGGCTGCTCCACCTTTAGGCTCGCTATCGTTCGCCCTGATGCGTTCTGTCCGTTGATACGTATGTGGTTGATGATAAGCTGCCGTGCTCTCTCCACTTCCTCACGCATTATCATCGATGCCGCCTTGGGGTCGAATTGAATACCTCCCTTGCTCATACCTCACACCCTCCTATGCTCTGTGTCAGCTGAAGGGAGTACATTACGCCCGACACGATCGTGCTCAGCCGCTCGATGATGGTCTCGTAGTACTGCTGCCCCTCCAGCGGTTCGAACTGGTGCGACTGGTTGATGGCTCGTATCATCCTTACCCCTGCCACCTTCATTCGGTCGATGCACTCTCCGTTGTCTTCTCCTTCCGCTGTCCTCGGTACGGTGTCGAGATAAGCCAGGGCAACGTTCACGGTGTCGTATACCCTGCCGTTGCGTATCTCTGTCGTGCCGCTGGCTGGGATGATGCAGACGATTGCCGGATAGTTCAGTTTCTCCAGCTTGGTGTCTGCTGTGTCCCAGTCCTCGAATAGGTAGGTGTAGTCTGGTAGCGTGTCTGCTGCCAGCTGCTTCAATGTTTCTCTGATTGTTGCCATAATTATCTAGATTTACGTTTCATTTCCTCTGCCTGCAACTTCTGCAGGTTTCGCTCGTACACGCTTCTCTTGTTGTCCATTTCCATGCACTTGTAGATGCGAAGCCATGGCGTTTTTAGAACCTGGTCGTGGTCGCTGATGCCCATCCTCACTGCGTACCAGTCCAACATGCCGAATAAGCCAAAGCGCAGGGTATCTATGCCTGCCTCCTTCTCCAGTCTCGTTGGCTTCGCTGTGTCGGTGCTCTCGAAGAGTTTATTGATGCGCTCCACCTCTGATGTTACCCAGCCGATGAGCATAACGACATCAACCGCCCTAGCCTGCTCCACTTCCTTGTGGCTCAGACCGAGGACGGTTGTCACTATCTGATACAGACTTTCTTCGCTGTCTGATAGCTGGGAAAGGTCTATTAGCTGCCCGATGGATAGCTGGTTGAGATTGCCGGGCACTTGTTTTCCTCCGACAAACGCTGGTCGTGGCTGCTTGCCGATTCTGTAGCTGGTGTGCCTAGCAACTGCCAGCCAGTACTTGAATGTAGTGTTATTATCCATACGCTTTATATTTTTTGTCGTTATCTTTGCCTTAATACGTGCGCCCTAGCCGTTCCATGGCTCGCTACGGATAACTTCTTCAAGGCTACGTATCGTATTGCGTCTATGCCGTGGTTAAATGCGTCTATAGGCTGGTTCGTTGTCTCTCCATCCCTTGACTTCTTCCACTTGTATTGCTGCATGTTCCCGATGATGCCGTGGCTGCGTCTTGTTATGTTGATGCGAAAACGCTTCAAGATGTCGATGCCGTTGTTGATGCTGTCCGCTCCCTTGGTGCTGCCGATTATCCACAGCCCTCGGTTGTGTATCTCCTGAATGCTCTTAGGCTCTGCCGAATCCGCAATGATAAGGTCTCGTTTCGTCCGTCCTTGCTCCTTGCATCGGTCTGCGATGTCATCGTTCGTCATTCCAGGCTGGTAGATTTCTTCGTCCACCCATAACTCTCCGTGTGCCAAAATAACGTGCTCCAGCGCAGTTGGGTCGTTGGTGAATCCGAAGTCCATACCCCTGCATTCCATCTTCCACTCCTCCCTTGGTGGCAGCTTGTCAACGATGCCCCAGTTCGTAAATATAAGCCCGGTAATCTTTCCGGTCAGTCCTCTAGCGTACACTCGCCACAGTTCGGGGTCGTCAATCTCTTCAATTTTCTTGTGCTCCTGCTCAGTCAGGAATCGGTTGTTTCGGTGGTCGCTCAGGATCAATCGGCAATCATCCCTGCCGATGATGTTGTTGTGCACCCAGAAGCGTGCGCTTGGGTTGTAGTCGATGAACACCTGCTTTCGGGTTCGGATTGCTAGCTGCCAAAAAACTTCGTAGGGCACACCGTTCGCCTCGTTCACGAACAGATAGTCTCGCTTACCGTTCTTCGCATCCTGCGCATCTTGATAACTCTTGAACTCGATGATGGAGCCGTTCTTACCTCTGTAGCTGCTGTCGCTCTTGTTATTCTTGAACCAGTCCAGCAACTCTGCCCTTGTGTGCAGGATGGTGTTGAGGTCTCGCATGGCTCCCACTTTCAAGTTCGGGAGGTCTTGACCGCACACCGTGATAATTGCCATGGGGTGTTCAAAAGAAAGCACTATAAGACGCTGCATGATGGTGTATGTCTTCCCCGAGGACGTGCCGCCCTGGTTTACGAGAAACCTTGGCTTCACGTCCGCATTCGGGTCATACAGTTCGCCAATAACGTCAAATAGCGCCATACTTTCAAACAATAAAACTTAAAACAAAATTATGGTAAAAAAATTATTCTTTATCCAATCCCTCACGCTCGATTACTTCCTGCTCGCTGGATGCACACTGGTGTCCCGAGTTGATGTAGCGTACCTCGATGCCGCCTTGGAATCCTGCGTTCAGGTCGAGCACGACCTTATCAAGTCCGAGCAGCTTGCAAATCTGCGTCTCTGCCTTGATGATGATGTCGAGGTAGCGTGGTTCTCCGAATCCTCGCTTCTCGGCATCGTACATTATCGCCTTGACGGTATCCATCGTTACCAACCCAGTGTCTGGATCCTTGTTAGGCAGTCCGACTTGTGTCTGTGTCTTGCTGTTATAGTCCGCTTTGGATTTCTCCCATGCGTCCCAGGCTTCACGTATCACCAGTTTCAACCTTGCCACCTCGCTTGTTATCTTTTCGTCCGTGTCGGTCAGTCTCTCTTCCCTCCACTCCTTCAATAACCGCTGAATGTCGCAGTGCGCTTGATTGTATTTCGGTCTGTCGAGCCGCTTGCGAACCTCTGCCGTGATTTCTCGCTCCGTCCATCCCTTGCGGTATAGGGGTGCGATAATCTGCAGGCGGTTCTCGATGTCTATTTTCTGCGCTCGATGCTTGTTGTTATTACCTTGTGGCATATTTTTATTCCTTGAAATTTATTTGATTTTTTGTAAAAATTCTACTTGAAAAACTTGCATATTTCAAATAAATTTCGTATCTTTGCAAACGTAATAAGGGAAGAGTCCTTATTTACTGAAACCCTCCGAGGATGAGGGAAAAGTAAAATGAAATCCCAAAGCCTTATGAGAACTTACATTTCGATTAGGATTTGGAAAATCAAAATAACCTTCACGATTGAGCTCTGAGGGTTTTGATTATTCCAAGGGGTGGTGCTCGAACCACCACCCCACTTTGGGATTTCGTTTGCAAATTTACGAATTAATTTTCATATCACCAAATTTTTAACATTATGAGTACTACGAATGAAACTACCTCCAAATCTTGGGGAGGTGCTCGCAAGGGTGCAGGGCGAACGAAGAAATACGCTGCAACATTCTATTTCGGTGCTACCGAGGACGTGGCTAACATCTTGGCAGGGGTCGATAAGAAAGACCGCAGCGACTTCATCAATCAATGTATTATTAAAGCGATGGGCAGGGGTTAATCTCCTGCCTTTTTCGTTTCCGCTCCCTTGGAGGTTATTTTCTGCGAATTTTGCGTGTGTGCCGCTCTTTCTGCAAACTGGTGTAGTTTATCAACCTTGAAGAGAAAAGCCGGCACATCGCAACTATTCGCCATGCTCCTTAAACTCGTCTATCTTGACCGCTTTCTCGCCAGTCAGCTTTTCCCAGCGGGCAATGATAACATCGCAATAATGTGGGTCGAGCTCCATCAAGAACGCATTGCGGTTTAACTGCTCGGCTGCGATAAGCGTTGTGCCACTACCACCGAACCCGTCATATACATTCCAACCTTCCTTTGTGCTATTACCCATCAAATAAGCAAAAAGTGGCACTGGCTTCATCGTAGGGTGTTCCCTTGATACTTTAGGTCGAGCCATATCAATAACCGTTGTCTGCGCTCTGTCGTTGAACCAATTGTGCGCACCTCCATTTTTCCAACCATAAAGACACGGCTCATGCTTCCACTGGTAGTCCTGCCGACCGAGACAAAGCGAATCCTTGTTCCATATCAATGTCTCACGTAGCTCCAAATCTTTCGTGCTCATCAAAGCCTCTCTGAACCACATCGAATAATTGTCGCTGTGGAAAATATAGAAAGCAGCACCCTTCTCCATGGTTTCTTCTGCTGCCAAAAATGCAGCCGACAGAAAATCCCGGAACTTGTCATTGTCCATTTTGTCGTTCTTTACCGTCAGCCCATCCGTTCTATGCTTTCTCTTGCTCATCATAGCAGAACCTTCGTAGCCATATCCAACATTGTATGGTGGGTCTGTAAGATACAGATTAACCACTTGCCCCCCCATAAGGAACTTGACCTGCTCTGCATCCGTGGAGTCACCACACATAAGGCGATGCTTTCCGAGTTGCCACAGTTCGCATTCCTTGCACCGCTGTGGGATTTTCTCTGTGTCCTCATCAAACTCATCGTCCTTTGCCTCCTTCTGATCCTCGTCTGCCTGCTCTCCATTTTTCAATGAATCAGGACTCATCCACCCTTGCAGCTGCCAGTCTTGAATACCCCAGTCCTTCAAGAGGTCGGTATTCCACTGGTTCGCCAGTGCATCGGTGTCCCAGTCTCCGAAGCCAGCATTATCCTTGATGATGAATTCTTTCTTCTGCGCTTCCGTGAGGTCTGATGCCTTGACGATGGTTGCAGTTGGCTGCTCCTTCCACTGGCTCCAGTAGTTGGCGATTGCCAGTTTCTCTGCATCGGTCAGCCGCTGGTCTGTGTCGAGAACGTCCATGATGCCTTCGGGTGTCATGCTCACGATGTGGCAGAGTGCCCTCGTTCTCATATTGCCACCCAGTGCCTTGTAGGTTTCGTCTACGACTATCGGGCGAAGCTGTAGCATCTTAGGAAATACAAGAATGCTCTTTACCAGCTTTTGAAAACTCGCCTCAGTTATGGTTCGAGGGTTCGCCTCGTTCTCGCTGACCCTCGATAGTGCGATTTCTTCTGTTTCCATTTTCTTCTTGTTTTAAGTTCGAAATTTGTGCTTATCTAATAAACACTGGCGCAAAGATACTACTTTTTTGCTTTAGTTGTTTGTTCTTTGCACACTTTTAACTTTTTCCAACACTTCGTTTTTATCTTATCCATCAAAGGCTCGGATGGTCTTCTGCAGGGTTGTCTGCGGTTTCTTAGGCTTCACTCTGACCTTGTATCCTGCACAGACCCATGCGAGGAGAAGTGCGTCTCTCTGGTCCTGGTTCATTCTCGGCATCTTTTGTCCTGCGCTTACGAAATAAGCAAGTTCGTCTTGGGTGATTTTTCCGTCTTTACCCTTCCAGCACTTCTTTAGTGGCTTGACGATTTCGCAGGGGATATTGTAGTGTTTGCAGCACTCGACAATCAAGATTCCGGTCTGATGGTTCATTCCGGTAGAGCGTCCGATTGCTGCTGCCTTGACTGCTGTCATGAACCGATTAAGCACATGCCAGTTGCTTTTGTTGAGCCAGCCGCCTTCAATAACTACCTTAATCTTCTTGCAACTCTCGTTCATAGCCTTGAGGTAATCTATCAAAGCCGGGAAGTTCATCTTGTAGGCGAGAAACTTCTTGGCGTCAAAGACTGCTCCAACTCCGCTTTCCTGATTGTCGGGGTCTATTCCGATTATAACTGTTCCTTTTTCCATTTTTTCTTTAAAGTACTTATTTTGTTTAAATTTCACGCATAAGCGTTTATTTTGTTTTGCTGGTGTAGTTTATTATCCAACACCCTTTACGTGCGCATATACGTGCGCACATGCGTTATTATCCCTATCTTTCCCCTACCCCTTTCTTTCCCTTCTTTTCGGTTGCGATAGAGAAAGCTGGCAGGGATTCCGGAAGTTGTACCTGCGCTTGCAAAATAAATGAATAACTTAATGAATGAATTTTTTTGCAGGGTTCTTCCTTCTTCCACCGCCAGCCGAATGAATAAAAGCATAATTTTCTAACGATTTCTTTTTCTTACTTCTTCATGTACCACCTCGCTTTCTTTGTTTGCTGTCAGACTTCGGGAGATGCGTTTCCGGCTCTCATATCGTAATTTCAAGATGTTATAAGTTTATTTGTTTTGATAGGGAGCCATCCCCTTCTGTCCTCGCTGGTTAAAAACTCTATTATTGAACTCACGACCGATTATTCTTTTTTGTTTTCGAGCAGCCATGCCAGATGCGCTGCCTGCTGCGGATTCTTGAACATTGAAAGAGCCTTCTCTACGTCCGGCTTCTTCCTCTCACGCATCGCTCTGTCGGCTACCCGGTTCTTTGTACCGTAGTTTCTGTAGTGCTTACTCCAGTACTCCTTTTGATACGCCCGGTATTTTTCCCGGTTTCTCTTTCGCCACTCCTTTGTGGCTCTGAGGATCTGTTCCCGGTGTTCCTGGTAGTACGTTCTGTTCTTCTCCCTTGTTGCGAAATCGCTCATTGCATTCAAGTATTACCTGATGTTCTACATATTGCTTGCGTGCCGGGCAGTATATGCCATTTATGCAGTTTCGCCCGGCATCGCAAGCCTTGCATAATTCACTCGCCATACGTCCACTAGAATGGTAAATTCTCGATGTCGTAGTCAGTGAAGGCGATATTCTCGTGTCCCTCGAATGGGATGCAGTGAGTGAAGTCTGCTGGCTTTCCGGTATGTAAAGGAAGGACGTTGTATCTATTCGTTAAACTCTCTCCACGGTCACGAATGAATAACGCAGGAAGCCACTTGAATTCTTTTCCGAGCCTTACCAGCACCTTGTCGAAGACCTTGAAGGCTGGCTGCTCCTTCGCTTCCTTCTCTTTCTTCCAGATGGCATAATGCTTGTTGAACAGTTCGACTTCGTTCTCTGTCGCTTCTCGAAGTTCCTTGCTTACGCTGATACGCAGGTCGAAGGTTTTGCCGGTCACGAACTTCTCGTTCTCGATTTCGTACTGCTTGCCAAATGTCAGCGTATCTTCGCTTTCGTTCTTATCGATGAGTTCGCCGATGATTGTCAACTCTCCGTCCTCATCGTCCTCGTTGAAAACGTAGAGTTTGCCGACTTCAAACGCTGGCTTCAAATCCACAATCTGTTTCTTCTCACCATCCCAGCGTTTGCCCTCCTTTTCTAGAGCATCAAAGAGTTGCTGCTTTTCTTCTTTTGTGGCGTAGCGTAATAACTCTTTTCTAACAGAAGTTTTATCTGGTCTTACAAAGCTATTGTATATAACTTTATCTGTAATATTATCTCTATACCCAGCATAGAAATTTAAGTTCTCTCCATTATGATAATCGCCATGAAGAATATAAGTTTCTGCTATCACATCTTCGCTATCTATGTAACGAATCTCCAACGACACTATATCTCCATCCTTGAAATCTGGCTGAGCCTTCTCAATCTCCAGAGTCTCACGGTTCAACTTGCCGCCAAAAAATTTCTCAATAGAGTTGATGTAGGTCTGGGCTTCATCATCGCTAGCTTTCCTAAACGTAAAAGTTATCATTTCAGATACTTCTTTGTTATAATCTTCGAAACATTCATTCCACAGATAATGCTTTCCTTTAAATCTTGTGTAGCGATTATCTTTAAACCCTTCAAAGATAACATGTATGTTGGCATCTCTATGAACAAGCACATCTCCCTTCTTGAAGAACTTGCTCCAGTCTCTCATTTCTTTAGAAGGGAAGAGAAGAACTTCTCCTTCTTTATAGATTTTTCCGTTCTTGTCGAAAAAGTGCTCTCTTTCGGCTTCGTCCTCAGTCCAGATTGCTTTCGCACTGTCCTTGTCGTTTGCCATTCCACTGTGCCACACCCTTCCGCATTTTGGCGTGTACAATTCTGTACCGTACTCTTCATTTTTGAGTATCTCGTAAATATCAATATCTTTCTGTTCCATTTTCTGAATGTTTTTATTGTTTGCTATTCTCACTTTCATAATCTGAATGTTTTTATTGTTTATAACTTCACTCGCCCGAGTTTTTTGTATAGTTCCACCAGTTCCTGAGTGTCAAGCCAGAAATCGGTGTTTCCGATGTATACGTGATGTCGGTGTTCGTCCGTGACGATTTCTATCTTCTTCATTTCTTATCTGCGTTTAAAATTGTTCGGGTCCGCATTGTAATCCTTGAGGATACATTCTAGAGCCTTTACATCATCATCTGCCAGCCAGATGTCATCATATCCGACTAACAGGTGGTGAAGACCACACTCACGGACCAGTTTTACATCATTAACTCTGTGCATAGCTAATACGGTTTATGATAACTATTTAAAAAGTTCCTGCTGCGGATGAATGATGTCTGCACGCTTCTTCTTAGCCGCCCAGAGAAGGAGGTTGGTGTTCTTGGTTCCAGCATTCTTCTCGAGGTCTCTGATGATGCAGGTCAAAGCATCTTGAACCGCTTCGCTTTCGTTACCGTAGAAGATGCCGAGCTCATCATATCTACTCGGGTAGGCTACCGGACTGTCATATCCGTGCTTTCCCTTCTGAATGCTGTAGCCCCATATCCAGCCGAACTGTGTGTTGGCGGTCATTACCTTCCATCCCCAGTTGTCTGCTCCCTCTACGGAATACCCGATTACGTGCGGATTGATGCACTCATCCTTGATGTTGTACCGGAAGCCTTCATGCTCTGCGACCGGCTTTTTGATGTCGTAGCCGTTATCGGTCAGCCACTTGAACCAGTCGTTCGATGTCTTGAATACGAGCCCTGCGGCTCTGCATTCGTGAAAAAATAATTCATTCATGGTCTTTAATCTCTTTAAAGTGAATATCACTACATCTTGCACAAGGGCAAAATTCTGTCAACCCTTTAGTATCAAGAGCACATATATCGCAAGTATTCTGCTGTTCTGGTACATCATCATCCGACACTACTTTCAGTAATCTACCGTTAACGTCCAGCAATGTACCTTCCTCGAAATCCTTGGCTATTTCATACGGCTCATTAATTACAATTACTTCTTTTTCCATAATTCTTTCGTTTTAAGCGTTTAAAATCTGTTTGCCTTATAATTTACCGCCCGAAGCGTGAAAACGTCCCAGAGCGGCTATTTTTGCCCTCATCCGTTATTTTTCGGGCTTCCAGTCGATGCCCAGCCGCTGCAGAACTCCACGTTCGTAGTATCTTGTCAGCGAATCCTTTGCAGGCTTGTTGTTTGGGTTCTTCTTCAAGTCTTCAAGGTTCTGCTGGATTACCCATCTGAACTTGTTGTCTTGGTTCTGCTGGCTCGCTGGCTGCTGGTGCTTGGCTTGCTCGTAGAGTTCCCCGATGCTCGGTCTTGCCGTTGCCGCTGGATCCTGCGCCTTGACTGCTGCCGATTGCGGCTGCTGGCTTGTGGCTGGCTTGGTGTTGTCGTAGTTGCCCTCCAGCACCTTCGGGAAATACTTCCTTGTCATTACCCAGTCGTATGATGCCCAGGAATGCCCTGCGTTCAGATAGTCGCTAGCCATAGCCTTGTCGATGGCTAGGTAAATCTTGGAAATATCTCCCTTGCAGTCCTTGAGCCTTCCTCTGATTGCCTCCTTGCGGTTTTCCGTCATCAGCGTCAGCCTTCGCATTGCGCTGTTGGTCTTGTCGTGCTGCTCGTTCCAGTAGTCCTTGATGCTTGCGTAGTCGATTTCGCCTTTCTTGGATTTCTTCTTCTCAGAACTTTTTTGCGGTTCGCCTGCAGCGCAAACGTTTTTCTCGGAAAAACTTTGCATAGAAGCTTCTTTAGAAGGTTCTAATATATTTGTTTCTTTAGAAACATCATTATCATAAACATTATCATTTACATATTCATTATCATAAACATTATCATATAAGGTTGTTTTTTTAACCTCTTGGTTATTTTGGGTTGTTTTTTTAACCTCTTGGTTATTTTCACAACCAACTGGTTGTTTCTTTCTTGCGTTCTGATTTCCCTTCGGAGCACCACCCTTTCTACCGTTTGCCCTCCATCGTTCGACCTTCTCTTCGTACTTTGCTTTATTCCGTTTCATATCGTCAACGATAAAACCGAAAGCCATACGCACGACTGGTTCGAGACTAATAGTCTCCCCATCCCTTGCGTAGAGAAATATCGCTCGCGTCAGTTGCCCGAGTTGTTCATCGGTCAGCCCCTCGATAAGAGCGTAGTATGATGTGTATAAGATAAATGAATCACTCATGATGTTTTATTCTGATAATGATAGTTTCTTTTCCAGCTTCCGTTTTAAGACTGTAGCCATCCGGATTTTGTTCCGCTGGCTTGTGTCGGTCGGTGCTGTCACTTCCCCACCTAGGGAAATATAATTCTCCAGTTGAGAAATTATATTTCTTAGGTCGGTTTTTGATATAGGAACGCTAGCCATAAGCCCTGCCTTTACTTAATGAGTAATCTTCGTGCTCCCTGCACCTGCTTGATGTAGGCAGCGCATTCCTTGGGATGGTCTGTCTGAAAAGCCTTGGCATCGAACTTCTCGCTTGCCTTCGGTGCTTTCCACGTTGCCAGCGTCTTGCCGTTTCCGTCCACGATACTCTCAGCGTCCCCGAAGAACAGCTTCAAGTTGTCCTCAATCTCATCCTGCTCGGTCTCCAGTTTCTTGTTCTGAACCTTGAGTTCCTTGAGCCTAGCAATCTGTTCGAGTATCTCCTTCGTTGCGGTCACTTCCTTGCCAGCTACATGTAGAGGAGACTTTAGGAGAACGTCTTGTGCGCTGTAGGCTGGCGGCTCTTGGTTGCCCACGATGTAGTCAAGCCAGAACTTGGTTATCTCGTCCCTCATCCAGCCATAAAACTCTGGATCGAAGTCGATATCACGGTAGCCGAACTCTCTGCCTGCTGTCAGCCAGGCAAGTGCTCCGTCCTTGTATTCGCCAACTCCGAGGTTCATTTGCAGCTGGCAGAACCAATGTTTCGGCAGGTCGTCTGCGTCTATCTGCATCTGCGTGGTCTTGCACTCTAGGATGCTCTTGCTCGCTTCGTTGTGCGTTGCCCCGGTTCTCCAGAAGGTGCGGTCAGGACTTACTCTCAGATACGGAGTATCGGTGTTCGTGATGGTGTAGTCGTCAGTCGATGCCTTGATGATGTGGCAGTGGCTCTCTCGCTTGAAGAACTGCGCCACGGCATCCTCCAGCAGATGTCCTGCAACCATCGCAAAGTTCTCAACCTTTGGTGGGTCGATGCCCTTCTTGCGTCTCCACAACTGGTATGGCGTTTCCCATGGGTTCAGTCCCAGTACTGTACCTGCCTCTGATGCGCCTATTCCCTTTGAGCGGTTCTGCAACCACTCCTCTCTGTTCTTGTACTTGATAATCTGTTTCATTGTCTGAATGTTTTCATTAAGAATTTTCTTGCTGCTTCGATAATAAGATGGCGAAGGAATCCGTCCTTTTCCATTGCCTGTTCAATTCCATCTGCGAGGTAAGCGGTTTTACCGTGGTAAGCAATATGAAAATCGAATCCTTGGTTTCCGTCTTCATCTGCATCTCCAGTCGGCTCTATTGCAGCCTGCAGATAGCATCTTTCTTCTTCGGCTTCTTCTGCCCATGCCTTGTAACCATCTGCGGTTCTGTCAAAGTACTTGTCGATGGTGCTCTTGTGTCTCTGTTTGTTTTCTTTTTCTGCCATAATTTTACTGAATGTTTAATAGTTGCCACGGCTTCCCTTGGTAGGTTATGATGGGAGCCCACCCCATAGGTTGTGCCGTGGCGGTTCGGGCAAACGTTATAACTTTATAAACTAAAACTATTTCTTTGCGGCTGTGCCAGTCTTGCCTTGGCTGCGGCTCATTGCCTTCTGCGCCTTATTCTTGGCGTCATCGGCTGCTGCCTGCGCCTGCTGTGCGATTGCTTCCTGCTGCTTTGGCTTCTTGAAGGTCTCCTCTACTGTGGTCGTACCTTCCTTGATAGCGTTGTACACACCAGCAAGCTTCTGAATATCCTCTGCCGTGACTTCCTCGGCTGATTTCTTGCCCAGGTATTCCAGCAGCATAAGGTCTGTTACCTGATACACTTGGAAGCAGGCTACACAGCTCTTCCACTGGCTCTGTACGCCAGTCTGCTTGATGTGCTCGAGTGCCTTTGCCTGCACTTCCTTCACCACGCTTGCAATCAATACCTGCGGCACGACCTTGCAGATTGCGTTACGCTGGGCGATCGCCACGGCTGCATTGCCAACCACCACCTGCATATCCTGCGAGTAGGTGTAGCCCTTCGAGGTCAGAATGCTTCGCTTTACTTCGGTAGAGTAGGCAACGTTGCTCTCTAGGTCATGGCAGACGCCTTGTGCCGTGATGGTCTTGCCATCGTTTGCGATGATGCGACCAGCGATGCGCAGGTTCTTCCAGCAAGCGGAAATGATTTCCGTAAACCTGACGCTAGGACCCTCGATTACTGTTGTCTTTCCGTCCTTGTCCTTGCGCTCCAGATGATAGAAGCAGTTGTAGGCCACATCATCGTCCATCGCTGCCAGTGCTATCATGTTCTTCTTGCATTGCATGATGTCTCGAGGGAACTTGTGCGCTGTGGCAATCTGTCCGTCAATCTCCGAGCGGTTGATAGCTTCCAGCATTTCGCCACCGCTCACTTGAATAATTTCATTTTCCATAATTCGTTCTTTTTATTGTTCAACATAATCTTTTAATTAACTCTAGTGGAAGGCTGGGGATTCGAACCCCAGTTGACTGCCAAAACTTACCCCCCCCTTGCCAGCTGCCGAGGGATGCCCTTCCGTTGCAGGGCGCACGCTTTCGTTTCCGCATATTGCATGGTAAAAAACAACTAATTAGATAACCTTGAAAAATGAGTTTTGCGTGCGCCCTTTGCCCTGCCGCTGCAGGGAGCCATATAATAATTGTTTAACATCGTAATCAAACCAGTTGAGCCATAAGGCTGTCGAGCCTGCTTTCCTCGAAGGAGTCCATCGGGTCTTGGTCTGCGTATTGGCTGTTCTCTTCCAGCCAGTCGTCCATCACGTCTTGATAGTTGACGCAACCCTCGAGGGCTTCCTCCAGCCGCTCGCTGTCGTTGTTGTTATTCTTATGCGAAACGACCGCTGTGTTCCCGGTTCTGTCGCACCATACGCAGATGTTGCCTGCCTTGGTCTTGATGTCTACCCTTGCAACCGCTGGTCGCTGTGGATCACGGTCTAACTCCAGCCAGATGGCATCGTACATTGCCTCTTCGCATTGTTTGATAATTCTTGGTTCCATACGCTCTTACCGTCTGATTAAATAGTTAAAGAATGTCAGACGTGCGTCTGCAAGCGTCTGCTTGTTGAACTCGCTCATCGGGAGAACCGGAACTCCGTCTAGTGAAAGACAAAGCATGTTGTCGAACTCCCTTACCTGAATGCGTCTTTCCGCTTCCTTCATGGTTGCCAGTCGCTTGCTGTCCTTTCGCTCCTGCTCCCACTTGGCGGTCAGCTGCTTCGCTTTTTCGTAGGCATTCATCATAGGGCAATCCTCCATACTTTTTTTATCTCGCTGCCCTCGAAGACCTTGCGGTTGTCGATTCTGCGAAACTTGACCTTAATCTTGCCAGCCTGCAACCATCTGCGCAGGGTGTTGCGATGGATGCCCAGTACCTTGCAGGTTTCTGTCATGGTGTATCTGCCTGCATCTGCTACCTTTGGTTCTTCGTTCGTCATAACTAAGCCCTCCAGAAAATTAAAGTTACTAATGCGATGGCAACTGCCAGGGATAATACTTCGTCACTTGTGATAATCTTGATAAACTTCTTCATACGCTCTGAATGTTTAAATTGGTTCTACTTGATTATTTGCGCACGGCTGCACGTCTCTTCTTTGGTGTTATCAATCCAGCCTTGATGAGGATAACACGCACGTTCTGCTGGGTGCAACCAACACGCTGTGAAACTGCGAGCATTATTCTGCTGTCTGAGGTGTCGGCAGGTGCTTTTGCTCGGAAATCTGCAAACATCGCTATGATGTTCTTCTTTCTTTCGTCCTGCTGCTTCTGCAACGGTGTTCGAAAATCATAATTAAAATTTTCTCCCATTTTATTTGTATTTTAAATTATTTTCTTTATCTTTGCAAAAGAGTTTTTAAACTCGCTTTGTAATTCGGTTGCAAAGATAGTTTAATTTAGTTTAATATGCAAATAAAATAAATAAATACTGCATTATTTTAAC